>SXGU01428366.1_pt1 | contig 16538 bp, 14 predicted proteins | sample 3174531 | NCBI WGS metagenome assembly SXGU01 (sample SAMN11356863, study PRJNA531348) | freshwater metagenome | isolation source: freshwater sample F1-140 | place: China: Fuxian Lake, Yuxi | collected 2017-12-25 | reverse complement strand
TTAAATTTTTAAAACCTTCATAATGTTTTCGCCAATATTGTTCTTTTTCTTCTAAATTCATTGAATCCTCCATAAAAAATATTTAATTGGAGAATTATCATAAATTTAAAAAAAGAAAAGCATACCCATTAAGCGCATACGATTAATGTCCTAGGTGTATTAGTTGATTTCAGAAGGCACTTTTTTGATGGTCTAGTTTGAGGTTTTAAGTCATCAGTTCTCTAGAAAGCGGAGTAACTGGATGAGTGAAATAAAAGATAAAGAAATTACTTTAAAAGCCCTTGAAGAAATTCGCAAATCTAAAGAATATTTAAAACCATCAAGTCGGAGATATAGTGAAAAGGAAATGATTTTAATAGTTGATGCTTGTCAACTTTTTCCGATAACAGATGTTTCAACGTACTCTGGTACAAAACCTCCTACAATTAGAATTTGGCAACGAAGATTTAAAGAATGTAAAAGTTCAAATTTAAATTCAGATATTATAAATAATAATGAAGTAAAAAAAGATCACTATAATGGATATCATAAACACTGGCAGAAGGTGTTAGATTTGTGGAAATCAAAACCTGGATTGGGCCCGGCTCAGTTAAGTAATCAACTGAGAAAAGAGAATATAAAAATAAGTGTATCAACAGTTCGGAATATTTTGGAAGAAAATGGATATACACCGCCACGAGCAATAGTAAAATCTGAAAGAGTTTTAAGTTACGAAGCCGCCCGTCCAAGAGAATTAGTGCATATGGATTTTAAACATTTTTATATTCATAAACAAAAAGCATTTTTATTAATTTTACAAGATGATTATAGTCGATTTTTATGTGGTCATAAATTAACGGATTCAGAAAATATAGATGCTGTTATTGAAGCCTTTGAATTTTGTATAAGTAAATATGGAAAAATGCAAAAACTTATGACGGATGCAGGTAGCGCATTTTATAGTTGGAATGGAATGAATCGTTTTCAAAAGTTAATATCTGAGGAGTACGGTATTGATCAAATCAAGGCGGGCTCACCGAGGTCAAATGGTAAAGTTGAATCAGTAAATAAACAAATTGAAAAAGAATTATTAACAGTAAAAGAGTTTTCAAGTTTAGATGATGCAGAAAATGGAATTGCAGATTGGATTGAGTTTTATAATTTTGAAAGAACTCATATGGGATTGTCCAAAGGAGAAGTTCCAGCGGACCGATTTCTATATGGATGGAATAAAAATATAAAAATTCAAAATGAGAAAAAGGATCCAATATTGGAAGATCTTTTAAAAATTGTAATAAGTAAGTTAAAATAAAAAATAATTTGCATATTAATAAAAACTCTTTAGGCTTTATAAATATGAATCTTGATGAAATACCAAAACATTTTCAAGCAGCCTGCGCTTATTTGGCACGTCCAATGCTTGCTCGTATGAATATTAGGTATGAAATGAAAGATGTTTGTAAAGCTTTAGAGATTGAACATCACTCGATGCTCAGTTCATCTCGAAAGATGGGAAAATTATTATTTTCAAAAAAATCAAATGAAGATTATGAAAAATATATTGCATTGAAAACACAACTCAATGAGGAAATTTTTTCTAAAAATATTTATGAATTTAAATCAAATAATCCAAATTGTTGGATAAAAGATGAGCGTCATCAGATGAGCTCTGAATTTAAAGATTTTTTAATCTTAAAAAAAGAAGAGTTCAACTTATCATGGGAGGATGTACATCGATTGCTAGGCATACCAGTAGATACTTTAAAAAAGTTAAAGGGTCAAAAATCAACTGACAGAGATGATGATGAAGACAATAGTAATGGTTCCTCTTTAATGGAAATACCAGATCATATTATTTGGAAGTTAAGAAAGTATTTTCATTCAAGAGAATCAAAGGCATCAGTCAAAGAATTTATTGAAAAAAATCCAGATGTACTTTCGGAGATGAAATTAGATTATCGAGAATTTTCTAGTTTATTAATTCGTTTGGGTTTTATAAGCCCAAGAGGTATTTTTTTAAACAACACAGGCTTAGACGTAATAAAAAGATTTTCACCAAATGCAATTTGGGGCACTGATGGAAAAAATATAAATATTGAAATCAATGGAGTAACGCATCGTTGGGTGTGGCAGTGTTTGATAGATTATAAGACAACAGTTTTAGTCGGTGGAGTCATAAATAAATCAGAAACAACAGATAATCTTTTAGAAGCCATTTTGCAAGCAAGAGAAACTCTTGGTGTATCTCCAATGGCAATAGTATTAGATAACCGTTTAAGTGAAAATCTACCGGCGATTAAGCAGTATTTAGATGAAATGGGAATTGAAATTATTAAAACATTTCCTGGAAACTCAAAAAGCAATGGAATTATTGAAAATAACTTTAGAGTTTTTGAAAAATGGGTACATGGTAATGATGGCGTAATTAAAATCAATGCCCAAACGCCAGAAGCTCTATCTTTATCAATTGCAAAGCTATTAACAGAAGTGTTTACACAACTTCGAGGTCATTCACCACGTGCAAGTCTTGGTGGGAAATCCTCATCTGAGGTTGCAAAAAATAATTTCCCTTTATCAAATGAAGAATATCAAAGAATTAAAGATGAAATCAAAGCATTAGCAAGTCGATTTAAAAATGAATATTCTAAACCTATTACAAGTGAATCAAAAGAACAGGCACTTTCAATTGCCATTGAATTAGTAAAACCACCAAATTTAGATCTTTTTAAAAAGCGATTAAGTGCTTCTATATTTACAGTGGAATTAATATTAAAAGCCATTGGTATTTTTAAAACACAAGTTCAAAAGAATCCAGAAAAACATTTTGATCACACTTACTTTGGTGGTATTTTACGAAATCTATACAGATGCGCATAAATTCGGGGACATAGTTGAAATTTATAAAATGCTTTGATAAAAGCATTTTATGCAACCAAGATTTATCAAATTACATTATAGAACTCGAAATAAATTAAATCAATTATTGAGAGAATCCGCTGCTGATGGGTATGACAGAGTTTCAAAGAGAATTCATGCAGTATTACTCAACGATCAAGAATATACCAGTGGAAAAATCTCAGAGCAATTACAAACTTCTAGATCAAAAGTCTCAGAATGGCTTAAAATATACGAAGAGCAAGGGTTTGAAGGATTAAAAGAAGGTGAAAGATCTGGTCGCCCCTCTTTTTTAACAGATCTTCAAAAAATATATTTGTGTGATATTATTGACAGTGGCCCAGTTGCTTTCGGATATGCAAGTGGCATCTGGACTTCTAAAAGAATTGCCCGAGTGATTTTTGAAGAGTTTGGGATTACTTATCATCCAGGGCATGTTCGAAAACTACTTGTAGAATTTGGCTTCTCTGTTCAATCGCCAAAACGGCTGTTAGCCTTGGCTGATAAGGATAAGCAGTCGATGTGGACTAGTCAAACTTATCCGAACATTAAAAAAAAGCAAAATCAGAAGGATCGAGAATAGTTTTTAATGATGAAGCATCTTTTCGCGAGGATTCAACACTTCACAAAACTTGGTCTAGAATCGGATGCCAACCTGTTGTACCAGTTACTGGAAAAAGAAATTCCATAAAAGTATTTGGGTGCGTTGATCTCTATTCAGGCGACTTTGAATATATGATCGATGATTGGTTCAATTCCGCATCCTATATGGTTTTTCTGGAAACTACATTAAGTAAAATGTTTGAAAATAATCGCCGTATTTTTTATATTCATGATGGAGCGTCATATCATAAAGATGGAGATGTCTGGTACTGGTTCAGAGAAAATAGAAAATGGGTAGAGGTACACAATCTACCTGCATATTCCCCAGAATTCAATGCAGTCGAGGCTTTGTGGAAGTATACAAGAAGTGAAGGTACTCATAATGCTTCATTTAAATCTAAAAATGAAGTTATTAATTGTGTAACAAATGTGTTTCAAAATATTCAAAGCAACCCTAGTCTGATTACTGGATATTTAAAACCTTTTTGTTGACACTATGTCCCCGAATTTATGCGCATCTGTATAGCAGATCAACAGAGTTTGGAGTGGTTGCAATTGAATTTAGAGAGTACTCACAATGATTTTTTTGAAAAAATAAAATTAGATTTAGTTAAATTGTCGACTACAACACAAAGTGCGGCTGAATCATGTGAGAAGTTGATAGATGAGTGTTTAAATGGAAAAATTCCTGCAACGACAACATTTGCGTTTGTGTTTTTACAAAACATCTTAATGTCGATTGGAAGTAAAAGTCTAATTGAGTTAAAAAATACAACTGAACTTTTAATTAAAAAAGTTATGAAATCTAAATTAGTTCGAATTAAAATAAGAGAACAAATCATTCAGAAATTATATTCATTCGAAACGTTTGTTAAAATAATAGTTTTAAAATCTGAAAAAATAATTGAAAAAACAGCTCAAGTTTTTACATCAAGTGCCGATCAATCATTTGCAACGTAATAAAATAAATAATCAAGCAGAACGATGCATTTATAAAGGTCTAGCCTGACCATCAAATTAGTGCTTTAAGAATCAACTATTACACCTAGGTATAGAATCAAACACCGATCAAACTGTTGAAGGTATTATTAAAATTATTGGTACTCCGCCCGAACAATATGAAGACTGGAATAGCGAAGAATACGACCACGCTAATCTCTAGGCCTTTAAATGGGTTTTCAACTTTATTTTATAGATATTTGAATTTTACCAGACTGTAAATTTATAAATATTCAGTGGAAACAAATAGTTAATTGGCATTGTTAAATATTCCTAAATAGAATTGTAATCACGACAATTATATTCTATAATGGAATTAGAGGTGTTTATGGATATAGGTGCAAAACTTAAGGAAATTCGAGAAAGTAGAGGGCTTACTGGCGAAGCGCTTTGCACACTGCTTGGAAAAAGCGGAAATTCATATATTTCAAAAATTGAGAGCGGCTTTAAGAAAGATCTTAACCTCGGTGAACTTAAAGAAATCTGCAATGCCCTTGAAGTTTCACCTTCCGTTTTCTTACAGCAGCCAGAAATAAAAAGGAAAACTTTTTTTGATAATGCTGTTTTCAGAGACGAAGCTCAGATCAGCTCAAAGGTTAAAGATAAAATTAAAGTGATGCTTCCAAAAATTTCGAAAACCTATGCTGTAAAAAGATCTCTTGGAGAACTACCATGCACAGTTGATCAAATTAAACTAGGCTTTAGAGCGAATAATGAAAATTCAGCTAAAGAACTTGCGCAGTTGGTGCGTGGAAAGTTTGATCTTGGCCGTTGGGGCTTAGATATATTTTCAGTTGTTCGCAATAACTTTAATATTTATGTCATGGGTGAGGATCTTGAATCTATTTGGGGAATATACTCTTGTGATTCTAAAGGAAATCCAGTGATTTTATACAATCATAATCAACCCAATCAGCAAAGAAATGTTTTTACTCTCGCGCACGAACTTGGCCATCACCTAATCAGTGAAGGCGAAACTGAAGTTGATTTTGAGAACAAGACTCCTAGTTCTTCTGAATTTTTAGCGGATGTCTTTGCCTCTGAATTATTGATGCCAGAAGTGAGCGTTGGTGAGGTCTTTAAAAAACATTGCGCTACCGATGAGGATAAAATCACCTCATCACAGTTAATTGAGTTAACGGAAGTTTTCAAGGTAAGCTACGGAGCAATTAATCGAAGACTTAAAGATTTGGGTTTCATCACTGAAAAAACTTGGAATAGGCTTAAAGAGCCTGTTTTGAGAAACCCAAAATACACTCCTGAAGCTTTTTTTAGTGCAATTCCTATAATGGAACAGCTTAGGCGAGATTTGGAAAGTGCCGTTCAAAAGGGAAAGATTGGCACCGTTCGAGCTGAATCTATTTTAGGAGAAGAGCTTCGTGCCTAACAGAACAGTTATTGTCTCAGACTCAAATGTTTTTGTTTTTTTGATTCGTTCAAATACTTTTGAAACTGTTTTTCACAAGACACGAATTAAAATTGTTGTACCAAGTGCGGTAGTGGATGAGATTAAAAATGGTTTGATAAGTCGTAAATATCCCGACGTCACCGACAGATTTAACAAAGCATTACATTCACCATTAGATAATGACGAAGTGGACTTAAACGAATTGTCCATTGATGAAATTCAAGCAGAGGCAGCAATTAATTATTATCACACGCTTGATGATTTTAGTGAGCTTTATCGTGGTGAAATTGAATGCCTAGCTTTGTCTATGGAGTACCAATTTAAATTCTTGTCCGATGATGAGGATGCAGTAAATGAATGCAAGAGAGCGCAACTCTCCGGCGAAAAATTTGATATGTATATTGAAAAACTTAAGGAAGAAAACATCATCACAAATACCCAATATCAAGCGATTTTATTGAGGATAAAAGAGTGATTTTCCGAGAAGTTATATAAGTGCGTTGAAGGTTGCGTTTAGACCCTGCTTTAGATATATTTGAAACGTTTTTAGTTCTTTGAAAAATGAATAGTCTGTGAGTGGTTATCATCTGGTTGAGCTGTTTTCATGAAAATGGTTTAGTGATCTTGGACTCCGATAAAGGAGACCTTATGATTAAGTCCTACATGAAAGATGGCAAAAAAATATTTGAAGTGTTCGTTGCGGAAAGAGATCGAACGAAGAAGCTTGTAGCCAGAAGAAAACGAAATATCGCAAATGAGCGTTTAGCTAAAGAGATTGAGTTACAATTCAAAATTGAATTGAGTCATGTTGCAAATGCCGCCCCTATTTGGACCTGGGAGCATTGGCACCGTGAGTGTGTAAAGAGAATGAAAGCTTTTTTACAAATCTCAACGCTGCAAAACTATGAGGGTCGGTTAAAGAAATGGATACCCAAAGAATGGGGCCAACGAGAAATTAGTTCTTTTACAGTTGGAGACATTACTGACCTTTTAGATTTTGTAGCAGCATCTGAAACCCCGGTAAGCCAAAAACATATTTTAAAATTGGTTCGTCGGATTTTTCAAATGGCAGTCGATGACGGTTTAATTCCAAGAAACCCAACCATGGGAATCAAAGTTAAACATATCGAAGCCGAAAAGAAAGTTCTTACTGCTAAAGAAGCAGAGATCTTTTTGCAGGCTGCGAAAGATACCAAGATTTAGGTGCATAAAAATATTTCTTCCAATTTAATTACCTAGGCTATTGCACTGAACCTTTTTACATTTTAAATTTTTTGTTTAATATTTTAAGGCGCTTTATTCTTGTAAATCACCTGCGGCCTTTGTGGTTCAAAATTGGAACAATTTTATCTTTTAATTCTAAAACTTTCATTTTTATTTAAATTGTCTATCGAAATACTCTGTACTTTAGTTAATTTTTTTAACCTCAAAATACTCATAATTGTTTTCCTAAAACCTTCATCTAATGCACTAGATTTTATTACTCAGTTTAAAGCAATAGACTCCGTTAGTGTTTAATTCACTTCCATATATTTATTATTTTATTAAGTTCAATCACTCCTTTTTACGATGTGTCTTTTGATTTTTGTAGTAAAACTGATTCAATTTTTCCTAATTTAATCATATGTCCTACTTTACAGACTTTACATAGTGTTGGATCTAAACCTAGCTTTTCCTTTAATAACTCTTTCCAATCTTTTTCAAATGATTGTTCTTCAACTTTTTTTACGCTTAATAGAGTTCTAATTTTCTCTAACTTTTTCTTCTTACCCCTGCGTCCTAAAAATCCATAGTACCTTATTCTATTAAACTTTTTTGGTACTATGTGATTTAAAAATCTTTTTACAAACTCCACCCCTTTTATCGTTAACTCTTTAGTTTTATTTTCCTTCCTATCTCTATAAGTAAAGGTCACATCCTCTTTATTAATATTTATTATTCTACTATTAGAAAGTGCAATTCTATGAGTATAATTTCCTAGGTACTCAACAACTTGCTCCGGGCCAGCAAAAGGTTGTTTACAATATACAACCCACTTTTTTTGAGCTGCTTTTTTTAATTGGACTTTAAGTTTTTCAAAACTTTCTACTTCTTTTAAATTTTTATAATTTGATTCTAGTAAACTTAATAGCTTTCCTCTAAAAACTTTAGAAAGTATTCTAATGGGTAGAAAATAATTTTGTTTCGATGATATCCATTGGTCCCCATCTAAAGATAATCCACCACCTGCTACGACGTAGTGAGCATGGGGGTGATAACCCTGTTGTTGGTTCCAGGAATGATTAACTCCATAAAATCCAGCCTCTGCCTTTAACTTTGAAGCCACTACTTCTTTAATAGTATCACTCGATGCTTTAAAAAATAAATTATAGCAAATCTTTTTATTTTTTAAAAATATCTTATAAAGATGAGAACTCATTGTAAAGACCACATGAAAATACTGAACCGGCAGAAGTTCTTCAACACGAGCCTCTACCCACTTTTGTCTTTCCAAGTACTGACATTTAGGACAATGTCGATCACAACAGGAATTATATAAAATATGTTCAGCATTACAGTGATCACATTTTTGTTTGTGACCACCAAGAGCTGGGGTTCTGCAGTTTATAATATGATTAATAACCTTACTCTCTTGTTGTGAATAAGCTTTCCAATCTCCAAATTGTAATAGGACATCAGCAAGTTCAACTTGACGTGGCCTTTCTAATTTTAAACACATTTTAACCAACAAGTTTTAATTGAGATATTATTGAAGTTAAAGGATTCGGTAGCGTTTGAATTCTAACAGTCCTTAAATGTGTGTAAATTTCTGTGGTTCGAAGTTGACTGTGGCCTAATATAATTTGAATCTCTCGAAGTGAAACTCCTAATTCAAGCATGCGAGTCGCAAAGGAATGTCGCAATAAATGAGCCCCACCTTTTTTATTAATTCCTGTTCTTCTCATTGCTGTAATAAATATTTTATACACTTCAGTTGTATTCATCACTTCAGGAAATTCATTATTTTTACAAAAAAATAATCCACTTCGCCTGGGTTTTATATGTGTTCTCCAGTAATTTTCAAACTCCTTTAAAAGTTCATTAGGAAGTGGAACATATCTTATTTTCTTATTTTTACCTTTGATTTTAAGCAAACCCTCTGCTCGATTAATATCTTCAATACAAAACTCAGTTAATTCAAAAGATCGAATCCCAGTAGAGTACAACATCATAAGAATGAGACGTTCTTTAAAGTTACCTGCTTGACTCATCACCGCTGCAACTTCACCCGGTGTTAATATCGATGGGGGAGTTGTTGTTTCTTTTACCCTTGGTGAAAACATCTGAATCCAATTTTTTTCTAATACATTTAAACAAAAAAATCTAACAGCAGCCATTCGCATATTAATGGTCTTTGGACTAAAACCCTCTTTAATAAGATTTAATTGGTATTGTTTAATATCAGGGATACTTACCTGATCAATCGGTTTAGAATAAAAATTTAAAAACCTTAAGACCTCAGTCTTATATATTAAAATTGTTTTACTTGATCGACCTCTTAATTCAAGTTCTAATACTAATGTGTCGAGAAATTTCTCGTACATATAAACCCTCCTTGTTGGTTTGTTAAGATACCTAACTATCGGGAGGGTTTTTCTTTTTATTGATGATTAATTTTACAATTATCTGAATATTTAACTAAAATAGTTTTCACAAATTCCACAATCTGTTTAGATAGAGACAAAGGTCTATATTAAATTAAAAAAAGTTAAGCGCAGCTCCATCGCCGCAGGCGATTTACTAGAATACCAGATTTTTTCTTGGTCTTCATAGGCATGAAATCCTGACCCCAAGTTTTCAATTATGGAGTATGACAACTGATTAAGCTTCTCCTTGAATGGGTTGTTTTCAGAAAAACAATTTGGAAAGCGACCAAGTGTGTTTTTTAATAAAATAAATGCTCGTAAATTTTGTACTCCCTTTTGCTGTCTAGCTTTAATCGGGTTGCGCCCTTCTTGAGATGCAAATGGCGTAAGCACTTTGTCTTGAAGGAATTCATTTTTTTGTATTTGATGTTGTGGTGTATTAATACTTGCTTCAAGATTAGGTTCAATCTGATTTTGATTGGCAACAGGGCTCTCGTTTATTTCAAAACCATATTTCAAAGCAAATGCTTCAATACTTGCACGATCAACAAACCACTCCTTACCAACTTTGGTGCCAGCAATGCGACGATCTTTGATGTAGTTAATAATGGAACGCTCTGTAACTCCAAGAAGATAGGAAGCGTTTTTAACGCTGACCTCTAAAAATCTTTTATTCATGGTTGTTGCCTCTGGTTGTAATGAAACATCATTCAGAAATTTCCGAAACTTTCCGAATGATTCAGAAAAATATTTACATAATTCGGAAAGGTGAGAGGTTATTGTGCAACATCCGAAAAATCAAGGGCCATATATCTCACATTTTTCCGAATGTTTCGGAAATTTCCGGAAATTTCGGAAAAAAATAATTTTTTTCGGAAACATAGGAGTGATGGTTAAATTTTCTTAATCGATGATATCGCTTAAACTAGTTTGGATTCTCTTAACTAAATTTGTTTATTTTTACATCAATGGTTGGATATTCTAAGTTTGTTAGATTAAGTCCAAAGCCAAGACGCCCCTTCGGGGCTGCCAAGAGCCAATGCCTAGGGAGACCCTTACGGGTCTGATTCAAGGCCTTTTTTCAATCATAGTTAAGTGCTAACTAAGGAGCGAGCGCGCAGCGGAAGCCCAGAAGGTAGTCCGAGAGCGACGGGGCGTAGCTCAAATGCACGCTGAACACCCCAGCGTCAGCATCATTGTTCCAGCCCCCACCACGAAGGACGGCGCCAGCGGTATAATTAACCCAACCATAGCCCAGACCACCATACTGTGTACTTCCAAGGGCGTACGTGCCGGAGGGGCCAAAGAGATATTTTGCGGTGCCTGTGAGGCCACCGATCGTACCCGTTACTGGGTTTGTAACATCTGTTATTTGTGACCAGTAATTATCTGTGCCAAAATTAGTTGTATTGTCATCCTTGACCCACTCCCAAACGTTTCCTGAAAGATCCCAAATTTCTGAACCATTGGATAAGTCTAAAGTTCTTCGCTGTTCTTTGCCACTACCATAAGCTTGCGCACCTGTGTTGCCAGTGCCATTGTATTTGTCTGCTGTATCTGAAACCGCAAGAGCTGCATTGGGCGAACTATCTGTATGACCTCGATACATCATTTCACTACCGACTGAATTACTAGTCCAGTTTGTATTCTTTAACTCTGCATTTTGAGCAATAGATTGCCATTGGGCATTGGTAATTAAGTCATAGCCTGCGCCCAAAGCTTGGCATTCGGCAATAGCTTGCGCGCGGGTGACATTCACCCAGGGAGTGCCATCAGGTCGTGACTCAGCCACATTGGTGGCGTTATAGGCGATATTTCCATTGGACTGCCCCTGGATCTTCATCTCAAACTTTGCCACACAAAACCCTAAAGAGGTGTAAGGCGACCTAGCTGGCACTGCAATGAAGTTTGTAGGGCAATTGATGGCTACCCATGGAGTCAGTGCTTGAGTGGCTGTGCTTTGATTGCCTGCCACATCCACCGCTTTTATATTGGCATAGTAAGTTTCACCGCCAGTCAAAAAATCTGCACCCTCACTGTAACTGAGGCCTGCTCCATTTCCTGTAGCTGTGGTGTAGGCTTTTACAACACTGTTGTCAGATTGCTTTCGTATTTCAACAACGTAATGAGAAAGTCCGCTAGCTGCATCCGTACTATCAGTATAGGTAAATGTTGGCGTTACTTGTTTGAAATTTATTGGGACGGTCCCTGTGGTAATTACACCCGGTGCCGATGGTGGAGTAGTGTCAACAGTCCAGCCACTACTTGAAACTTCAGAAGAATAGTTTCCAGCAGCATCTACGGATCTCATGACAAAGGTATAAGTGTGTCCGTCTGTAAGACTTAAGCTTGAAATACTATTGCCGCTTGTAATGGCTGCAAAGGTTGTCACATCGCTGGTGGTTGTTGTGTCGTAAATCTTTACTTCATGACTGGCAATACCACTTTGTCCGTCTGTTCCACTTGTAAATGTGAGAGTAGGTGATTGTGAAGTTGAATTAGACCATGCACCTCCCGTAAGCCCAGTTGGTGGATTTGGAGAAGTGGTATCAATATAAATATTTTTTAAAGAACCAAGATCATTTCCGCCACTGATGGCTGGTAAAGTTAAGCTTGCATTATTACCTGAGCTATCTCGCAGAGTTGAACTGTTTAGTGCTAATGAGGTCGTCAGAGGATAATTTAAATCAGTGCTGCTATCACCAGCCCCGACAGTATATCTAAAAACTAAAGTGGTTGAATTGCTTCCACTGAGATAGTTTGCCTTTGCGCCAACTCCCGAGTTTAAATCGAGTGATGGACTTCCTCCATTCACAATAACCACTTTTGAAAATACAATTGAGAGATCAATTTGTGTTCCTGTTTTATAAGCGCCATTGGCTAAACCTGAACTTACAGAAGTGATTGTTGGCAGCGCGGTATCTTTTGTCCAAGAGGCTGAAGTACTGCTTGCAATGGCTTGATAATTTCCCGCAGAATCTTTTCCAATCACGCAAAGAGTAATGTTTCCATTCGAGAGACCCGAAATATTACTTTGGATATTTTGTACTATAGCTGTATCGGAACTATAGCCTGAGTTATCTGCACAAGTCGTTGAGGATGTTTCGCCAACTTTGAATTGATAATAAGCCACGTCAGTCCCTGAAACTGACACATTGAGTGAAGTGATATTATTAGTTCCAGTTGGTGCACCAGTTAAAATCGCTGTTGGGGCTGAAGTGTCTTTCATCCATGTGAAAGATGTCGCACTATCATAGGATTGAAGATTTCCGGACGAGTCTTTTCCGAGAACACATAGAGTTATTGAACCATCCGCAAATCCGGTTAAATTATCCAATATATGAATTGAACTTGCAGTGTCAGAAATATACCCCACGCTGACATTACAAAATGTACTCAATGAAGGGCCAACTTTATATTGATAAAAATCAACATTGGTGCCGCCAACTGTTATATTGAGTGCTGTCGCATTTGAGGGGTTCGACGGTGAGTTTGATAGTGTTGCTGTTGGAGCGACGCTTGGGTTGGAATCATTGTCTTTAAGATCAAATTCAAGTGAATCAGTAGATTCAATTTCGGCCGTTTGACTTACAAGCTTTAAAGACCAATGACTTTGAGCATGGTAAGCATTGTCGTCCAGTGGAATAATTGAAACGTAGGCCGAAGTTTGGCCCGCAGGAATTGTTAGAGTATTTTGAGATAAATTAAAATATTGACTTGAATTCTCCCCCGAAGATCCGTCCAAAACAAGATTGAATTTACTCTCAGAGTTGAATGCTGAACTTAAGAGAAAATAAACAACCAGAGTACTTCCTTCGTTAATTACTAAAGAACTTGGAATGGAATCCTTTTGAATTTTTAAGGCAGGCTTAGTGGTACTTTTAGGATTTAAATCTTCGATTGTTAAAGTCATCCAGCCGCAACTTGATAAGAAGAGTAAAGCAAAACCAATTGATGCCATCGCTATCATTCGAAAACGTACAAGCTTTTGAAAATGTTGCATAACTCTACCTCCCAATTTCAAGATCAGAAAAAACAGTGTGAGGACTAATCGACAATTGCGAAAATACATCAACATGAACTTTGAAACTGATCATCCCTTATGCAAGTTTAACATGAGTTGACAGTCATATGCAAAAATACCTCTAACGCTGTTCCACAACTAGACAAAAAAGTGGAACTTCTCATTTTAAAACGGAGTTTAAATTTTTGTTGAATTCAAAAAAACCCTTTTTAGATTTTTTTGTTTCAAAACGATTATAAATCAGTCAAATCGGAAGATTCATTCATTAAAATTAAGTGCTGGCGGTTACATTAAACAAAGATCTATAGACCTAACTCTTTTCGGTAATTAAAAAACGATCTTCGCTTTAAACCAGTTGTATCTTCAAAAATTCTGATTTGTTCTTTTACAGGCATATTGCTTTGAGAAATATAGGCTTTGATATCAAATGTCGTTGAGACGGTCCTGAACGTATTGAAAGTAAAGGAAAACTCCTGAAATTGATGTAATAATTATTTTTAGTGAAATGAAAATTACAAAACAATAACAGGAGTTTAATAATGATTCTCAATTTGACACATTTACGATCTGATTTCAAAAAATATCGTAAGATTTCAAAGGTATTAGCTTTTCGTCTAACAACTCTTATTGAACTCACCAAAACTCGATCTAAGTTTGCTACGTTTCATACTGGATCTGATTATTTTAAAGTTAGCCAAAAGTATGATATCTCTGAGCGTACAATTCAACGTTGGAGTAAGTCTTACGCTTTTGGAGGAGTGACTGAATTAAATTCCAAAAAGAAATCTAATAAAGAAAAAATAATTATCAAAGGCTGGGCTGCATATTTAATTTTAGAATATCGAACTTTATACAACTGGGGAGCTGAGACAATTCAAGCGCATTTGAGTATTGATCACAGTATAAATTTAAGTTTATACAAGATAAACCAATTTTTAAAATCAAATAAATTAATAAAACACTCTCTCAAAAAGAAGTTAAAAAACAAACACACGAAGTTAGTTGTCGTAAACGATCCTGGAGTTCATACCCAAATTGATGTTAAACATCTTCCAAAAATATTAGCAAACAATCATAAAACCTATGTTTATAATTTTGTAGATCATGCTTCAAGATGGGAACACAAGGAAGCCTTTGATTCTTATACTCCAATGAATACAAAAATATTTTTTGAAAATGTAATTAAAAAAGCACCATTTGCAATATTGTCATCACAAACAGATAACGGTGTTGAGTTCACAAGTAAGTATATTTCTCATCTTGATCAGCCGAGGAAAAATATTTTTGAACTTTATTTGGTAGAAAAAAACATTCGACATCGTTTAATTCCACCGGGCGAGAAAGAGTTAAACGGCTTAGTGGAGAGATCACATCGAGCCGATGATGAAGAGTTTTATCATCGAATTAGACCTGCTAATCTAATAGAGTTTAATAAAATATTATATGAACATAGTCAGTGGAGAAATGAAAATCGAAGAAAAAAACCATTAGGCTGGAAAACAACATTTGAATGGCTCTGTGAATATAGCATGAAAGCTGAAAATACTGTTGAAGTAAAACTAGCAAGTTAAGTTTTTGTGATGACGGGTTTCCCACACTCCCCACACTTGTGAAAAAAATCAACCCTCCGGTTTTTTCAAGCAGTGTGGAGATTATGGAAAACCCTCAAACGTTTTACAGTGGCATCAAAAAAATATCAAAATTTTGAGTTTAATAGCACAACGTATATTTTTAAAATAATAAATTATTTTAGTTACTTTACACTTGACTGTATTTTTCCATATTTTTTACAAAAACTATTTTATATTAGTGTGTGTAGTAATTTTTTAGAATTAAAACACTTAACAGCTTTACTGTTGAAAGAGTTTTGATTTTTAGGCTTAACCTTCAAATAAAAATAATTCTTTTATTATAATCAAACCTCTCCATTTTTATAATCGAATATAACCTATGGTATAGTGATTTTGCGATTACAATCGTAGACCAATAAAAGTAATTACGGAGAGCACTTTATGGATAAAATTAAAGAATTTGAAAATCAACTTGTCATTTTAAGCAACCAAGACCTTGTTGAAAAGGTGGAGCAGTTTTTTAATAAAGAAAAAAAGATAGGAGATGCAATTTTAATTGGCCTTAAAGAGATTAAAACTCGTCGTGTGTACAATTGGTTGGGCTACCCCTCAATGTTCGATATGTTAATCAAATACTATAAGCTCAGCGAGGCTGGTGCATACCAAAGGATTAATGCTCTCAAAATTATTGAAGCCGTTCCTGAAGCTCAAAATTTACTTGTAAGTGGGGATGTTTCAATGGGAACTCTCTCAGAAATGCAAAGCTTTATTAATAAACAAGAGAAAGTCACGGGCGAAAAAGTTGCGACTACAGTTAAAAAACAACTTGTTGATGAAATTAAAAATAAATCTGTAAAAGAAACTCGTGAGCACTTTATTGATAAAAATCCAAGTTTAAATTTACCACCAGATAAAGAACAAAAAATTACAAGGGAACTCACCTTAGTTCAAATGAAACTTGATTCAGAAAATATAAAACTCATTGAAGAATTAAAAAATTGAACTCTCACATAAGATCCCCAATGGGAATTGGAATGAGCTTATAAAAGTAATGTTAACAACGACTCTTGAGCGGATTCGAAAAAAGAAGGGTATTATGAAAGAAGAGCAAGCAGGTAATAAAAAGAAAATTATTAATGAACAAAAATTTTCTGAAATTAAAAATGTTGTCGCGGTAAAACAAAAAGTTGAAGGGTTTGAGAAAATCCAGGCGGATGTGCAACAAGAAAAAATTAATACTTTCAAAAAAACAACTCCATCGATGGAGTCGCAATGCGTAACTAAACGGAGTCATATTCCTTTAAAAATAAAACGAGAAGTTTTTAAAAAAGCTCATTTTCAATGTCAATATGTGAGTCCGCAAGGCAAGCGCTGTGCGTGTAAAACTCAACTTGAAATAAATCATATAATACCAATAAGTCAGGGAGGCACTC
>SXGU01574315.1_pt1 | contig 16542 bp, 33 predicted proteins | sample 3174531 | NCBI WGS metagenome assembly SXGU01 (sample SAMN11356863, study PRJNA531348) | freshwater metagenome | isolation source: freshwater sample F1-140 | place: China: Fuxian Lake, Yuxi | collected 2017-12-25 | reverse complement strand
GTTGCCGGCCCCTACCCCCACCGACTTTTACCCCACCCCTCCCTCTCGGGTCAGGCGGCCGTCTGGCGCTTGCGGGCCTGCCTCTCGGCGTGCCGGCGCTGCTGTCGGGTCGAGCGGCCATGCGTCTCGGAGGCATCAAGAAGGCCAGCAGGCCCGTTGATCTCGCGCCCGAGCAGGACGGACCACCAGAAGGCTTCGTCCCTCGTCACAGCCCCATCCTCTCTGCCCGCGCCCTTGCCGTCTTCACCTGATGGTGCTTCGGGCAGAGCGCCTGCCCATTGGCTGGGTCCGAGGCGGCGCCACCGTCCTTCCGCTCGACGATGTGGTCGGCGTAGAGCCTGACGCCGCCGCGTCCGCCCTGCGCTCCGCATCCCGTCCACTGGCAGCGCCAGTGCGCGCGCTTCAGGACCTCCAGGCGCCATGCCCTGTGCTCGGCTGTCAGCAGTTCGGGATCGGCGCGCTTCGGAGCGGGTCGGGCTGTCCTCGTGTCGAGGGCGCCGATGCGGGGCTGGAGGGTGGCGAGCCGGACCATGATCTTGCCTTTAGCCTGCCGATCTCGGAAATACTTCGCCTGATCTGTCGTTTTACTGTTGACGCCTCAAGTATTGGTCTGTATAACTACAAGCACAGACAGAGACGGAGACAGCAGATGTTCAAGATTATCGACACCAAGAACAACAAGGTGGCCTTCGCGAAGGTTTCGGAGCACGAGGCTCACAAGCGGGTGGACCTCCTGAACGGGGCCTACCAGACCACCCGGTTCAAGGCGGTGCGGATCTGAGACGGAGGGGCTTCGGCCCCTTCTCTTCGTCCGGTAGAGTTAGGACGCTAACCTTCGTCCTTCCGCTCCATGCCCTATCCCGAGCATGAAAAAGCCCCGTAGCGATCCTGTCGCTCGGGGCTGGTGCACGCCTCACCCACCACCAGCGCCGCATGATCCGCAATCACCCGATCCGGGATCGCAGCAGCGCGGGCTTGTGCCTCACGACGATCAGCGAGGGCACGGCAGAGGGTGAGCGCGCCGCGGGCGTGCGGGTTGTCGTCCAAGCGGGTACTGTGAGCGGAGAGGCCGGCGGGAAGGGTCACTTCCAGACGCCGTAGCCCTGCTCACGAGCCGCGAGCGTCAGGTCTGTGCGCCGCTCATCGTACTCACGCATGGCCCTCTGCACATGCGGCAGGAAATGGTTGAAGGCGCCGTCCCAGATGCCGTGCTTGTAGCGCAGATGCGCCGACACGAACATCAGGCCGTTCGTGAACACGAGGATCGCGAGCCAGATCCAATCGGGCATCAGTGCATTCCCGCGCAGCGGACGTTCACGAGATCGTTGCCGTTGCAGGCGTCGTTGGACTTCCAATGGCCGCAGCGGAGGTAGTGCCAGCGAACCCAGGCGCCGGCCTTGTTCGGGTGCTCGACCTCGGCAACGAGCGGGTAGGTATACGGGCCCATCCGCTGCGGGTGCTCCTTGGGCATGAGCCGAGCCGCGCGGCCATCCCGCGTGCGGATCGGCTCGGCTACGTCGAGATCCCCAAAGCTCGGGATGCGATCCTTCATCACGCCTCACCCTTCAGGGCCATCCGATCCGACACTGGCTTGCGGTCGCGGCCCTAGACCTTATGGGTGCCCTCGACGCCGCGGGCCATGCGGGCGCGCGTGCGGGACAGGAGGGCTTCTTGTGCGGCCTCGACGTGCTTCAGCGCTTCAGCGTTCTCGGCGCATGCGTAGGGACCCGCCTGGAAGGCCTGAAGGCGATCCGTGACGATGGCCAGCAGCACTTCCTGCGTGACGCCGTTAACCCCGGCCTCCGCGATCGGCCCATTCTGGAAGAGGATCAGCGTGTGCGATCCGTTCGGCACCGGCGCGTCGGCCGCGCGCACGGACGCGTTGCCCGAGGCGTCGAAGCCGTGAACGAGGTAGGCATGATGAGCCCCGCCCGCGCCCGGCTCATCGGTGACGGTGATGGCGATCTTGTCGTTGGCCGGGTTGACCCGGTGGCTGGTGATCTCGCGCATCAGTCTTCTCCCACGTTCATTCTGTCCGATACCGGCTTGCGCCTGTCCGAGTGGACGGGCTTGGGGGTGATGGAGGGTTTGGGCTTCATGCGCGGACCCGAGCGATACAGGACGAAGACGGGACGGCCAGCGCTGGCCTATGCAGCATCCGGGTTGCCATGCGTGGCCCGCCAGAGCGGGCGCCCCGAGCACGCCGATCCCCGCGGGAAACCGACCGGATAACGATGCTGCCGTCTTCGACCTCTATCGCTCGTCCTGCGGTAAGGGCTCGATGCGGGGCGCCTACGTCAATAGACCGGTGGAGTCCGCGTTTACGGCCGGCGGCGACCCGCATCGATCTCGTACCAGCCTCGGCTGGATCGTCTTGCCTTGGCGCGATGGGCGCGGGGCGGAAAACTTGTGATGTGCGCGAGAGACAATGCGAGCGCGGAGAGAAGCGACATCTAGCATAGGGCCAGCGCCGTCTCCGCAACTCGGACCCATTCGCGGGGCTTCTCGAAGCGCAGGCATCAAATTATCCGATCACGCTGCCGTGTCAAGCAGCCCGGCGGACAAAATCAAAGTCGAGTTCGATCGGCGTCGCCCTGCCGAAAATCTCAATCTCGACAAGCAGCCGGGCTTGCTGGTCATCGACGCCTCGGATCGTCCCGCTATACGTTGCGAACGGACCATCCTCAACGATAACTGCTTCCCCAATCCCGTAGCCGCTGGGCTCGACGGTGCGAGTGCGGCCAGCCTCAAGCTCCCGCGCCGCCAGTCGGCTCAGGAATGCCACATCGCCTGACGATAGGCACATCGGCACGCCGTCTCGACTACCAAGAACCGAGATCAGCCCGTGTCGGTTATGGCGCTCGACGTTTCGCTCCGACATGATGTTGAGATGCGCCGGCTTCAGGCCGCCGATAGCGCCGACGAAGACGTAGCTCCGCAGCATGGGCTTCTGGACCTCTAAGCGAGGCAGCGTCGTTGCCCCGCGGGTGCGCTTCACCCACATCGTGTCGCAGGGCACGTAGGCGACCAGTGGGCGGACGCCCCACGATGACAGGCGCTCTGCCTCGCGGCGCAAGCTCTCTGCGGCTCGGCGCTCATTCTGCGGAGCCGTTGAGCAGACGTACCAGCGCATGCCGTCCGTCGAGACATCCGGCACAACATTGCGCTTTTCGGCGGGGATCGGCACTTCGGTCGGCAGCAGGGCGAAGTGCTGCTTGGTGGCGCGGGCGCGAAAGCGCCGACCGAGCGGGCTCTTTTCCATCGTGGCTACCTCTGCGCTGCGGGATGGGATGCGGGCGGGTTCAAAACGGAATGTCGTCTTCGCCAAGATTTTCGCGCCGCATGCGCTGGCCCTTCGGCGATGGCGCCGTGCGCAGGTCAAAGCGGTCGAACTTTCGCGCTCGGATCGCATGGGTCGCTTCGAGCACCACGAAGACATCGCCGGGGCTCATATCCGCGAGCCGTTCAGCCTCGCGGACGGCTGAAGCTTCCGTGTCGTGCTGATACGCAGGGCCCCGACCGCCAACGCCGAAGACCATCCAAAACGGCTTCATCTCGCTCGGCTCAAGCATGGCGTGACCTCTGTGCTGTAAGTTGCGATGCGGGCGAACGGCTCGGCGCTGGGGCGTCGAGGTCAAAATCCTCACGGATCAGCCGACTCTCGACGCGAGCGGCGTCTACAGCTTCCTTGGCGCTCATCAGGGCGAAGGCGACCTTGCAGAGGACCGCATCGAGATCGCTGATCGCCGCGTATGCGCTTTCCGTGACCTCGTAGGTCGTCCACCGCTCGTCGCAGGAGAGGCAGAGACGGCGACGGCGCACGGTCTTCGCGGACTGCCGCGTGTCCATGACGCGAGCCTTCGTGGAGCCGCAGGAAGGGCACGGGATCATGCCGCCAGGCCCTCCGCTTCATGGCCATCGGCCTGAACCGTTCCAGCCCGGTAGACGATGGCGCGATGAAGTTCGCAGTAGGAGGAGCCGGCTCCAGTGGTCGGCTCGCCACAGAAGCGATGGGCGTCCCGAGCGGCGTTGAACGGCGTGCAGGCGAAGCGGCACTGGCCGGTGCGTAGGGCGAGGATGGGCCAGCGGCCGGGCGTGCAGGCTATGGGCTGTGCAGGCTTCACGCGGCCCATCGCTCGCCTCCGTAGACGTCGCACCAATCCGTGCCGATGATGGTGGGGATCTCGACGCGCACGCTCGAGACATGAGGCGTCAGGCGGCGGGCCAGGGTGTAGGCAGCCGCTTGGCCAGCGAAACCCGCGTCCGCATCGCCGAACACGATGACTTCCTCGACGCTCGCCGGCGGCGACCACTTCGCCAGCATGGTCGAGTTGATCGCGGCCCAGGTCGGCACACCGAACAGCGCGGCAGCAGCTAAGGCCGTCTCGATGCCCTCTGCGATTCCGAGAGAAGCGCCGGCCTCGAACAGGCGAACGGCCGCGCCGTCAGGAATAGCCCCCGGCATCATGCGCCGCGGCGCCTCGACATTCGCCTTGCGCCCGTCCTGGGTGAGGTAGGTGCGGTGGATCGTGGCGGGGGCACCATCAGGCCCCACCACCATGGCGATCATCGCGGGGTGCCAGGAGGGCGCGTCGTCCTGATACCGCAGCCGCTGGACCGATCGAAGGCAGGACGGGAAGGTGGCGAGCCCCACGCGAGCCGACAGATACCGAGCCACGGGATCGCCGTCCTTGACGGGCGTCGCTGACAGCCAGAGGCGATTCAGGCTGCTGCGCTGATCCTCCTCGGAACGCGCGGGTTTGGCGGCAGCGGGCGCTACCTCACCGATGATCGGTTCGAGCCGAGCCGCCAACTCGCGGAAATCGAAGCCGCCCACCTTCATCGCGAGGTCGGCGCCGTCGCCGGCCCCGCAGTGATTGCAGATCCAGGTGCCGCGGCCTTCTTTGTCGTCGAAGCGGAACCGGGTCTTGCCCGCGCAGATCGGGCAGGGCCCCTGCTTCCCCGACAGGAAGCGGCTATCGACACCCAGCATCGGCAGCAGACCGGCCCACCGGCCGCGGGCGCGCTCACTCAGCGGCGACGGCATAGGTCGGCTCCTTCCGGCGGTGGGCGAAGGCGATCTGCCGAGATTTGATCCAGTTCAGGATTTCGGGGGTCGGCTCAACGTCAGGGGCACCCTTGTGCCGATCAGGCCAGACCCCGAAGCGCTCGCGAAACTGGTTGGCCGCCCAACCGGGCTTGTGCCCTTTCCGCCGGCCGTAGACGCGGAGTTGCCCGAACACGAACGCCTTTTCGTCCGACTTGGCTTTAGCGCGCAGCGGGGTCATCTCCACCAGCTCGCCGGCCTCGCACTGGATGTCCGACTGTTTCTCCGGCTTGAACCCGCAGGCCGGGCACTTCGGCGCCTTGGCAGGCTTCAGGAAGGTGCAGGCGGGACACTCCTTCGGCAGCGCCTCGGGCTTGTCCTTGCGGTCGGCTTTCTGCCGCTCCCGGCCATCGTCCAGCGCTTCGTGGTGGATATCGGTGACGAAGCCGAGCCGCAGGGTCGTGTCGCTGTGATCGAGGATCAGGGCGTCGGCTTTTCCCGGCGCCGTCCGCAGGGCTCGGCCGATGATCTGGACGTACAGCATCTCGGACTTCGTCGGCCGGGCGAGCACGATACAGCGCACGTCCAGATCCACGCCGGTCGTCAGGCATCCGACGCTAGCAATCACCCGCACTTCGCCGGCCGTGAAGCGGCGGAACAGCGCCTCGCGCTCCTCCGGCTTGGTGAAGGCGTCAATGTAGCCACAGACGATGCCGGCCGCCTCGAACTCGCCTTGCAGTCGCCGAGCGTGGGCACGATCCACGGCGAACACGAAGGTCGGCCGATTCTCGCCGCGCTGGCGCCACGTCGTCACGATGTCGGCGACCAACTCGGGCTTGTTCATCGCCTCGCCCAAGTCGCCCTCGTGGTAGTCACCGGCCACGGTGCGAACAGCGCCGAGATCGGGATGGGACGGGGCATAGACCCGGAACGGTGAGAGGTAGCCAGCGGCGATGAGTTCGGCGGTCGTGGTGACTTGAATCAGGTCGTCGTAGTGCTTGCCGAGGCCGCGCGTCCAAGGCGTCGCCGAGAGGCCGACGAAGGGCACGCCCTGCCACGTCGCGGCGGACATCCACTGGCCCAGCATCTCGAACCAGCGATGCGCTTCGTCCACAACCACGATGTCGAACGGCGGGATTTCACGCCGCTGAAGGGTCTGGATCGAGGCGACCTGCACGGGAGCCGCAGCGTTCGTCATCGGGTGATTGCCCTGGATCACACCGATGTCGCGGATGCCTTCGGCGAAGAACGAGCGCACGGTCTGGTCGATCAGGCTGATGGCCGGGACGACGAACAGAACCCGCTTCCCCTTGGCCCGAGCGCCCTTGACGATGGCGCCGGCGAGAACGGTTTTTCCAAACCCCGTAGGGGCTTGCAGCATCGGGCGGCGAAACCCGAGCATGAGCGATTGGCGCAGGCTGTCGAGCGCCTTGACCTGATGGGGGTGGAGCGTGCGGCTCATCGGGCGCCCCCCGAAGCGTCGCGGCCGAACGGGGCGTCGTCGTCCCAAGCCGTGGGATTGGGGGCGGGGGCCGGGTGAACCTGCCTGATGCGGGGTGAGGCTCTACCCCCTTCCCCTGAAGCCTTGTGTTCGCGGCTAGGATCTTTCTGGTATCTGGCTTCTGGTATCTGGGCTTTATCCTGCCCCTTAACCGGCCCGTTAAGGGAGGGGTTAACCCCCCCGCCGCCATTTCCCGGGCCATTTCGGTTAAGCCGGGGGTTGCCGCCCGTCCTGCCGTTGGCTCGGTCTCGCTCGGCCTTGTCGAGGTCACGCCGCATGCGACGACTGAAGATCATGCCATCTTCGTCGCGGCTGAAGACGCCCGCAGCCTCAAGCTCATCGAGGCACTTCTGCGCTTCTCTCGCAGTGCACCGGGCGAGAACTGCGATCTGCTGCACGCTCAGTTGCACGCCCGTGCGAGCGAGAGAGCCGGGCGGCTCCGCAGCGTGCATGATGCTGATCAGTTCGATCCAGAGACCGCGGGCGGCCAGCGAGCACGTCCCGAGCAGGTGGTCTGCTTGCCAGTCCGACGGATAGAACTTGAGCCAAGGTGTTTTCGACATGGCGAAGCCGTTCCGAGAATCGCTAGCGCGTTCGGTTGCAGAGGTGCGGTGACGGACGGGAAGGCGCGTCAGGTCACGGCGGCGCACGGATCTGCGCCCTCGGCTTCGGCTTCAGGTGTTCGCGGAAGGGCGTCGCTTCTTGCTCGGCCTGGGGGCACAAGAGAGCGAGGAATTGCGCGGTTTCGCGGTGAGCTTGGGCGCGCGAGCGATTACGGCGCGCCGCCTCGTCGAGGCCCTGCCCGTCAAGCCCAACGGCAAGGTCCGCACAGCTTCGCGCGCTGTTCTCGTGCCAGACGAGAAGGCGTTCGAGGCGCTGTAGGTCGCCGTAGGAGAGGGGCTGAGCCAAGCCTACGCCCTCCCCTTCCGCGCCGCCTTGACCGCGTTGTTCCGCGCGTCCTTGCAGGCAGCCGAGCAGTAGATCGCGCGATCCGATTGACGGTGGATCGGGCCTTTGCAGGTGGGGCAGGTGCGGGTCATGCGGCGAATGCCTCCATGATGCCGGGCATGCCGATCTGACCTTCGGCGGGCTCCACGATGACTAGCGTCTCGGCGCTGATGTCCTGCCACCAGAGGCCGATGCGCTCGGCGTCGCGGTCGTTGCGGATGACGCCGTGAAGCTGAAGGAGATCGCTGGTCGCCTTCACCGCGTTGTCGAGGTCCAGGCCGCATTCGCGAGGGATGCCGAGGTCGAGCGTGTAGCGGCCGGCGACCCGGCCGAAGCGCTGGGTCTTCAGAAGCCAGCCCGCTTCTTCAATCCAGGCGTTGTAGGCGTCCGAGGTTCGGATGCCGCCGCCGGCCCTTGGCGCGTGAAGGTCGTTGACGCTGACGGGCGTCGGAAGCCGCAGGCACACGCGCGCCACATCTCGACGAGCGGCGTAGGCCGCACGCCCGGCGGCGAGCTTTTCCCTGTGGCGAGCGCTGCTCACCGCGAGCGCTCCGTGAACCAGTCCGCCGCCCGGTCGAACAGCTTCGGCAAGACGAGCGACTGGCGCCCCATCCAGCGACACGCGTCGGCGCACCAGCCGCAAAAGGTCTGTCGGGCAAGCGTCATGAACGCACCTTCGATAGCTTGTGTTCGAGGGCGGAGATTTGCGCCTTGAGATGCTTGGCCTCTTGCGCGCGGCGCGCCTGGGCCAGCCATTCCGGCGAGCGATTGGCAGCCGCAGCCGCCAAGAAATCCGGGCCGTAGGCGACCCAAAGGGCGGTGTAGCCCTCGGCGTCAGGGGCCGAGCCGCGCTGAAGCCAAGTCTTGATCGTGTTGACCGGAATGCCGGTCTCAACCGCCACGTTGTCGGCCGTCTTGATCGGGTGCAGCCGCCTCAGGAAGGCGGACACGCGCTCGCCCAAGCTGAGGCCATCACGGGATTCAAACTCATGCACGGAAGCGCGAGGCTGAATCTTGGCCGTGTGAGACTTCATCGACTTCTTCTCCGATGCTGATGGCATCGGAGGGGCGCCGCAGTGGTGCTCCGCAGAGGGGCAGCCCACCATGCCAGCCAGAGCGAGAGAGGAGGACGGCGACATTTCAGGAGATCCCGTTGAGACGCAGCGGGGACGCACGGCACGGCACGACAGGGACGACCAGCCGACGGCAATCGGCGAGGACGTCAGACAGACAGGTGACGAGAGCGTCGCCGTGAGCCCGGCAAGGCGAACGGCGAAGGGTACGGACGACAGCGCCGGCAAGCGCGGTCGTCAGATGACGGGCCGTCTCGTGCGGATGCACGGCGGCTGGCAGCGAGTGCAGGAAGGATGAGGCGGCGGTCATGGCCGGGCCTCACCGACGGCGCGGTTGCAGGAGGCGATGAAGCGCTCCATCCGCGTGAGGCGGCGAATGCGGGGGCCGTGGTCCGGCTCGGGCTTCGTCACCACCACATCGAGCGAATGATTGCGGACGCAGTTCCATGTGCGGCCGACCATCTCGCCGATGACCCGATAGGTCAGGCCTCGAGCCCGCAGAGCGCGCATGCGGTTGCGCTCGGGCATCGTGACGGGCTTGCTGGTGCCGCGCTTCACCAGCCCCTCCCCGGCATCGGAGGGAGATCAGGCAGTTCGGCCGCGCGGGTCAGCGCCTCAAGGCCAATCCAGACGAGCGCCAGAGCAGTCACGACAGCCGCGAGGCGGAGATAGATGGAGCGGGTGAGGATGGGGGCGGTCATGCTGCCCCCGGATTGCGTTCAGCCTCAAAACCGAGGCGCACATGCATGAGCGCCATGCTCATGTTGATCAGAGCGATCAGCCAAGCGGTGACATCGTCGCCGAAAAGCGCGAGGGCGCATCCGAGGATGAAGGCGAAAAAGGCGTGATAGGCGGCGTATTCGAACTCGCTCATAGCGTGGCCCTCACGGGCTCAGCGGAGACCGGCGCCTCATGCGCGACGAGATCAGCGAACCCGACCATGCCGCCGGTCGCCTGGACGATCTTGGCCGCCGTCGAGAGGCGGGCACGACGCTCGCCTCGGATCAACCGAATGATCGTGGACGGCGGCACGCCGACCCGAGCCGCGAACCGGCTGGGGTTGATCTTCTCCGCTCTGAGGTAGGCCGCGAGTTCCATGCATCACGTGTTGCCATATGGCAAAGAAGAAATCAAGGGGTTGCCATACAGCCCTAGCGAACGATTTGCCGACAGGCATGCTTGCCAGATGGCATTGCGGAAGCTCAAAGCCCTCCGGGGCACCACCTCACTGGAGTCGGTCGCAGCCGATGTCGGCATCTCGACCTCACAGTTGTCGCGCTATGAAAACGGCGACCGCGATCCTTACCTGAAGCATCTGCGCGCCTTAGCCGACAGGTTTAATGTCAGTGTCGCAGAAATCATTGATGAGCCTGCCCCGACCAAAGTCCCTTTGCTTTCATGGGTGAGCGCCGGAATGTTGCGAGCTTCACACCCCGTTTATGAGCGCGACATACTGCGCAATGTGCATGTGGCCGACCTCCCGGCCGGCGACTGGATCGCGCTCGAAATCGACGGCGACAGTATGGACCGCGTTGCCCCACCGGGTGCGATCATCCTAGTGGACCGTGCTGACCTCGACCTTGTGGATGGCCGGTTCTACGTGTTCGGCAACCAAGACACCGGAGAGGCGACGTTCAAGCGTTTTCGGTCAAAGCCCGACCGATTGCAGCCTTATTCGACCAACCCCGACCACGAGACACACTACATCAGCACACTTGTACAGGTTGTCGGGCGAGTTCGACAGGTAATATCGTTCGTTTAATCGAACAGGCGCCATAGCTCTACCTTGGGCCGCCCTCTGACTTACCTATTGAGTCTAACTGGTTGATGGAGAGAGGGTTGTGACCTGTCACAGGTAGCCCCGCGTAGGAGATCGGGTAAAGGCACACAGACCCCCGATACACCTAGGCGTGGCTACCTGTGACAGGGGGGACTGGCCGACCGAGCCGAGTGCCGCTTACTGCCGATCCGCGCCACCATCAGGGCGCGGACTTCGAAGGTTCTTCGGGGCTGATGGCCCCCGGTCTCAGGCGTCCTTCCTTCAGGTGCCCTGCGGCTTCGAGACCTGTGCTCCTGGTAGCCGCACACTCACGACACGCATCAACTCGCGCTCGCCCGCCGCCAGCGTCTCACAAACCGCCCGGCGTTAAGCTCGCGGCACTTGCCGTCCGCGAACCCTTCGGGCCTCAAAATTTGACGATACGGGTCTGGAACGCTTCTACGTCCTGTAGTATTAAGCGTTCGCCAGACGGGTTGGTCGCCAAACCTTGAACCCGTTAGCTGCCCCGGCCGGTCTGCCAGACCGCCGGGGCTTTTTCGTTCTAGCGGGTCTCAGGCAGGGCGTCAAATTTTATCGCCAAATGGCAATGAGGCGTTGACAGGGCGATTGCCATTTGGCAAAGAAAAGACATCGCAGCGCCCCTCGGAGCCGCCCCGATGTCCTCCCCCGCATTCTTCCACCAGCAGCAGCTTGACGGCCAATACGCCGTCTACTCGGCTGACGGCTCGCTCGTCCTTTCCGACATCGAGACGCTGGGCGACGCCCGCGATCACATCTTCGATCTGATCGCTGAGGCTTCCGCCGCCTCCCATGCGGCCTTTGAGGCCGACGCCCTCAAGTACGTCAATCTCGTCCGCGCCGGCATCGGCGCGCAGACGAGCGAACGGCTCGACGAGTGGCGCCGCTGGGCCGAAGGCTTCGGCGAGAAGGTCATCCTCGCCGACCTGACCGGCGACGAGCTTGCGCAGCTCTGCGACGAAGAGCTTGCGGGCCGCCATGCTGAGGCCGCCGCGCAGGACGACTTCCACGCCGAAGCGGACGCCATGGCGTTCAGCCTCGCTGCTCCTGTAGGGCGGGCCGCGTGATGCCCCGCCGCGCCTCCATGCCGGCACCGGCCAACTCCAACGAGCCTGCCCCCGACATGACGGCGGCAGCGATCATCACCCTCTTCGGCATCATGACGCCCGCGGCCGTGGTGACGGTCATCGTCTGCCTGTTCGCGAACGGCTGGCTGTGATGAGCGCCCGTCACTTCCAGATCGTCGCCTCGCTCGCCGCCGCGCAGCACGGCGTCATGGATGCCAACTCGCATCTCATCGCCATCGTCACGAGCCTCGCCGCTGGTGATGCCGTCTCCCGCGAGACGATCCGCAACGCAATCTCTCGCTGCGATCACGCCCGCCAGGACATGGACCGGGCCATCTACGCCGCCCTCGGCACGCTGACGCTCAACGGCCGGGTGCTGTCGGCTGGTGATCTTCTCGACATGCGGGCCGCCCTGTTCGCGGCCCTGGACCGGATCGAGGGCAAGCCCGCTCCGGTCTGCACCGGATACCCCGAGGTCGGGAGCTTCGTCGCATGAACGCCCCCGTCCGCATCCTGACCCATCAGCAGATCACGTCGGGTGCCGTGCTGGATCGCTGCCTGCGCAGCGCTCACGAGATTGAGACGCTGCTCAACAGCACGATCGGCACCATCGACTTTGAGGCCAAGCACGCCGTCGTCACCGAGGCGCAGCGCATCGAGGCTCGAACCATCGCCGAATACCTCGCGGCCCACGTCGCGACGCTGACGGCGCTCGCAAACTCTGCACAGAAGGACGCTGCGTGATGGGCGAGCTTGCTCACACCACCGAGCGCGAGGTCGCGCCCTCGGCTCAGGCCGGAGAAACATCCGCCATCATCAGCATGATCGAGCGGGCGGCACGCGATCCGTCCGTCGATCTGGATCGCATGGAGCGGCTGTTCGAAATGCGCGAGCGCATGGTCGCTCGCGAGGCTGAGACTGCGTTTCAGGCCGCCATGACGGCGGCACAGGCCGAGATGCCGCGCGTCTACCGTGACGCCGAGAACAGCCACACCAAGTCGGCCTACGCCCGGCTCGAGACCATCGCGAAGGCGGTGACGCCGATCTACACGAAGCACGGCTTCGCCCTGTCATTTGGCACCGATGCCTCGCCTATCGACGGGCATTACCGGCTGACGTGCGAGGTCACCCACGCCGCCGGACATCGCCGTACCGTCTACGCTGATCTGCCGTCAGACACGGCAGGCGCCAAGGGCGGCGCCAACAAGACAGCGGTTCAGGGTTTTGGCTCCACGATGAGCTACGGCCGGCGCTACCTCACGCTGCTGATCTTCAACATCGCTCTGACGAATGAGGACAACGACGGCAACGATTTCGGCGACCCGCCGTGCATCAGCGCGCAGCAGGCCGAGCAGATCGAGGCGCTGGTGCGCGAGACCGGCGCCAATCTCGGCAAGTTCCTCAGCATCTTCCGGGTCGAGAGTGTCGGAGCCATCCCGGCTGGCCGCTACGGCGAGGCCATGGGCATCCTGCGGGAGCGCCAGCAGGCGCGTGGAGGCGCCCGATGAGCGCCCTCCGCATCCTCGACGTCGAACAGGGCTCGACCGAGTGGTTCGCTGCCCGCGCTGGCCTGCCCACCGCTTCCGAGTTCGCCACGATACTCGCCAAGGGCCGGGACGGCGGCGCCAGCAAGACGCGCCGTGCCTACATGCTGCGGCTCGCCGGCGAGCTTCTGACGGGCGAGTGCGCCGAGACCTACGCCAACGCGCACATGGAGCGCGGCAAGGCCTTGGAGCCTGAGGCGCGCAGCCTCTACGCCTTCCAGGCCGACGTCGATCCCGAGCAGGTCGGCTTCATCGTCAACGGCCCAAAGGGGTGCAGCCCGGACAGCCTGATCGGCTCGGACGGCGCGCTGGAGATCAAGACGAAGCTCCCGGCGCTGCTGATCGACGTGCTGCTGCGGGACGAGTTCCCGACCGAGCACAAGGCGCAGTGTCAGGGCGTGCTCTGGGTCGCTGAGCGCGAGTGGATCGACATCGCCGTCTACTGGCCGCGTCTCCCGCTGTTCGTGAAGCGAGCCTATCGGGATGACGCCTACATCGCCGGCCTCGCCTCGGCGGTGGATGCCTTCAACGGTGAACTCGCCGAGATGGTCGAGCGCGTGCGCCGCTACGGGATGCCGGCGGAGGCGTTCGCGGCATGACCGACGCCCTGCCCCCGCTGCCCTGGCTCTGGAACGGCGAAGCCCTCGTGCCGCCGTCTGCACACTGGGCCCGCCGCGCCGACGCACTCCTCGTCGTCGGCCAGACCTACACGATGGAGGAGCGCCAAGAGCGCTCGTCCAAGTCACACGCCCACTACTTCGCGAGCGTCGACGACCTCTGGCAATCCCTGCCTGACAGCCTGTCCACGAACTTTCCGACGCCGGAACACCTGCGGAAGCACGCGCTGATCCAGGCCGGCTACCGCGACGAGCGGTCCATCGTCTGCGCGTCGAAGGCTGAGGCGCTCCGGGTCGCCGCCTTCGTTCGCCCCATGGACGAGTACGCCGCCGTCATCGTCCGCGACGCCTTGGTGATCGTGCTGACGGCCAAGTCGCAGAACCTCAAGAGCATGGACCGGAAGACGTTCTCGGCCAGCAAGACGGCCGTCCTCGACTACCTGTCGGATCTCGTGGGCGTGCCGTCTGGCGAACGGAGGGCGGCGGCATGAAAATCAATCTGCTCGGCCAGCGCTTTGGCCGTCTTACCGTCATCTCAGAGTCAGAAGCCCGTTCCCTGCACAGAGCGTGGCTCTGCGTGTGCGACTGTGGTGAGACTACAGTGGCTTTGCAGTCCAATTTGCGGCGCGGGCATACACAGTCTTGTGGCTGCCTAGCAAGTGAATTGGGCTCCACCCATGGAGCGAGCAAAACGCCTGAGTATAGAGCTTACATTAATATGATGTCTCGGTGCTATAATCCGAAGACGCCCCTATTCAATCGCTACGGCGGGCGCGGAATCAGTGTTTGCGCCAAGTGGCGAGTATCTTTTGAGAGCTTCGCTGCGGATATGGGGCCGCGCCCCTCTCCGAAGCACAGCCTTGATCGGGTTGATTGCAACGGCAATTACGAGCCGGGCAATTGTCGATGGGCCACGCAAAAACAGCAGTGCCGGAACCTGACGAATAATCGAATTGTGGAGTTCGCCGGGGAAAAGATGACGCTCGCTGAAGCGGTCGAAAAGCTTGGAGTGAAATACACTACCGTGCTCTCCAGATTGCGCCGCGGCAAATCAGAAGCGGAGTCGCTTAGATGAGCCGGCGCGAGTTCACCAAAAAAACGCGGCGTGAAGCGTTCAAGCGCGCTGACGGCAAGTGCGAGTTCGTACTCGCGAATGGCTTGCGATGCAATTGTGCGCTAACAGTTGGAAAAATGATCTTTGATCATGTGCTGCCCGACTGGATTGGCGGCGAGCCGACTTTGGAAAACTGCGCTGTTATTTGTGTGGCTTGTAATAAAATTAAAACCGCTCAAGACGCCGCCGACCGCGCCAAGACCCAGCGTCGCGAGGACGCTCACCGCGGCATCAAGGATACCCCGCGCCAGCGCATCAAGAGCGCCGGCTTCGCGAAGGCCCCGCCGCAGCGCCGGGCTTCTACGCCCCTCTCGAAAACCCTTCCTCCCCGCCGCTCTCTCTTCGGAGGCGCATGACCATGTCCGATTACGTCGCCGTCACCGATCCGACCAATCTTGCCGAGGCGCAAGCCCGCATCCGCGCCATCACGGCACGGCAGGCAGCCGTGGCTCAGCAGAACGCCAAGCGCTGCCAGGAGCGCGACAGGGCGCGCCTCACGGCTCTGGCTCGGGAGGCCGCCGAGCAATGCGAGCGCGCCAAGGCCATCGCCGATTACGAGCGTGAACAGGCTCAAGCGCGAGAAGCAGCCGGGCAAAATCAGGACGAGGCAAGTCGCGACCCGCGTCGCATCATGGCGCGCATCTCCGCCGCCTTCGGCGTGAGCATCGGTGACATCGACGGCCCGAGCCGCACGCATCGCGTTCTGCGCGCCCGGTTCGCCGCGATCCACGCCATTCGGCAGGCCAACCCGCACTTCAGCCTGAACCGGATCGGCCTGTGCGTCGGCGGTCGTGACCACAGCAGCGTTCTGAGCGCCCTACGCAAGATGGAGCGCGTCGGCGTCCCGCAGCCGCACGACGGCAAGGGAGACGCCCGATGAACATGCATCGCCCCGATCCGGAGGCGCGGCGCATCGCGGCCCTGATCGAAGAGATCGAAACGCTGCGCGAAGAGAACCGCCAACTTCGGGAGCTTCTTACGCCCCCGATCCGCGTCCCCGAGGAATGGGGGCTCACCTTGAGCGAAGAGCGGCTGCTGAGCGCCTTGCAGGCGGCCGGAACGCGCACCGTGACGCATGAGCGCGCGCTGACGGCGACGTGCGACCGAGAAGAGGATCTGCCTGAGCGGCAAATCCTGAGCGTCCTCGTCTCGCGGGTCAGGAAGAAACTCGGTCGCGCCGGCTTGCCGACGTCCATCGAGACCGTCCGGGCCGAAGGCTACCGCCTCACCGACAGAGGCCTCGCCGCCCTCAACGTCGCCCTCAAAACCGAAGCCGACCCCCACTCCCTCGCGAGCGTGACCGGGAGAGGGCGGTGAACGTGACCATCCCCGCTTTTCATCACCAAGTCCTTGGAGCTGACCATGACTGACATCGCTCAGATCGATGACGCGCGCCTCGCGCAGATCACGACCCTCGCCAGCGGATCGCACACCTCTTTCGAACGCGGGGCCTGCGCGATGGAGGCGGTCTCGTGGATCGCACGAGAGCCCTGGTCCGATCATCCGAAGTGCGTCTGCCCCGTCATCGGCGCGTTCATGCGCGCCTGGAACGACGGATTGCCGGATGATGAGCGGACCACGCTCTTGCTGCCGCTCATTCCGCGACTCGTCGGCACCCGCGCTTCAGCCGAGATCGAGAACCGACGTGCGACGATGGCGGCGGACTGGCTGGTTCGCGTTCACACGCCGGCATGGCTGAAGCTAGCCGGCCTTACGGCTCAGGCTGATGCGCTCGCCGGACTGCCGGAGGTCGTTGATTTCGCGAATACGCCCTCGCTGCGCGGCCCGCTTGAGGCGGCCCAAACTGATGCCGCCGCCGCCTGGGCCGCCGCC
>SXGU01010391.1_pt1 | contig 16545 bp, 24 predicted proteins | sample 3174531 | NCBI WGS metagenome assembly SXGU01 (sample SAMN11356863, study PRJNA531348) | freshwater metagenome | isolation source: freshwater sample F1-140 | place: China: Fuxian Lake, Yuxi | collected 2017-12-25 | reverse complement strand
GGGCGAGGCCAGCCATGGCGATCTGGGCATGATCCAGCACGATGATGTGGTGATTGCTTTGTCCAACTCGGGCGAGAGCGGTGAATTGGTCAGCATCCTGCCCCTGATCAAGCGGCGTGGGGCCTATCTGATCGCGATTACCGGCAACCCGGAATCGACCCTGGCGCGTGAGGCCAATCTGCATCTCGAGGCCATGGTGGCCCAGGAGGCCTGTCCCCTCAACTTGGCGCCGACGGCCAGCACCACGGCGGCTTTGGCGATTGGGGATGCCTTGACCGTGGCGACCCTGCACGCGCGCGGATTTACGGCGGAAGATTTTGCCCGCACCCACCCGGGTGGCTCATTGGGGCGGCGTCTGCTGGTTCATGTGCGTGACCTGATGCATAGCGGCGAGGCCCTGCCGGTGGTGAATGAGACGGCCAGCTTCAAGGCGGCGTTGTTGGAAATGACGCAAAAGGGCTTGGGCATGACGGCCGTTGTCGATGCCACGGGCGGACTGGTCGGCATCTTTACCGATGGAGATCTGCGTCGCTGCCTGGATCGTGATGTCGATGTGCGTGGGGTGTCCATTCGTGAGGTCATGAAGACGGGCCCGCGTACGATCCAGGCGGATGCCTTGGCGGTCGAGGCGGTCGAGCGGATGCAGGAATGGCGTGTTAACGGGATGCTGGTGGTGGATGCGGATCATCGTTTGGTGGGCGCGTTGAATATGCACGATCTGTTGCGAGCGGGGGTGGTGTGATGGCAGAGCATCTGGAACAGGTCCGGGCGCGGGCGCGTCGTGTGCGCGTGGTGATTTTTGATGTGGATGGGGTGCTGACTGACGGCAGCCTGTTCTTTGATGATGACGGCCGTGAGTACAAGGCCTTCAATTCGCGTGATGGACACGGCATCAAGATGCTCAAGGCGAGCGGGGTCGAGACGGCCATCATCACCGGGCGGACCTCGAATGTGGTCCTGCATCGGGCCCGTAATCTGGGGATCGAGCGCATTTATCAGGGGGTCGAGGATAAACTGGAGGCCTATGAACAATTGTGTCGCGATGCGGGTGTAACGCATGATGAAGTGGCCTGTATCGGGGACGATCTCGTGGATCTGCCCATCTTGCGGCGTTGCGGTCTGGCCGTGACGGTGCCCGAGGCACCGGCCGAAGTCCTGGCGCGAGCGCACTTTGTGACCCCTCATCCGGGTGGGCGCGGCGCGGCACGGTCGTTGTGCGAGTTCATCATGCAGGCGCAAGGGACCTGGGCCACGCAACTGGCCTTGTACGACCGCTGACATGTCGATGACCGTGTCGTGGCGCATCGGATCTCTGCTGCCCATGGCCGTGGTCGCCCTTCTGGCCGCGCTTTCCTTGTGGCTGAAAGATGTCGCGCACCTCGGTGATTGGTTTGACATGAAGGGTTTTCGTCACGAAGCCGGAATGATCATCGAAGATATGCGCTTGACCTCGGTGAGCCGCCAGACCGCCGTTACGCAGGTCTTGACGGCGCAGCGCATGACTCATTTTCTGGACGACGATACGCTGCGTCTGGTCGCGCCGCGTTACGACCGCCTTCAGGCAGAAGGTGGTCGGATGCAAATTACGGCGCGGCGCGGTCTGGTTTCAGAAGACAGGGACAATTTTTATTTCCTGGATGAGGTACGATTGCAGCGTGAGGCGGGCCCAGGGGTCACGCCTCTTGTCTTGACGACCGAATATCTGCGCGTGATGCCGAGTGCTGATCGAGTGCGGACCGAAAAGCCTGTGCATGTGCAGCAGGGTCAGAGTCGAATCGATGCGCAAGGTGGCATGGAGGCCGATGGCGGTTCGCGCACCATGCGATTTGCCGGGCCGGTGAGGAGTGTCTATGAAAAATAAAAGCTGGGTGTTGAACGCCTTGTTGGCCACTTTTCTGTGGACGGCAGTGGTTGCGTGGGCCGAAAAGGCAGACATGGCGCTGCCTGTCTATATCAATGCCGCGAGCATGCGACTCGACGATGTTCGCAAGCTTGTTGTTTATGAGGGCGGCGTTGTCATGACCCGGGGCAGCCTGCAGATTGAGGGTGACCGGATCGAGGTTATCCAGGACGCTGCGGGTCTGAGTTCGGGTGTTGCCTATGGCCAACCGGCCCATTTCCGGCAAAAAGAAGAGGGGACCGGACACATCGTGGAGGGATGGGGTGAACGCATCGACTATGATGGCCGCACCGAGGTCGTCAAGCTGACCGGGAAGGCCCGTCTGAAGCGGGGCAACCTGCAGGAGATGCATAGCGAAACTGTTGTTTATGACATGCGCACGCAGGTCTATCAGGCCCGCGGGGGGGCGACACCTGCAGGACCCGGTCGAGTGATTGCGGTGATCCAGAGCAAGACGCCGGCTGAGGCGGCGCCTGGGTCCAATAAGGCCCCCGCCTTGACACCCGTGCCGCCCAAATCCACGCCGAACATGCCGAATCCGTCGGTAGCACCTCAATGAGCCTGTTACGGGCGGTAGCCCTGCGCAAGCGTTATCAGCGCCGAGCGATCCTGGAGGATGTCTCCATCGAGGTTGCGAGTGGTGAGGTCGTCGGCCTGCTGGGCCCCAACGGGGCGGGCAAGACCACTTCGTTTTACATGCTGGTGGGTCTGGTGCCGACCGATGGTGGACAGATATTCATTGATGAACATGAGATCACCCATGAACCGGTTTATCGCCGTGCCCGGTTGGGTTTGTCCTACCTCCCTCAGGAGAGCTCGATCTTCCGTCGCATGACGGTGGCCGAAAATATTTCCGCTATTCTGGAGTTACAGGGCCACAAAGGGGCGGCCGTGGAGGAGCATCTGCAGTATCTGCTGGATGACCTGCATATTGGTCACCTGCGCGATGCGGCGGCAACCAGCCTGTCCGGTGGCGAACGGCGACGGGTCGAAATTGCGCGTACCCTAGCCATGCGGCCCCGCTTCGTGTTGCTCGACGAACCCTTTGCGGGCATTGACCCCATCTCCGTGCTGGACATCCAGAAGATCATTCGCTTCCTGGTGGAGCGGGACATTGGTGTTCTCATCACCGACCACAATGTGCGCGAGACGCTCGGCATTTGTGATCGTGCCTACATCCTCAGCGCAGGCCATGTCTTGATTTCTGGCCGTCCTGACGAGATTGTCTACAATGAGGATGTGCGCCGGGTCTATCTTGGCGAGAACTTCCAGCTCTGATTTCGAATCATCCTGCGTGAAACAAAATCTTCATCTTGGGCTGCGTGCCCAATTGGCTCTGACGCCGCAACTCCAGCAATCGATTCGTTTGTTGCAGATGTCGAGTCTGGATCTCCATCAGGAGATTGGTGACCTTCTGCAACAAAACCCTTTGTTGGAATGTGAGGAGTCGCCGTTGGATCCGGTGGGGGGTGAGCCTGTGCATGGGGAGTCAGCCCTAGAGACGCCCACGGTGGCGGTTGAGATGGGTGCTGAAGCACGCGAGGTGTTGCAGGATCTGGCTTGGGGTGATGGCGGTGGCGGTGGCGGTACGGGTGAACAGGATCCAGAGGATGGGTTTGAGGCGGGTTTTAACCTCAAGGATCAGGCCGCGTTGAGCTTGCGCCAGCATTTGCTGGATCAACTGGCCCTGATGCGTCTTGCGGGACCGATACGGCAATGCGTGCAGGTCCTGATTGAATCGCTGGATGAAGAGGGGTATCTATCGGCCGATCTGGATGAATTGGCGGCCTTGTTGGCGGATGCTCGGGAGGGTGCTCCGGAAGACTCGCTGGAAGATGTGCGCGACCGTCTGGAGGTGGCCCTGCGGGTATTGCAGGGGCTGGATCCGCTTGGTGTGGGTGCGCGTGATTTGGGAGAATGTCTCCGATTGCAGTTGGAGGCCCTGCCAGCTGTAACGCCTTGGCGTTCTCACGCGTTACAACTGGTGAACGCGTATTTGCCCCTGTTGGCCGAGCGAGAGTATGGCCGGTTGCGGCGGGCCTTGGGTTTGTCATCGGAAGCCGAGTTGCGTGCGGTGCGTGATTTGTTGGCCACCTTGAACCCGCGCCCGGGTGCAGCCTATACCGAGGTTGCGACGCAATTTGTGATCCCCGATGTCATCGTTCGCAAGACGGGGCTCGGCGACAAGGCTCGCTGGCAGGTTCAGCTCAACACGGAAGCGATGCCGCGTCTGCGCGTCAATGCGCTGTATGCCAATATCCTGAACCAGGAGGGGGAATCCCCTGCACTGGCGGCTCAGCTACAGGAGGCGCGCTGGATGATACGGAGCGTACAGCAACGCTTTGAGACCATCCTGAAGGTGGCGCGGGCCTTGGTGGAGCACCAGAAGGGGTGGCTGGAACACGGAGATGCCGGTTTGAGGCCCTTAGTCCTGCGTGAGGTCGCCGATCAATTGGGTCTACATGAATCCACAGTATCTCGGGCAACGACGCAGAAGTACATGCTCACTCCCCGGGGAGTGGTTGAATTCAAGCACTTGTTTAGCAATGCGGTGGCGACCGATGACGGTGAGGCGGCCTCTAGTCAAGCCATCAGGGTCGTGCTTCGGCAGATGATCCAGGCCGAAAAGGCTTCGCAGCCTCTGTCCGATCAGGCCTTGTCAGATGCCTTAGGTCAACAAGGATTTCGGGTTGCACGCCGGACCGTGGCAAAATACCGGGAACAGATGCATATTGAACCGGCAACGCAACGCCGGAGGAGTGTTTGAACCGGGCGATGCCCGGCGTTTTTAACCACTTGGAGTTTCACCTGAACCTTATCGTTACTGGTCCTCACCTCGAAATCACCCCGGCTATCCGTAGTTATGTGGAGGGTCGCGTGAAGCGCATTACCCATCATTTTGATCATGTCATTGATGTGACTGTGACGCTGGGCGTTGAGAAGTTGAATCACAAGGCCGAGGCTCAGGTTCATCTCCCGGGCAAGGACATCCATGTCGAGGCCATCGAGCCGGATATGTATGCCGCGATCGATGCCCTGGAAGAGAAGCTGGATCGTCAGATCGTCAAGCACAAGGAAAAACTCAATTCTGTGCATCGTGACGAGGGCGGCATCAAACGCGCCAGCCTGGATTGATTGGCCGGCTGTGATGTCATGAATCTGATAGCAAAATGGTTGGCCCCTGCCAATGTTGTGACGGGGGCCAACATTGTGAGCAAGAAACGCTTGCTGGAAGAGGCGGGACGCTTGATTGAGGTGAGCCACGGGGTATCCGCTACCGAGGTGTTTGATAGCCTGTTCTCGCGTGAGAAGCTCGGTTCCACCGCGCTGGGTTACGGGATCGCCATTCCGCATGGTCGTATCAAGGGGCTTAAAGAGGCGGTTTGCACCTTTTTCCGCTTGGCTACGCCCCTAGATTACGATGCGCCGGATGGGATGCCTGTGGATCTGGTTTTTGTTTTGCTGGCACCTGCGACGGCGACGGATCAGCATCTGCAGATTCTGGCCGAATTGGCGCAGATGTTGAGCGGCAAGTCGGTGCGCGAGCGTTTGCGCGCGGCACCGGATGCTGATGCCCTATACAGGCTGATCTGCGAGTGGAATCCCTAGCCATTCCCATCAAGCCACGGGAGACCGTTGCGGACCTGTTCCGGCAGGTTGAGGCGAAGCTGCAACTGGTCTGGTTGGCCGGGGCCCGGAGCGCTGACCGCGAGGTCTTGTTTGACACGGCGTATCGACCGACGCTGGCTCTGGTGGGGCACGTCGATATGCTTGAGCGGGGTCGATTGCAGGTTTTGGGTCTAACCGAAATCAATCTCCTAGCTGCGTACGAACCCAATGCGCGGCAACACGCCATTGAGGCCCTCTTTTCGCTCGATAGCGTAGCCATCTTTGTCGCCAATGGCGTGAGTGTGCCGGATTCATTTTTGGAGTGTGCTGAGCGTTACGCCACGCCCCTCATTTCGGCGGGAGTTTCGACTGCGGTATTGTTGCGCGGCCTTAACCACCAACTGAGCCAGTCGCTGGCCCCCTATACCGTGTTGCACGGTGTTTTCATGGAGGTCGCTGGTATGGGGGTTCTGATTACTGGCGATCCGGCCATCGGCAAGAGCGAGCTGGCCCTGGAGTTGGTTTCGCGCGGCCACCGTTTGGTGGCGGACGATGCCGTGGAGTTTCATGCCTTATCGCCGGAGACCTTGGAGGGGTGCAGCCCCGAACTGTTGCGCGACTTTATGGAAGTGCGCGGGCTGGGGTTGTTGAACATCCGACTGCTGTTTGGCGAGGCGGCTGTCAAACATCGTGTCCAGCTTCGGTTGATCGTGCAGCTGACCTCGGCAGATTCTTGGGATGCATCGAACCGCTTTGATATGCAGGCCGAATTATGCCGGATTCTGGAGGTGACGGTGCCCAAGGTGCGTCTGCCCGTTGCGGTGGGGCGTAACCTTGCTGTCCTGGTGGAGGTCGCCGTGCGCAACTACATCCTGCAACAGCGCGGCTACAATAGCGGTGAGGATTTTGCTGTGCGCCAGCGCGAACAGATCGCGCTCGGGGGTGGTTGATGCGTATCATCGCACTCACTGGGCTGTCCGGCGCAGGCAAGAGCGTGGCACTTAACCTGCTCGAAGATGAGGGGTTTTATTGTATCGACAACCTGCCGGCGTCGATGTTGCCGGTCGCGGTCGATATCTTGGGTCGTACCGGTTACAGTCAGGTGGCGGTAGGTATTGACGCACGCGGCCAGCAAGACTTGGCCGAGGCCGTGGCGGCGATCCGTGCCCTGAGTGAGAAACATGCGCTACAGGTGCTGTTTCTTGAGGCGAGCGATGATTGTCTGTTGCGTCGTTTTTCCGAGACGCGCCGTCGTCATCCACTGAGCATAGGTGACCGCGCCATCAGCCAATGCATCACAGACGAACGCGCGATGCTGTCCGATTTGGCAGCCTTGGGACATCGCATTGACACGAGCGGTGTGACAGCCAATGCTCTGCGCGCCTGGCTGAAAGGGTTTCTGAGCATCGGCGGGGGTGCCTTTACGCTGGTGTTTGAGTCCTTCGGTTTCAAGCACGGTCTGCCGTTGGACGCCGATCTTGTTTACGATGTTCGTTGCCTGGCTAATCCGCACTACCGCAACGAGTTGCGCCCTTTGACGGGACGCGATGCCCAAGTGGCCGATTTTTTGGCCGCCGATCCCCAGGTGAATGAGATGTGGGTCGATATCCACCGTTTTCTAGAGCGCTGGGTGCCAGTTTATGTGGCAGATAACCGGGCCTACTTGACCGTGGCACTCGGTTGTACGGGCGGGCAGCATCGTTCAGTCTGGTTTGCCGAGACATTGGCGGCCGATTTTGGGCGTCAGTATTCAGTGTTGTTGCGGCACCGGAACTTGCCGGTGGTGGGGGGCACATGAGATGGCTGGGCGCTTTGCGCGCGGGTGACTGGGGCGTGGCCCTGCTGGGCCTGGCTGCAATCGTTGCTCTGGCGACACAAGCACCTGTGTCTAACGGACGGGTGGTGATTCGGCAGGCCGGCCAGGTTTTCATGGAGGGCGATGCGCGTCTTAATCGGACTATTCGGGTGCCTGGGCCGCTGGGCGTGACCTTGGTCGAATTTCGTTCTGGGCGGGTACGCGTGGCGGCGGACCCGTCGCCGCGTCAGATCTGTGTCCGCCAAGGTTGGTTGAGTGCAGGTGAGACGGCGGTTTGTTTGCCGAATCGGATCAGTGTGGAATGGGGGCAACTGGGTTATGACAGCCTCGGTTATTGATCGGATCCCGAGTGAAATCGACCGCCGTATCGCTGCGCTGGCGGCGGTGGCGGTGGGCCTGACCTTGGTTGAGGCGGTCATTCCCTTGCCATTGCCGGGCGTCAAGCCGGGGTTGGCCAATATCGTTACGCTTATCGTGCTATGGCGTTGGGGTTGGGGTGCGGCGGCTTGGGTGACGCTGCTGCGTATCGTGGCCGGGGCATTGGCGTTAGGCACCTTTTTAACCCCCACCTTCGTCCTCAGTTTCTCGGGCGGAATAGCCAGCTTGCTGATGCTCGCCTTGGCTAGCCGTCTGCCGCGTCGTTGGTTTGGCCCCGTCAGTCTGTCGTTGCTGGCCAGTTTTGCCCATATCGCAGCCCAGTTAGGCGTGGCCAATGGGTGGCTGATGCCGGCGGTCAACCTGATGGGATTGTTGCCCATCTTTCTGAGTGTGGCCTGGTTGACGGGACTGGCGAATGGCCTGATTGTTGCGTCCCTGATGAATTCGAAGCCGTCCGCATGAAACACATTGCCCTCGCGCTTACGGGAGCCTCCGGCGCAGCCTACGGGCTGCGTCTGCTGGAATGCGTGCTGGCGACGGACTGTCGCGTCAGCGTGATGCTGTCGCAGGCGGCGCGCATCGTGTTGAAGCAGGAGCTGGATCTGAACCTGCCGATGGACAATGTTGCGTTGGCGGATTTTCTTCAGCAACGCTACTCCGGCCGGGGTGAGCTTATGGCTTATGGCGAGAAGGAATGGTTTTCACCTCTGGCCTCTGGTAACGGTGCGGCCGATGCCATGGTCATCTGCCCGTGCAGCATGGGTACCCTAGCGGCAGTGGCGCATGGCTTGGCTGACAATCTGATTGCACGCGCAGCCGATGTGATGCTGAAAGAACGCCGGTTGTTGGTCCTGGTGCCGCGCGAGACGCCGTTTTCGCTCATTCATCTGCGTAACATGACGCAACTCGCTGAAGCAGGTGCGGTGATCCTTCCGGCTAATCCCGGCTTTTATTACCGTCCGGAGGGCGTTGAGGCGATTGTCGATTTCGTTGTTGCCCGTATTCTCGACCAGATCGGAATGGCGCACACTTTGATCCCCCGCTGGGGATCCATGAAGGAAGAATGACCATGTTGCACAGTTCTGATCAGCTTATTCTGCAATTCGACAACGCCTTGCGTACCGTGTTCGCCAGCGCGCAGTCGCGCCGATCGTATCCCGATGCCGCACTGTCAGAGGGCGAATTGTCTGAGGCCGAACGCCGTCACGCCGCTGGGCTGATGCGCATTAATCACACGGGGGAGGTGTGCGCTCAGGCACTCTACGCGGGTCAGGCATTGACTGCGCGTAATGCCGAGGTGCAGCAAGCGTTGCACGAGGCAGCGGCAGAGGAAACCGAACACTTGGCCTGGTGCGAAAAGCGGTTGGATGCGCTAGGCAGCCACAAGAGCCTGTCCAATCCGTTCTGGTATGTCGGCTCGTTTGGTCTCGGCATGTTTGCCGGGACATTGGGCGACAAGTGGAGTCTGGGTTTTCTGGCCGAGACTGAGCGTCAGGTGGAGGGTCATCTCAACGATCATCTCGAATGGCTTCCGCAGCAGGACCAAAAAAGCCGCGCGGTGGTGCAACAGATGAAGGTGGATGAGGCAAAACACGCGGATACCGCCGTGATCCATGGGGGTGCGCCACTGCCCGCGCCGGTCAAACTCGTCATGCAAGGGATGGCGAAGGTGATGAAGGTGTTGGTTTATCGGGTGTGATCGTCCGGTTTCGACTATGCGGTTTCGATAAGCTCGAAATCATGCGTCATGACGGCGGTCTTGCCGAGGATGATACTGGCGGAGCAATATTTTTCCGCTGACAGCTTGATGGCGCGGTCGACGATCTCGGGCTTGAGATTGCGGCCCGTCACGGTGAAGTGCATGTGTATCCGGGTGAACACCTTGGGGTGATCGTCGGCGCGGTCGGCCTCGATGGTGACCTCGCAGGCGGTGACTTCCTGGCGGCTTTTCTTGAGGATCATGATGACATCCACCGAGGTGCAACCGCCCGTCCCCATCAGTAGCATCTCCATGGGCCGCGGCCCCAGATTGCGCCCGCCGATGTCCGGCGAGCCATCCATGACGACGGCATGGCCGCTGTCGGCCTCGCCCATGAAGCACACATCCTCGACCCATTTCACGCGTGTTTTCATTGTGTCAGTTCCTTTTAGTCAAAAAGTGCGCGTAGCTTGTACCAAGCCAGGCCGATGGCCTCGTGGGTGGCGTAGTGGCTATAGCGCAGGTATTTCCCATCTGGGATGAAGTCCAGCGGTGTTGTCGGTGCCGTGTTGACATAACCGGTGCCAGCCGCAATGACGGTGAGTCCGTGACGCTCGAATTCTGGCACAGCGCGCGACAGATGCCAGGCCTGACTCACCAGCCAGATGCGGGTGATGCCGGCCTTTTTCAGTATCTCAGCCGAATAGGCTGCGTTTTCACGGGTGTTGTCGGAATGTGCCTCGACCCAGCGCGTCTTGATGTGGAAATCCTGTTCCAGTACCGCCTGCATCAGCGGCGCCTCGGCCGGCCCGCCATCGGGTGCGCCACCGGTGACCAGAATGGGTTTGTTGATTTTGCGCGCCAACCAGGCGCCGTAGCGCAGACGCTCCAGTGTTTCTCCCTTGAGGTTATGTGTGCCACCAAATTCGGGCGCGTGCTTGTAACTGCCGCCGCCGAGGATGACGATGGCGTCGGCAGCCTTTTGGTCGATTTGCGTCAGGGCGGGCGCTTCGAATGCGGCGAGATAGCGCTTGGCAATCCATGGTGTGGACAAGAGACCGATGCTCAGCAGGGCGGTCACGATCAGGCCATTTCCGAGCAGGGTGCGGCGGCGCTTTGCCGTGGCGTGCAGGAACCACAGGCCCAGGAGACCGACTAGGATGAGGTTGAGTGGCGGTAACAGAAAGGCCGCGATGAGGTTGGTGAAGAGCCAGCCGGTATTCATGGGGATGTATTATCCACGAGATGGATCGAGCGAGGCGATTTGGGGCCTGGAAGCGTTTGGCGTACAGATGCCTCAATGCTTGTGAGATGGGTTTGACACGCAGCGGTGGATTCCCATACAATCCGACGCTTTCTCAGATTCAGAGCTTCTTCGGTTGGGTGTATGCCCAAGAAGAGCCAACAGTAACCGTTAAGGACAGGCCATGAAGACCTTTTCCGCTAAGCCGCACGAAGTCGTGCACGGCTGGTTTGTAGTAGATGCCCACGACAAGGTGCTCGGTCGCCTTGCCTCCGAGATTGCCCGTCGTTTGCGCGGCAAGCACAAGCCCATTTATACACCGCACTGCGATACCGGTGATTACATCGTCGTGGTCAATGTCGAGAAGCTGCGGGTGACTGGTGCCAAGGACGAAGGCAAGGTTTATTACCGCCACACGACATACCCGGGCGGTATTCGTGAGACCACTTTTGCGAAGATGCAGGACAAGCACCCGGGCCGTGCCCTGGAGCTTGCCGTCAAGGGCATGTTGCCGAAGGGTCCGCTAGGCTACGCCATGCTGAAGAAGCTGAAGGTCTATGCTGGTGGCGAACACCCGCACACCGCTCAGCAACCGCAAACACTTTCTATCTAAGGTACGCACATGATCGGTGAATACTATTACGGGACCGGCCGTCGCAAGAGCTCGGTTGCCCGCGTCTTTGTCAAGACTGGCTCCGGCCAGATCGTCATCAACGGTAAGCCGGTTGACGAATACTTCTCTCGTGAAACCGGTCGCATGATCGTGCGCCAACCGTTGGTTTTGATTGACCGCGTTGCCAGCTTTGACATCATGGTTAATGTGAATGGTGGTGGTGAGTCTGGCCAAGCCGGCGCCGTGCGTCATGGCATTACCCGTGCATTGATCGATTTTGACGCTGCCCTAAAGTCTCCGCTTAAGGCTGCTGGTCTGGTGACCCGCGATGCGCGTGACGTCGAGCGTCAGAAGGTGGGTCTGCGCAAGGCCCGTCGTCGCAAGCAGTTCTCCAAGCGTTAATTGTTGTCCTGCAAAAAAGCCGCCCGCGATGGCGGCTTTTTTGTTGCCGGTATATCCTCTGGCATCCATTTTTTGAGGCTAAAACATGATTAAGGCAGGCATTGTTGGTGGGACTGGCTACACTGGCGTGGAGTTGTTGCGTTTACTGGCTCAGCACCCGGGTGTGACATTGACGGCCATTACCTCGCGCAAGGAGGCCGGGATGCCAGTCGCCGAGATGTTTCCTTCGCTGCGCGGGCGCATCGACTTGGCCTTTTCCACACCGGACGATGCCAATCTCAAGGGCTGTGAGGTTGTTTTCTTTGCTACCCCCAATGGGGTGGCGATGACCCAAACTCGCGAGTTGCTCGACGCCGGCGTCAAGGTGATTGATCTGGCCGCTGATTTCCGGATCCCCGATATTGGCGTGTGGTCGAAGTGGTACGGCATGGAGCATGCCTGCCCGGACCTGGTGGCCGAGGCGGTGTATGGTCTGCCTGAGATTAACCGCGCACAGGTCAAGGGCGCACGCCTGATTGCCAACCCCGGTTGCTATCCGACCGCCGTGCAACTGGGCTTCATGCCACTGATCGAGGCCGGTGTGATTGATACCCATTTTTTGGTGGCCGACTGTAAATCCGGCGTCTCCGGTGCCGGCCGCAAGGCCGAGATACCCACGCTGTTCCCCGAAGCTAGTGATAATTTCAAGGCCTATGCCGTACCGGGCCATCGGCATCAGCCGGAGATTCGTCAGGGTTTGGCGCGTATGGCCGGACACGATGTTAATCTCACCTTTGTGCCGCATTTGACGCCGCTGATTCGTGGTATTCACGCTACGCTGTACGCCCGTCTAACGAAAGATGTCGACCTGCAGTCGCTGTTTGAACAACGCTATGCCAACGAGTATTTCGTTGATGTTTTGCCTGCCAAGGGTCATCCTGAAACGCGTTCGGTGCGCGCCTCGAATCTGTGCCGTATTGCCGTGCACCGGCCACAGGGAGGGGATACCGTGGTGGTTCTGTCGGTCATTGATAATCTGGTCAAGGGCGCGGCTGGCCAAGCAGTGCAGAATATGAATTTGCTGTTTGGGCTTGAGGAAACAACCGGACTGACCCAGATACCGGTCATGCCCTGATTGACCAGGCCCTGAATTTATAGCATACTAAATCAGTCAACTTTTATTTGGAGTCCATCATGACCGCAGCATCCCCATTGAATTTCACCGACAGTGCCGTCGCCAAGGTGAAGGCGCTGATTGAAGAAGAGGGCAATCCTGAGTTGAAGTTGCGTGTGTTCGTGTCGGGTGGCGGTTGTTCTGGCTTCCAGTACGGCTTCACCTTTGACGAAGCTCAGAACGAAGACGACTTCACCATGAGTAAAGATGGTGTGACCTTGCTGATCGACTCCATGAGCATGCAATATATGAATGGTGCCACGATTGACTATAGCGAAGGCTTGGAGGGTGCACAGTTCGTGATTCGTAACCCTAACGCAACCACGACATGCGGTTGTGGTTCATCCTTCTCGGCCTGATCCCGGTGGTCAACACGACGGGGTGGTGAAATCGGTCTGTGTTTTATGAGGTCTGAGGCCATGACCGAAGCCGTCAAGATTGTCGCCTGTCCGACCTGTGGGCAACCGGTGGAATGGAAAGCGGAGAACACCTTCCGGCCGTTTTGCTCCAAGCGCTGCAAGCTGATTGATTTGGGCGAGTGGGCCAGCGAAGGCTACTGCGTCCCGGCGGAAGAGCCGCCAAACGCGGATCTGGTATAAGCGTAAATCTTTACGCGACGGTTCCAGACGGCCGGATCTGTGAGTGATCGTCGGACGACCTCCCGCGCAGCCCTTCGTGATAGGCCGCTAACAGAGCCGCCTTGAGCCCGGCGTGCGCGTTAATGTCGGCCACACCCAATTCCCGTGCTGCAATCGCCTGTACTGCCCGAATCTCTTGTGCATCGCGCGTCGCCTGCACAAAGGCATCCCAATCAAACTGGCTATTCACGCAACAGTCGACGGCCAGCCCGGTAGGCATCAGGAAAGTTATCTCTTCCGACTCCAGGATTTCGAACAGATAGGAGTACGGATCCACTCCGCCCGCACGCGCCAAGGCCCTATGAAAATCCGGAGTGTCTTTGCTGTTGGCCAGGCAGCGATCCAAGTCGATAAGGGTTTCCAGCGTAACTGTCTCACCCTTGAAGGAATACTCCAAACGGGCGAGGACGGTGTTGTGCAGGGTGTCGCTGGACATCAGAGGGTCAGCGTCTTTACACCGTCCTGAGTACCCATCAGGAAAATGTCGGCGCCTCGGTGCGCGAACAGGCCGACGGTGACCACGCCGACGATCTGGTTGATCTCGGATTCCATCGCCACCGGGTCGAGGATGTTCATTCCGTGCACATCAAGGATGACATTGCCGTTGTCGGTCGTGAAGCCTTCACGCAGCACCGGGTTTCCACCCAGCTTGACGAGCTGGCGGGCGACATAGGAGCGGGCCATGGGGATAACCTCGACCGGCAGCGGGAATTTGCCCAACACATCGACGAGCTTGCTGTCATCGGCAATACAGATGAATTTCTTGGCGCAGGCCGCGACGATCTTTTCGCGGGTGAGCGCACCGCCGCCGCCCTGGATCATGGCCATGTGACGGGTGATTTCGTCGGCGCCATCAACATAGACCGCCATCTCGCCGGCGCTGTTGAGGTCGAGCACCGGGATGCCGTGCTTTTTGAGCCGTTCGGCAGTGGCAATAGAAGAGGCTACGGCGCCGTCGATGCGGCCCTTGATGTCGGCCAGCGCGTCAATGAAATGGTTGGCGGTGGAACCGGTGCCAACACCGATGATGCCGGCGGGGATATGTTCGATAGCCGCGCGAGCGACGGCTTTTTTGAGTTCGTCTTGGGTCATTTTTAGTGTCTCTCTATGAAGTTGTCCGGAATGCCGCCAGAATAGCGGGGAAGCCCGTTCAATACAAATTGCCATGACCGATTACCTTGAAAAAATTCTGCTCGCCCGCGTTTACGATGTCGCCATTGAATCTCCGCTGGAGGTGGCGTCGAACCTGTCGAGGCGTCTAAATAACACCGTGTTGCTGAAGCGCGAGGATTTGCAGCCCGTGTTTTCGTTCAAGCTGCGCGGAGCGTACAACAAGATGTCCAGCCTGACCCCGGCGCAGTTGAAGCGCGGCGTGGTGGCGGCTTCGGCGGGTAATCACGCGCAGGGTGTGGCACTGTCTGCGCAGGTGTTGGGTTGTGCGGCCACTATTGTGATGCCGGTCACGACGCCGCAGATCAAGATCGATGCGGTTGCTGGGCGTGGCGCGACGGTGGTTCTGTTCGGCGATTCTTATGACGAGGCCTATCAGCACGCCAAGACGTTGGCCAGAACCAAAAAAAAGACATTTGTGCATCCTTATGACGACCCCGATGTGATTGCAGGGCAGGGCACTATCGCCATGGAATTGTTGCGTCAGGCGCGTCAGCCTATCGACGCGGTGTTCGTGCCGGTGGGCGGAGGGGGGCTGATCGCGGGCATCGCCGTGTATATCAAGCGCCTCAATCCAAAGATCAAGGTGATTGGCGTCGAGCCGGAGGATGCCGATGCCATGGCGCGCAGCCTGTGCAAGAAGGAGCGCGTGCGCCTGCCGCAGGTGGGGCTGTTCGCCGACGGCGTGGCGGTCAAACAGGTGGGCGAGGAAACATTCCGCCTGTGTCAGCAGTTTGTGGACGAGATTATCCGCGTTGACAACGATGCCATCTGCGCGGCAATTAAGGATGTGTTTGAGGATACGCGATCCATCCTAGAGCCGGCCGGTGCGCTGGGTGTGGCCGGGGCAAAGGCATGGGCGGTGCGTGAGAAGGCAAAGGGGCGCAACCTGGTGGCCATCGCATCGGGTGCCAACATGAATTTCGACCGGCTGCGTTTCGTCGCGGAGCGTGCTGAACTCGGCGAGCGGCGCGAGGCGGTGCTGGCGGTGTCGATCCCGGAGAAGCCAGGCAGCTTCCGTGCGTTTTGTGATTTGTTGGGCAAGCGGAGTATTACTGAATTCAACTACCGTTATGACAATGCTTCGGTGGCGCACATATTCGTTGGCGTGCAGGTGCAAAATCGCGCCGAGGGCGAAAAGCTGGTGGCGGCGCTGCAAAGGCATGATTTGCCAGTGCTGGACTTGTCGGACAACGAGATGGCCAAGCTGCATATCCGCCATCTGGTCGGTGGCCGCGCGCCGCAGGCCGAGCATGAGGTACTCTATCGCTTCGAGTTTCCGGAGCGGCCGGGTGCGCTGATGCGCTTTCTTGGCAGCATGAACGCGGGCTGGAACATCAGCCTGTTCCACTATCGCAACCATGGCGCAGATTATGGCCGCGTGTTGTGTGGTATCCAGGTGCCGCCCAAGGACAAGGCCAAGTTCCAGAAGTTTCTCGACGGATTGGGCTACCGCTACTGGAACGAAAGCCGTAATCCGGCGTATAGGCTGTTTTTGGCGTAAAAGGCCTTGAAAAAACCCGGCGTGAGCCGGGTTTTTTGCGGAGGCAAAGCTGATTATCTCGCTTTGCAGGTCTTGATGCCAAAGGGTAGGTAGGCCGGGCACCAAGCGATGGCTCCGGTGGCTAACGGCACTATGCCGGCCCAAGTCCATATAGGTCCTTCTAGCAAGGCTGCCCAGGCGACCAATGCCAGGCCGATAACGATACGCAGGATGCGGTCGATACCGCCAACATTTGCTTGCATTACAACCTCCGTGAGGGATTGGGGATGCACAAATTCTAAAGCATTTTGACGCCCATAAGCCATATCAATGACATGGTTTCCGCCAGCGTTGGGTAGCGGTCTCGTCGCTGTCGCGGGCATCGACCCATTGCCCGCCGTCGGCTGTCGTTTCTTTTTTCCAGAAGGGGGCGCGCGTCTT
>SXGU01013618.1_pt1 | contig 16546 bp, 16 predicted proteins | sample 3174531 | NCBI WGS metagenome assembly SXGU01 (sample SAMN11356863, study PRJNA531348) | freshwater metagenome | isolation source: freshwater sample F1-140 | place: China: Fuxian Lake, Yuxi | collected 2017-12-25 | reverse complement strand
TCGAGGTCCTCGGCATGCTGCGCATGTCGGTTGGCCATGGCGAGGAACATTTCATCCCCGCGCTCGGTCTGCTTCACGATCATCGAGGCCACCACCGCCATGACGTACCCCGCAAACGTGAAGCGCCGGTACTCCAGCCACGCATCTTCGAAGGTGAGCGTGATGTTGTAACCGCGTAGTCCGTCCACCCAACGCTGTACCAGCGCGCGTTCATGTGCGCGACGAGCATCGGTGGTGAGCCCCGCACCAACGAAATACGCAAGGTCCTGCGCGCCACATGCGTGAGTGACGGTTTGAAAATCAACCACGCCGATACCGGCATTGCGAAACAACAGATTGTCGAGTCGAAAGTCGCCGTGCACCACCGTTCGGTGCGGAAGTTCGCGTCGAAAGTACCCGCCCGAATCCCGCATGAACTCCTCACCGACGTGTCGCGCCGACGGTGAGAGCCGATCGCCGTATCGCTGCATGAACCCCGGGAAGACCTGTTGCATGAGCGCCTGGCTGCCCGAGCGATCCTTGTCGGTGCTCCGGTTCAGCCACGGCAAGGTTGCGAGAAACGGCGAGTTCCACAACGGACCATGCATCCGAACGAGTTCGTCGACGCATGCCTCTGCTTGGGTTGGCGTGCAGCCGGCGATTTGGTCTCCCTGTTCGCAGGGCGCAAAGTCTTCGAGCAGCAAGAGGAACTCGTCGGTGGTCTCGTCACGCTCCACGTGGAAGCACTGTGGTGCCCCAACGTCGAGCGCGTCACGAAGATCGCGATAAAACGACGACTCCACTTCGTAGCATCGTGTCGCTTTACCGGTGGCACGACTCCGCGGGTCATCGCTGGGGAACTTGGCGATCAAGGTTGCAGGCACATCACACGACTCGCTAAAGGTGAGATGGAGTCGTCGCGACTCCGACATTTGTCCGGTGCCGATTGCCTCCTCGTGCACCGCAGTGATTCGAGCGTTGCCGCGCTGCGCCGCCAGTGCCGCGTTCAAACGTTCGATGGAAAGCGAACTTCCAGCAGCGGGCTGGTGGGCAGAAGGTGAACCGCTGACGAGAGGCTGCTCGGCGGATGGCACCGACTTGGTCTACACCGTTTCGGGTTCGCGCGACAAACGGGCAGCGACTCGCCCGATTTTGTCGATTCGGGCAATCACTGCCTCGCGAGCCTTCTCGCCATCAGGAGAGAGACCGGACACATCCTTCACCTTCCAATGACGCAACACCACTGGTTCGAGAATCTGCTCGTGGTGAATCTTGAAGTCGTAGATGCCGGCATTGGCAATTTGTTTGGCGAGTTCGTTGAAGTTTGGAATTCCAGTTCCGGGCATCGCAAAGTTTCGAACTGCTCGCTCGATTCCAATCATCATGTTGGATGGATCCGCTTCGAGCGCCGCCGTCGCTAGGTCGCGGTAAAACAGGTAGTGCAAGTTCTCGTCGTTGCCGACGCGCAGCATCACATCCTGCCCTGCTTGATCGCCGATCAGTTTTCCGGTGTTGCGGTGCGCAATTCGTGTCGCAAGTTCCTGCATGGAGAGATACGCAAGCGCTTCGAACAAATCATCAGGTGCGGGCACTTGGGCACCGCGAACCTGCTGCATACGTGCGCGCTCGAGTTCCACCGGGTCGAGGGCACGGGTCACGGTGAGGTAATCGCGAATGGCGATGGAGTGTCGACCTTCTTCGGCCGTCCAGTTGCGAGCCCAGGCGCCATATGCGCTGTCGCCACCGAAGATGGTGCTGATGTCCCGCGTGTAATACGGCAGGTTGTCTTCGGTCAGCAAGTTCACGAACAGTGATGCGCGTACTGCTTCGGGGAGAGTCCAGCCACCATCGCCGAAATCGGCATCGGCAGGCGACCACGGACGCTCGGGATCGAAATCGCGGCCACGACTCCACGGCACGTATTCGTGCGGGAACCACTCCTTGGCAACGCCCATGTGGCGGTCGTACAACTTTGCTGCCGTTGGCTCGAGTACGGCGAGCAGTTCCGCCGGATTCACTTCGCCACCTCGCAGCCACAGCCTGGCGTCATACCGTCACCCTAACCGCAGGCGTTGCACCAAGCGAGACAGAGGTACTCGAAAATCATCAAGAAGCGGAATGCCTGCGTTCATTAGTGCGCGGTTCTCCAAAACGGAGTTGGCCGGACGCGGAGCGGGTCGAGGCGGCACCAGATCACGTGTCTTCACGGGCTTCACCCGATTTGGGTCGAGACCCGCTGCAGCCAATACTTCGCGCGTGAATTCGTACCAACTCACCACACCCTGATTGGTGACGTGCCAAGTTCCACCGCGCTGCCCTGCTGCAAGTTGCACGATCATTCGCGCAGCATCATCCGCCATGGTGGGGTTGCCCACCTGATCGTCCACGAAGGTGAGCGTGTCGTGTTGCGCGGCAAGTCGCAGGATGGTTTTCACCATGTTGGAACCGTGGAATCCACACACCCACGAGATTCGAACGATGGAGTCAAGTGCAGTGTCCACGGCGTGCTCCCCCGCCAACTTGGAGGCCCCGTACACCGACTTCGGATTCGGCGTGTCACTCTCCACGTACGCAGTTGATTTGGTCCCATCAAAGACGTAGTCAGTGGAGATGTACACCACTCGCGCATCCACCTTGCGTGCTGCGTTCACCACGTGTTCGGTGGCGGTGCCGTTGAACAGCATCGCCTTTCCGGCATCGCTTTCGCATGTGTCAACGGCGGTCCACGCAGCAGCATGAATGATTACATCGGGGTGCACACGTGTGACTGCCAACTGCACTGCGGTGGCATCGGTGACATCGAGCTCGGCACGAGTCAACCCGGATACCTGATGACCGCCAGCTTGTGCTGCGTCAACCAGTTCACGTCCCAACTGTCCGCCAGCGCCCGTGATGAGGATCTTCACAGCGCCACGGTCTTCACGGCTTGGCCTTGAGCGGCTCCCACCACCAGCGGTTGTCGCGGTACCAGGCAACGGTTGCTTCGAGTGCCTCGTCGAGTGAGCGTTGTCGCTTCCAACCGAGCTTGGTGATCTTGGCAATGTCCACCGAATATCGGCGGTCGTGACCCTTGCGATCCTGCACGTACTGCACGCTGGCCTCGTCCTTGCCGTGGAGTGCGAGCAATTTGTCCACCAACACTCGGTTGGGCGTTTCGTTACCCGCCCCGATGTTGTAGATCTCGCCGAGCGTTCCCTTCTCCAACACCAGGTGCACGCCCGAGCAATGGTCGTCCACGTACAGCCAGTCGCGTTCGTTGAGCCCGTCGCCGTACAACGGAATCTTCTTACCATCCAGCAGGTTGGTGGTGAACAACGGGATCGCCTTCTCCGGATACTGGAATGGACCGAAGTTGTTGGTGCATCGGGTGACCAACACGGGTGTTCCGTGCGTGGAGAAGTACGACAACGCAATGAGGTCGCTGCCCGCCTTCGATGCCGAGTACGGCGATCGCGGCTCGAGCGGATCGGTTTCTTTCGAAGATCCGACTTCCACGCTGCCATACACCTCGTCAGTGCCGATGTGCACCACGCGTTGCATGCCGAGCTTGCGAGCGGTGTCGATCACCACGTTGGTGCCGAAGCAGTTGGTGAGAATGAAATCCTCGCCACTTTCGATCGAACGGTCCACGTGACTTTCGGCGGCAAAGTGCACCACCCAGTCGTGGCCCTTCATTGCAGCTTCGATGTCGCCTGGATGGCAGATGTTGCCCTTCACGAACGAGAACCGCGGACTGTCGTCCATGTCTCGCAGTGTGGACAAGTTACCCGCATACGTGAGCGAGTCGTACACCGTTACCGAATGGTCGGTGTTGCGCAGTACCCACCGCGCATAGTTGCTCCCGATGAAACCGGCGCCGCCGGTAACGAAGATCTTCATGTCAGGCTCGAGTGCCCCAAGTTGACGAGGTCCACGGCGCGTGGGCGCACACGCCGCTCATGTTCGCATTCCCCAGATGGGCTGCTGGTGCGGTGCAATATCTTTGCGTAGCGGGTTGGCTTGATCACGCTTCGACAACGTTGGTGATGCAATTCCCCAATCGGCACCAATTGCCGGGTCGTTGTACGCGACGCCGAGCTCGTCGTTGGGGTTGTAGTAGTTGTCCACCAGGTACGTGATGGTCATGTCGGTGAGCGATGCAAAACCATGCGCAACACCCGGTGGAATGAACACACCGCGATGATCGTGCGTTCCGTCCTTGCGCGCACCAAGGTCGATTACTTGCGTGACACCGTCGGTGGGTGAACCTTTGCGCAGGTCGTGCAACACCACTCGACAGGTTCCATACGGCACGTACCAGTAATCGGCTTGGTGCAGGTGGTAGTGCAACCCAACGATTGCTCCGGCTTTGCGATCGCCACGATTACCTTGGAGCATCTCACGGCCGAGCGGGAACCACTCGCGACGATACGTTTCGATGAAGAATCCGCGTTCGTCGCCGTGCATGCTCGGCTCGACAATCTGCACACCTTTGATGAGGTCGGATTCGGTGATCTTGGGCATCTAGGCGTCGAGCTCCACTTTGGAATCGTCGCCGAGCATCAAGCGCAATGCGCGCGGGCGATGCTGTGACTTGACCACCTGTACGTTGCGACCCAGCAGCGAGTCGGTCATCTTGTGTACGTCATTCACCGTGCAGCCGTCGAGCAACACAGAGTGCTCCAGCTCGGAATGCACGATGTTGCAGTTGTTACCAACAGAGGTGTACGGACCGATGTAACTGTTGTCGACCACGGTGTCAGTGCCAATCACCACCGGGCCGCGAATGCGCGAGTTGACGATTTTTGCGCCCTTCATGATGACGACACGACCTTCGATTTGCGAACTGCCATCCACGCTGCCGTCGTTGCGTGGCTCGAGCACTTCGAGCACCAATCGATTGCACTCCAACAACGGGTCCTTCTTGCCGGTGTCGATCCACCAGCCCTTCAAGACTTCGTGACGAACGGTCTTGCCCTGCTCGATGAGCCATTGGATGGCGTCGGTAATTTCCAACTCTCCACGTTTCGATGGCTTGATGGCGCGAACAGCCTCGTTGATGGTTTTGTCAAACAGATACACACCCACGAGCGCCAAGTCGCTCGGGGGATCCTTCGGCTTTTCCACCAGGCGCTTGACGTGACCTTCCTTGGTGACTTCGGCAACTCCGAACTGGCGCGGGTCGTCGACATGACACAGCAAGATTTGTGCAGTCGGCGCGTTCTTGCCACCCGCTGCGCGAGCCGCCTCAAACTCCTTCACGAAACCTTCGAGCCCCTGCTCGAGCATGTTGTCGCCGAGGTACATCACGAAGTCGTCATTGCTCAAGAAGTCATTGGCGATCAACACACAGTGCGCAAGTCCGAGCGGCTGGTCTTGGGGTATGTAAGTAACTTTCACGCCGAATTGGGAGCCGTCACCAACGGCCGCCATGATCTCCTTGCGCGTGTCGCCCACGATGATGCCAATCTCGCGAATACCGGCTCGCTGCATCGCTTCGATGCCGTAGAACAAAATCGGCTTGTTCGCGATGGGTACCAGCTGTTTGGCGCTGGTATGGGTGATTGGTCGCAGACGCGTTCCGGCACCACCAGACAGGATGAGCCCTTTCATTGCAGTCTCAGGCTAGTTCCTGGACGATTACTAGGGTTTCTTTCGTGAAGCCCACCTATCTGCACGCGTTCACCAAACCATCTCGCACCGAGTTTGTCGCCATGGTGCGTGGAGAGGGAGCTCGTCTCTACGACACCAACGGCAAGGAATACATCGACGGCATGGCGAGCCTCTGGTACTGCAACATCGGCCATGGTCGAAAGGACATGGCCGAGGCCATCGCCGCCCAGGTAGTCAAGCTCGAGTCGTACAACAACTTCGACCCCTTCACCACAGACGTCACCGATCGTCTCACCGACAAATTGCACTCACTCTCCCCCATGCAGGGCAATCGCGTGTTCTTGTGTTCCAGCGGATCAGAAGCCGTTGACACCGCGATGAAACTTGCTCGCCTCGCACACGTGCAAGCCGGCCATCCCGAGCGGACCATCATCATTTCTCGCGGACGCGGCTACCACGGCACCAACTTCGGTGGCACCAGCGCGCAGGGTTTGCCGCTCAACAAGATCGGTTACGACCCACTCGTACCGGACGTAACGCAGGTGGATCCCGACGACATCGAAGCTCTGTCGGTTGCGATGAGTCGTGATGGCGCACGTATCGCCGCGGTACTGGTCGAACCGTTGCAGGGTGCAGGCGGAGTATTCCCACCGAGCGACGGCTACCTGCAGGCGCTCCGAAAGTTGTGTGACCAGCACGGAGCGTTCCTCATCTTCGACGAGGTGATCTCTGGTTTCGGACGACTCGGTTCGTGGTTTGCCGCACATCACTATGGCGTGATACCCGACTTCACTTGTTTCGCAAAGGCGGTGACGTCGGGTTACGTTCCGCTCGGTGGCGTGTTCGTCGGTGCCAAGCCGTTGCGAGCGCTCGAGAGTGACGCGAACTTCTTCCTTCGAACCGGCTACACCTACTCGGGACACGCCACCGCGTGCGCTGCGGCACTGAAGAACCTCGACATCATCGAGAGCGAAGGGTTGGTGGAACGAGCAAAGCACGTTGGTTCGCTGGTGTCATCGGCACTTCATGCACTACAACGAGACGGCATGTTGAAGGAGGTTCGCGGCGAGGGAGCCGTATGGGCCGCTGGCCTCCACAAGCAACACGACGCCATGGCAGTGCGAGACATTGCCATGCGCAATGGCGCCATCGTGCGAGGTATCGGCAACGACACCAACGCCTTCTGCCCGCCATTAGTGACCACCGACGCCGAAATCGGACGTCTGATGGATATCTACGCTGCGGCGCTACACGAACACGTAACCGCCGTCGGAGCCTGACTCGCACCTCGCCACACGACGCATCTCCTGACTCGCACCGCACCACGCTGCGCAACTAGGTTCGCATCGTGAATCTCACAGGTCGTAACGCACTAATCACCGGCGGTGCCAGCGGAATCGGCGCAGCTGTTGCCGAGTCGTGGAGCAAAGCAGGCGCCACCGTGACGATCGTTGATGTGAATGCAGAGACTCTCGAAGCCACCGGAAAACGGCTCGGCATTCGCGCCGAGATGTTGGATGTTTCATCTAGCGAGGCGTGGACCAACTTCATCGCTTCGCATGATCACTTTGACCTCGTCCATCTGAACGCCGGAATCACAACACATCGCAACGTTCTCGACGGGCCAGCCGACCCGACACAACCACCCCTCGTTCGAGTGACCGACGAGGAATATCGCCGCGCACTTGGGGTCAACGTCGATGGCGTGGTGTTCGGAGCCCGTGCGGTGATCCCCGGTATGTGTGAACGTCGCAGCGGCGACATCGTGGTAACTGCCTCGGTCGCGGCGTTCGTACCGATTCCTCCCGATCCGATTTACGGCCTTACCAAATACGCAGTGTCGGGATTGGTGCGGTCGCTCACGTCGCGTCTCGCAGAGTTCGGTGTGTGCATCAGCGCCATCTGCCCGGGCTTTGTCGACACACCATTGATTAGCGAACGGGCACGCGACTGGATTGCCGAGTTGGGGATGCCGCTCATGAAGACCCAACAAGTAGTGGATGCGGTGACCACCTCGGTGACACGTCGCGTGAACGGTGCACACTGGATCGTGCTCCCCGATCAGGATCCGATCTTGCACGAGCAAGCTGTGGTGCCGTTTCCCACCAACCCGCAGTGACAGCGCCGACGTTCAATCCGTTCGACCCGGCATTCAGGGCCAATCCACATCCGTTTTACGATGCACTCCGGGAGCACGACCCCGTACACATCTCTTTGGGTGGCATGGTGGTGCTCACTCGCTACAGCGATGTGGCGACGGTGCTTCGTTCCAACGACTACAGCCGCGACGTCGAGAAGTCGGCAAAACCCATCGATGACCCGATTCGCAATCGCATGCGTGAGCGCCGGCGGGACTCGTCGAAGTCGATTCTCAATCTCGACCCGCCCGACCACACGCGACTGCGCCGACTGGTGTCGAAGTCATTTACCCCGAGCGCCATCGAGTCACTGCGCCCCATGGTGCAGCGATACGTCGACGAGGCACTCGACGCCGCAGAGCAGCGCGTGGGCAATGGCGGCACCTTCGAACTGATCGACGACGTCGCGTTCCCCGTGCCATTCTTGGTGATTTCTGCGATGTTGGGCATGCCCACCAGCCGCGCCAACGAACTGCGCGAATGGTCGCAGGTGATCACTCGCACACTCGAGCCCACCGTGGGCATGACCGACCTTGAAGAAGCCGACGCGGCGTTCGCCGGACTCCTCCCCTTCCTGGACGAAACGATCAGCGAGCGTCGGCGCAATCTCGGCACCGACATGTTGTCCTCGCTCATTTCCGCCGAAGAGTCGGGTGACAAACTCTCGGCGGAGGAACTGGTCACCTTCGTGGTGCTGTTGTACATCGCCGGCCACGAGACCACGGTGAATCTCATCGGCAATTCAATGTTGGCTCTCCTGCGAGCACCCGACCAACTGCAGTATGCACGCGAGAACGGGCTCGGCTCCAACGCCGTGGACGAATTGCTTCGCTTCGATGGACCGGTGCAACACACGGTTCGCGTGCCGTTGGTGCCGGTGCAATTTCAGGTTGGTGACCGAGTCGTGGAAGTCGCTCCTGGAGAACGTGTGCTCACCAGCCTTGGAGCAGCAAGTCACGACCCGACCGTGTTCAAGAATCCCCATCAATTGGATCTCCGCCGCGCGAACGCCAACAAGCACCTCGGATTCGCCGCCGGCATTCACTATTGCCTTGGCTCGGCATTGGCGAAACTCGAAGCGCAAGTGGCGATCGAAAGTATTCTGGCCCGTTATTCCAAGGTGGAGTTGGCCGACGAACCGAGCTGGCGCGACCGACTTACGATTCGCGGGGTTGATCGCCTGGCGCTCGCAGTCGAGCGATGAGTGAACTGGTGTCCCAGCGACGCCCACCCATCTCCAGCACCTCGCCATAAAAGTCGTTCACGACTCTGGTAATCGGCAAGTCGACACCGAGTCGCTTGGCTTCATCCAAACAGATTGCGAGATCCTTTCGCATCCACTCCACTGCAAAGCCGAAGTTGAATTCGTTGCGCACCATCGTTTTGGATCGATTCACCATCTGCCATGAACCGGCGGCCCCCTGCGAGATGACTTCCACCAAGGCATCGGGGTCGAGCCCGGCAGCCATCGCCAAGTTGAGCCCTTCGCTCAACCCCTGCACCACTCCTGCGATGCAAATCTGATTCACCATTTTTGCCAGTTGACCCGAGCCCGCGTTGCCCAGACGCTTGCAGACTTTGGCGTAACTCATCATCACCGGGTACGCGCGATCGAACACGTCTTGGTCGTCTGCACCACACATGACCGAAAGCTGTCCGTTTTCTGCTCCTGCTTGGCCACCCGATACGGGAGCATCAATGAAGCCAACGCCACGCTCGGCACACGCAGCCGCCAATTCACGAGCCAACGTTGCCGATGCCGTGGTGTGGTCCACCACGATGCCGCCCGTTGCGATTCCGGCGAGGACTCCGTCGTCGCCGTAGATCACCGAGCGCACGTCGTCGTCATTCCCGACGCAGACGAACACGATGTCGGCACCGCGTGCTGCTTCGCGCGGTGTGGCTGCATGTGATCCACCGTTGGCGGCATCCCACGCTTCTGCCTTCTGTGCCGTGCGGTTGTACACGGTGACACGGTGGCCCTTGGTGGCGAGATGGCGCGCCATGGGACCACCCATCACGCCAAGTCCGATGAACGCGACGTTCACGACGTTGTTCCCAGTCTCACGACGTTGTTCCCAGTCTCACGACCATGCCGGACCTTCGGGCGTGACATAGGCCGAGGTGATGCCACCGTCGATGATCAAACTCTGTCCCGTCATCCAACTGCTCTCGTTCGACTCCAGGAACAGCGCACCAGTGACGAGTTCATGTGGTTCCCCAAAACGTCCCATGGGAATGTGCACAAGGCGACGCTGACGCTTGGCGTCGTCGCTCAGAAACTTGGCAAGCAGTGGCGTCATCACGGGTCCTGGGCACAGTGCGTTCACGCGCACGCCACGACGGGCGTAGATGGCCGCCATCTCACGGGTCATTGCCAGCACGGCACCCTTGGATGCGGTGTAGGCGATTTGTGGTGTCGCTGCACCGAGATGCGCCACGAACGACGCCACGTTCACGATCGACGACATTTCCCCAGTGCGTTTGGCGGTCTCGATCATGTGCGGTATGGCGTGTCGACATGTCAACAGAACACCCTTCACGTTGATGTCAAGCGTGGTTTGAATGACATCATCGGGCGTGTTGGTCGGGTCGTCGTCAGCCGACAACATCACGCCGGCGTTGTTGTACAACACATGCAGGTTGCCGAAGGTCTTCATGGTGACTTCAATTGCTGCTCGCACTGATGCATCGCTGCTTACATCACAACTCACGGACGCTGCTGTACCACCTGCCCGAGCAATCGCATTGAGTACGTCGGATGCGTCACCGATATCGGCGATCATCACGCTTGCACCTTCGGTGGCGAAACGCTCGGCGCCAACACGACCCAAGCCGCTTGCGCCACCCGTGATGAAAGCAACCTTGCCAGCGAGACGTCCGGTCATCAGTGGTCGTGTCCGGTCATCCGTTACGCGCGCTCGAAGTAGCGCGTGCGCTCCCAGTCGGTAACGCTGGTATTGAACGTTGCCCACTCATGGCGAGCCATGGTGAGCAAATGGTGGTGCACGTCGTCACCGAAACATTCTCGTGCAATGTCACTGCGCTCCCACAGGTCGGCGGCTTCGGCAAGTGTGGCCGGAATTCTTGCAAGATCCTTTGCTTCGTAGCCGTTGCCCAGGTATGCATCGGGCAGTTGGAGGCGATGGCGAATGCCGTACAGACCTGCGGCAATCGTGCCGGCGAAAGCAAAGTACGAGTTGGCGTCGGCACCCGGGATTCGACATTCCACTCGAGTTGCGGCACCATGACCCACCACCCGGTACCCGAGCGTTCGATTGTCGACACCCCACGCCACCGCGGTCGGCGCCCATGAACCTGGCTGGAATCGCTTGTAGCTATTCACCGTTGGGCCCCACAAAATGCTGAAGTCGCGGGCGGCTGCAAGTTGGCCCGCCAAGTACATACGAAAGTGATCGGTCAACACCGGAGCGTCGGTACCGTGCGCCGCATCTGCGTGTGCAGTGCCAGCGAGTGCATTGCCACCGTCGAAGGCCGAGCCCCGCACCGCACCCTCGCTCAAGTGCCACAGGCTGGAGTGCACGTGACACGATGAGCCGGTTTCGGCAAAATCGTACTTGGCCATGAAAGTGACACTTCGCCCAAGCCCGGCAGAAATTTCTTTGGCGGCCGTCTTGTACACCATGTTGCGGTCGGCCATCTCCAACGCCCGCGTGTACGCCAGGTTCAACTCGTGTTGGCCGCGACCCGCCTCACCCTTGGAGAACTCCACCGGAATGCCGGCTGCCTCCAGCCCTCGACGAATCTCGCCAACTACGTATTCATCACGTGTGGTTTGGACGATTTGGTAGTCCTCCATGAATGGCGAGTGTGGCGTGAGATTTCGATGCCCACGCGCATGAATGTCCTCGTAAGAGTCGCGAAAGAGATAGAACTCGATCTCGCTGCCAATCATTGGCTCCAAATTCATTCGCTGTGCGGCGAGCACTTGGTCGCGCAATACCTGACGTGGCGCCACACGAATGGGCTCGCCGGTCTTCACCGAGAAGAGATCGCACAAAATAAGCGCGGTCTTGGGGACCCAGGGTGTAATCCGAATCGTGGAGAAGTCTGCGCGAGCCAGCATGTCGCCGTAGCCGAGGTCGTATGAAGCAAAGCGGTATCCCGGCACCGCAACATCGTCAAAGTCGGTAGCGATGAGATAGTCGCAGTTCTCGGTGCCGTGCTCGGCTACTTGCTCGAGGAAGAACCGGCCCGTGGTGCGCTTGCCAACGAGGCGACCCTGCAAATCTGGGAACGCCATCACTACCGTGTCGATGTCGCCACGCTCGATGGCTGCGGACAATTCGTCGCGCGTTGGCTGCTTCACAGCGTCACTCCATCACGAGTGGGCCGCGCCAACATGGATTACTTCTTCTTGCTCGTCGCCTTGGGCTTGGCCGACTTCTTCGCGTCGGCCTTCTTCGGGTCGGCCTTGCGCTTGCCGCCAGTGGATGCACGACCAAGTTCCTGCAACTGCGACTTTCCACCCGCGCTGAGCACACCCTTTTCGAGTGCGTCGTCGAGGAAGCGTGTGGCTTCTTCGGTGCTACAGCGTTTCGACGGCGCGATTTCGGAGATGAGGTTGAGTCGCGCTCGCTCGTACATGGTTTTTTCGGCAGCCGATAGCTGATTTTCGCGATCGCGCGCCGCCAAGTTTCGGACCACTTCGGCAACTTGGTACACGTCGCCGCTCTTCAATTTTTCCTGGTGGTTCTTGAATCGACGCGACCAGTTGGCAGGTACGCGAGGATCGGGCTTGGAAAGCACGTCGACGAGGTCTTGGAGTTCGCTCTTGGAGACCGGCGGACGGATACCGAGGTCATACACCTTGGCGACCGGGACGGAAAGGGTCATGCCTTTGCCCGTGGCGTCGGTCATGACGGACTCGAGAATCAGGTAATCCTGCACCACATCGAATGCACGCATGCGCTTGATGGCCTTCACGGTGCAGGCACCGTGCTGGGGGTAAATGACAGTGTCGCCTTTTTTGAATTTCTTCACGCTTGCTATTCCTCCAAGGGGTCGGTTCAGGCTAAGGCGTAGATACGCACGCAGATAGCCACCGAGTGGCGACCCCGGCAGGAATCGAACCTGCAACCTACGGATTAGAAGTCCGTTGCTCTTCCAATTGAGCTACGGGGTCTTGTTGGATCATGGCCGTGCCATTGACCCGCCTTCCACGGTACGCACGCACGACTGGCGATGGGGGTTGGCTGCCGCTCGGCGAGGAGCCTGGCTGACCCTGAGCAGCGGGGGCTGGCCAGCGGCGTGCTTCCGATTGTTCGGATCGCCCAATGCCGACACACGGGCCGACCAAGTGCCGATACCGGCCCTCCTCAAATATGACAGTTTCATTACAAATCTGCCCGAAAGGTAAAGCACTTGTAACTGGTTTGGAGCCAACCGACAGCCTCCTCTGCCCTAGAAAAGAGATGACCCCTCAAGGGTGGCCATCCGGCCGCTCGGGTTCAAACAAAGGAAACAACAACAATGGACAAAGTCCCTTGGATAGCTGAGCTATCAGAAAGCCAAAACGAGTTGATTTACAACGGATTCTCCTTCGCGGTCGCCGCGATGGGCATCGGATTCGTGTACTTCCTCGTATCACGCAACCGCGTAGCTCCGCAGTACCGCAGCGCCGTCACCATGTCGGCGATGATCTGCGGTATCGCCGCCTACCACTACTGGCGCATTTTCGGCCAGTTCGCCGACGGAGGCACATGGAACGAGGGCTACCGCTATGCGGACTGGCTCCTCACCGTTCCGTTGCTCGTCGCTGAACTCGTCGTCGTGTCGGGCCTGAGCAAGGAAGCAGCCAAGAAGGTCACTCCACGTCTCGTGGTCGCGGCCCTCTTGATGATCGCCACCGGTTACCCGGGCGAGACTGCAGCCGCCGGCAGCAGCACCCGCACGGTCTGGGGCATCATCTCGAGCATCTTCATGCTCTATGTGCTCTACGAATTGTTCGCTGGCGAAGTGGGCAAGGCGCTCAAGTCACAGAGCGGAGAAGTGGGCTCGAAGCTGAACAACGTTCGCTACCTGCTCCTCTTCACCTGGGGCGTGTACCCAATCGCCTACATCTTGGGCGATTCAACCAGCTGGCTCTCCGAGACTCTCGGCTTGAGCAGCAACGAAGCATCAACTGCGATCCAGTTCGGCTACACCATTGCCGACGTGTTGGCCAAGCCTGGTTACGGCTTGATCATCTTGGGCATCGCAATTGCTCGCTCGAACGCAGAGGGTTACCGAGCCGCCTAAGGCTCCCGCACTCTCCCACCCTTCGGGGTGGATGGAAAGGCCCCGGTCGAAAGACCGGGGCCTTTCTTATTGTTCCCCGACGTCATCTCCGCTGTAACCGGCAACAACGAGACTCGGCTGGGGTCAAGACCTCAAAGACAAAAGCGTCCGGTGCCGATCAGTAATAGCACCGTGCGATGGCGACGACGAAGCGATCCAGAGCACAAAGTCGTACACCTCATCATTGCTGAGACGACTCACCGCTACCTCATTGATTTCCAGAAAGACTGCAGTTGATAGCCACCCCAGACGCTTGTTGCCGTCAATCAACGCATGGTTTCCCACTATCGACTGCAGCAGCGCAGCAGCCATTTCGTAAACATCCCGATACGCGTATTCGCCCATCAGGGTGGTCTGCGGTCGAAGGACTGCCGAATTGAGTAGACCCATATCGCGAATGGGAACTGGATCACCCAGCAGACGACGCCCCAAACTCAGAACATCCTCGAGATCGAGAAAGCGAATAGGCCTTTTCACTCACCCAACCGTCGAATTGCATCGGCGTGAACTTTCAAGATCAGTTCCGCTGCATCATCTACACGGCTGTTGTGATCAACACGAACGATCCATTCGCGGACTGCCGTACGAGCAGCGTCTTGCATTGAGATTCCACATGCCTTAGCAGTTCGCTTGAGTTCTTGTTGCTCGGATTTGCTGAGCCGAAGTGTCATTGCCATACCGAGATGGTATCATAATGATACCATCTCAACAACCCTAAGCTGCCAACCCTCTCGCAACGTCGTCATATGGACCCTGGGGGAGTTAAGCGCGTAGGAGCAGTTGGCGCAGGTAGTTGAGCGCCGAGATCACGGCAAGTTCACGCATGGTCTTTCGATCTCCGGGCAACATCACCGTGGTGGAACTTGCGACACCGTCGGGCATCGCCACGGCGATACACAGTGTTCCCACCTTGGCGCCATCTTGCTCGCTTGGGCCGGCAACGCCGGTCAACGCCAACCCCACCGATGAGCCGACGGTTCTACACACACCGAGTGCCATCGCACGGGCGGTTTCTTCGTTGATCACGGGACCCTGCGGCACGCCGAGCACGTCGAACTTCACTTCGCTCGCGTAGGCCACTACCCCGCCGCGCATCACTTCACTGGCTCCGGCAGTCGCCGTGAGGCGACCCGCAACCAACCCGCCGGTAACTGACTCGGCCACACCGATGGTGAGGTTGCGCTTGCGCAGCAGGTCGAGCACAACTGACTCCATGGTGTCGGTGTCGTATCCGAACACCACTTCGGGGATCACCGAGCAAACGCGCTCGGCCCATGTGTCGAGCAATGCGGTGACTTCGGCGGTGTCGGCACCGCGACCGGTGAGACGCACCTTGATGCCCTCCCAGCCGCTGGCAAGAAATGCGAGCGTTGGATTGCCCACCTTGTCGAGTTCGTCGATGATCGGCTGCAGCCGCTCGTTGAGACCGCTCTCGCTTTCGCCCCACGTGCGCAGCACTCGCGAGGCGATCTTTCGCTGCTCGCCCGAGCGCGCCAACAAGTCCGGAAGAATCGCCCGTTCGTACATCTCGTGCAATTCATAAGGAACGCCGGGTACGGCATAGATCACCTTGTCGCCAACGGGGCAAATGAGCCCGGGGGCAGTGCCCCGCTTTTGCTCGATGATCGTCGCTCCGACCGGCACCATGGCCTGACGAAGATTGTTCTCACTCATCTTGCGATTGCGGCTCGAAAACATGTAGGCGATTCGATCGGCAATCACGTCGTCCAATCGGAGCTCCACACCCATGACTTCGGCGATGGCTTCGCGCGTGATGTCGTCGTGGGTGGGCCCCAACCCACCGCACACGATGATGGCATCGGCATCGCGCAGTACCGATCGCAACGCGGCCACGATCCGCGCCTGGTTGTCGCCCACCTTCACCTGCAGGCACGAGTCGAGTCCGGCAGCTGCGAGCTGCTCGCCCAACCACGAAGAATTGGTGTCGACTATTTGCCCAAGCAACAGCTCGGTGCCGACGGCAACAACGTCACAGCGCACTGGCGGGCCTCCCTCGAGTAGCGACGGCTTTCCACGCGTATTGCGCTCCGGACAACAACGTGAGTCCCACCGCCAGCCACAGCAGCGACAACCAGATCCAACGTTCGTCAAAGGTAAGCGGCATCAACGCACCGGCAACCGCCAACTGTTGGCTGAGCGTCTTGATCTTTGCCGTTCGGCTTGCGGGCATCGACACACCCTTTGCGCCGACCACCACGCGATACACGCTCACGATCACCTCGCGCGTTGCGATGATGATCACCGGCAAGAGCCAGAACACGCCGCGCGACACCAGGGTGAACATCGCACCAAGTACCAGCACTTTGTCGGCGAGCGGGTCGAGAAACGCACCACTTCGTGTAATGCCGTGTCGCCGCGCCAGATAGCCGTCGATGCCGTCGCTTGCACACAACACGAACCACACTCCGAGCGCCACCCACGAGCCACCCGGCTCGACGGGAATCATGGTGAACAACAGCGGCGACACCACGATGCGCCCAACGGTCACAGCATTGGCCCACGTGATGAGGGCGTTT
>SXGU01144619.1_pt1 | contig 16552 bp, 11 predicted proteins | sample 3174531 | NCBI WGS metagenome assembly SXGU01 (sample SAMN11356863, study PRJNA531348) | freshwater metagenome | isolation source: freshwater sample F1-140 | place: China: Fuxian Lake, Yuxi | collected 2017-12-25 | reverse complement strand
GATCCAAGCGATCAAGTCGGACGCCCGCGGCTTCCGGCGGTTCGAAAACTACCGCGCCAGAATCCTCTTCTTCTGCGGCAAACTCGACCTGATGCCTCACGTTTCATCCCTCACGACCCACACCGGAGCGTGAAGAAGCCATCCGCGGCAAACTTCGCCCCGAAGACTGGAGCACCCATCACGCCCGCCACATGCTCGGCTGCGCCCTGGCCGGCCAGAAACGGCCGAACAAACTCTCCGAGGCCGAAACGCTCATCGTTGACGGCTACCGCGGGATGAAGGCTCGCGCCGCTGACATGCCCGAATTTCACCGCCCGCGCGTGGGCGAGGCCGTTTACCGGTTAATCGATTTCTACCAGCGCCTCGGCCGCCCGGGTGAGGCCGCGAAGTGGTGGGAAGAGTTCGACCTGCTCGATCGCGATCAGAAAAATGTGCTGATGCCGGCACCGCCGCGCTGAGCCGGTGGTGCAAGGCTGCACCGAACGCCCACCCCTTCCAGCCTGGTCGTGCCGTCTCCCGCTCTCCAACCGGGCAGACGAATCTCCACCCAGCACCGCTTGTCACGTATTACGTGACAAGCGAGTCAGGCACGAATTGCGCGATCTGACCCAGGTTCGCGTTGCCAGCCGGCAACGCGCGCAGCGGTCCACATTAACTACCCGCTTCGATAACTGCGAGTGTGAGCGAGTGGTCGTTCGACCGCCCGCTCGTTCCGCCGCCCGGCAGAACCGCATCACCCACCTGGCAGCGCTTTGTCAGGCTCGTCGAACGAGCTCCGGTTTCTCATCGGAGTTGTCACGTAATACGTGACAAGTTTGCGGGTCGCACCCTCCGAGTCACCTGACGAAGTGATGCTGGCGACACTGGCGTCGATGCGGCCGCGAGCGCCAGCGAGTGACCGGTATTGAAGTCCGCCCATCGGCACTGCTGTTGAACTTCCAGCTACACGTCGCTTCCCGAAACACGGCGCCTGCCATGCCTGTTTGGATACTCGCGCCTCAACCCGCCCCGCGGTACCGGCGCCTGGTGAAGAATTTCCCGAAATCGCGCGATCCGTTTGCCCCGCGATTCTCGCACATGTGGGTGACACGCCCCGTCACCCTTAACCGCATCCGAACGCAATCCCCGGCCCCTCTCCCCCTCTCTCCGTCACTCCCGCCTCCTCCTCCCAATGAAGACCTTCCCCTCCAAGCCCCCTTCCCCAACGCGCTCGTTCGACATTTCCCGGCCACAGCTCCTTGCCGTCCTCGCCACGACGCTCGCCTTCAGCGGTTGCACCACCCCACCCGTCTTGCGCCCACCCACTGCCAACCTGCGCGATGGGATCGGCAAGGTGAACGTCGTCGCACTGTCCAATGTGCGCCAAATCCGGTTCCAGGTTCCCGACAGCAAGGCCGACGTCGCCGCGGAGAAGATTTCGTTCGAGGTCATCAGTCCCCGTGATGTCGGACGGACCGCAGCCCCGCTCCTCGCGTTCGGCGCCCCCGGAATGGCCTTGTGGAGCGGAATCACCACCGGATTCCCCGCTTTCATGATCGTGGCTTCCCCCGTCGCACAGGAAATCAGGCGCGCAGTTTGCCTCCTCGCCGCCGATTCCGCGGCCAACGTGGCCACCGCCCGCACGACCATGGAAGCCGCTGTCCGCAGCTTCCGCTTCGAGGAACAGCTGCGTGCCCGGCTCGCGTCCCGGTTGTCCCAAGCCGCCCCCGCCGTGCCGCAGGTTCCGCAACCGCGCGATGCCGACACAATTCTCGAACTCATGGCCTACGAGCCCAGCATCTCCGGCGTCGAGGGCACCAACCCGGGGCTCGCCCTGCAGCTCGGACTGCGTATCCGGCTGCTGGATGCCAAAACCTGCCAGGAGCTCTACTACGACTACCTCGACTATCGCGGATCCAAACACCCGCTCGTCGAGTGGGCCGCGGACGATGCGCGTGTTTTCCACGCCGAACTCGAGCGCTGCCTCAATCGCCTGAGCACGGAAATCGCGGCGCAGCTCTTCCTCCGCCCGAACACCGAGGTCATCGACCGCAGCGCCCTCGCCGCCACCGGCATTTCCCGGCGTCCGGCACAACCGCTGACCACCTCCGCCGGCACCCCGTGGTCCCCCACGTACAGTCCCGCGCGCTACGCCCGCCGGTAACCCGCATAAATCACACTTTCCGTGAAATTCCTTTTGTCACAGAGCGCACCGAGGTCAGACCCAGAGTTCACGGAGCCAATCCTGCTGTCTTGCCGTTTCGGCAGGCTCAAGGCCCTGAGCTTGTCGAAGGGCTCCCGGTCCTCTGTGCCTGGGCTCCGTGTCCTCTGTGACTCATGCCTTGGCTTCATTCAGGTGGGAATTTTTCGGGCCAAAAAGTCCCCCGATCCCCGCATCATGATGCAACCGTTCTTCGCGCTTCGTTCAGTGTCAGCCCGTCGCAGCGGAAAGCTGCTGGCGCGTCTGGTGCTCGTCGCGTCCCTCACCGGCTGCACGACGCTCAAGCACACCGCCGTCGACAAACTCGGCGATGCGCTCGCCGCCGGCGGCACCACGTTTTCCGCCGACGACGATCCGCAGTTCATCGCGAGCGCGGCGCCGTTTAGTTTGAAAATGATGGAGAGCCTGCTCGCCGAGCGGCCGCAACACCGCGGTCTGCTCCTCGCCACCGCGAGCGGGTTCACGCAATACGGTTACGCGTTCGTGCAACAGGAAGCCGACGAACTCGCCGCCACCGATGTCGCCGCCGCCTCGGCGCGCCGCGATCGGGCGCGGCGGCTGTATCTGCGCGCCCGCGACTACGGCCTCCGCGGCCTCGCGGTCACCCATGCCGATTTTGCGAAAAAACTTCGCGCGGATCCGCGCGCCGCCGTGACCGTTTGTCGCAAGGACGACGTGCCGTTGATCTACTGGACCGCCGCCGCGTGGGCCGCCGCGATCGCCGTCAAGAAAGATCGGCCCGATCTGATCGCCGAGCTCCCGCAGATGGAAGCGCTCCTCGACCGCGCCCTCGCCCTCGACGAGACCTTCGACCGTGGCGCGATTCACACGCTCCTGATCAGCTACGAGATGGCCCGTGCCAGTGCGCCCGGCGATCCCACGGTGCGCGCCCGCCACCATTTCGATCGCGCGGTCGCACTCGGCGGCGGCCACGAGGCCTCGCCGCTCGTCGCCTTGGCCGAAGCTGTCTGTGTGGCGCAGCAGGACCGGACACGCTTCACCGAACTGCTCACCACCGCACTGGCCCTCGACGCCGATGCCCGCCCCGGGTCACGGCTCGTCAACCTCGTCATGCAGCGCCGTGCCCGCCGGCTCCTTGACGGCATCGACGACTTGTTCCTGCCGGCCGCCGAGCCGGACCCCGCACCGTCAGTCACCCCCGTAACCACCCGCCCATGAAAACGCTTCCCCTCCTCCTCGCCGTCTCCGTCACGCTCTTCGCCTCCGCCGCCCACGGAGCCAAGCCGGTCGAGATCCGCCTCGGTACCATCCTCCCCAGCGGCACGCCACAGCACGCCTTGTTGGAGGAACTCGGCGAACGCTGGCGCAAAGACACCGCCGGTGCCGTAAAGCTCACCCTTTACCCCGACGGCCGTCTCGGCGGCGAGGGAGACATGGTGGCAAAACTCCGCATCCGCCAGATCAACGCCGGTCTTTTCACCGCCGTCGGCCTCTCCGAAATCGACCCCGCCGTGGCCGGACTGCAAATCATGCCGCTGATGTTTCGCTCCTGGCCGGAGGTGGACTATGTGCGCGAAAAAATGCGCCCGCTCCTCGAGTCGCGACTGCGCGCCAAGGGCTTCGAGGTCCTCTTCTGGGCTGACGCCGGCTGGGTGCGTTTCTTTTCCAAGGCCCCGGCCGTGCGGCCGGATGATCTCCGGGCGATGAAGCTCTTCACCTGGGCCGGCAACGAGCAACAGGTCGCCCTCATGCGCTCGATCGGTTGCCAGCCGGTTCCGCTCGCGACGAGCGATATCGTCTTCGGCCTCACCACCAATCTCTTCAACGCCGTCCCGATGCCCCCGATGGTCGCGCTCGCCAGCCAGCTCCAGGACCGCGCGCCCAACATGATTGAACTGAAATGGAGCCCGATCGTCGGTGCGACCATCGTCCAGCTCGCCGTCTGGGAAAAGATCCCCGCGGCCGACCGCGCGCGCCTTCGGATCGCCGCCGACGCCATCGGCGAAAAAATCCGCGCCCGCGGCCGCCTCGAGGACGAAGAGGCCATTCGCGTCATGGGCCAGCGCGGCCTCCGCGCCCATCCCCTCACACCTCAGGCCGTGGCCGAATGGAACACCCTCGCCGCCGAGCTGCATCCGAAGATCCGCGGCAACCTCGTGCCCGCGGAGATCTTCGACGCCGTGGAAAAACATCTGCGCGACTTCCGGGCCGCCCACCTCACCGCCACGCCATGAGCGCCGAATCTCTCCTCCTTCCCGTCGGACGCGCGGTGGGCGAAAACGTTGACCAGCCCGCGGACGCTCGGCGCGAAAACCGGCGGATCAACAACCCGCCGCACCCCACGTTGTGCCGTGCGATCGAGAACCTCGCGCTGCCACTCCTCCTCGCCGCTCTCGTGGCGATCCCGACCGCGGAGATCGTCCTGCGCACGTTCTTCCACGCGAGTCTCGGCAACGCCGGCTCGCTGGCGCAGCATCTCACTCTAGTGGTGAGTCTCGTCGGCGGTGTGCTGGCCGCGCGCGACAGCCGGCTGCTCGCACTGTCGACCGCCTCGTGGCTGCACGGCTCCTGGGCCGTCCGGGCGCGCTGGTTCAGCGGCGCCATCGCCGCCACCGTGAGCGCGGCGCTCGGTCTCGCGAGCGCCCAATTTGTCGCCGCCGAACGCACCGGGGGCGCACTGTTCTTTCCCGGCGTCCCGCTATGGATCGTACAGTCCGTGCTGCCGCTTGGGTTCGGCGTAATTGCGTGGCGGCTCCTGCGCCAGTCGGCGGCAACCCTGCGCGGCCAGGTCGCAGCCGCCCTCGTCTGCGCGGGCCTGCTCGCGCTTGGGGCCTGGAGCCCCGTCTCGCCGGCCGCGCTGACGCTTCCAGCGCTCGTGGTGCTGCTGGCCGCCACCGTGGCCGGGGCGCCGATCTTCACGGCGATCGGCGGTGCGGGCTTGATCCTGTTTTGGGGTGCCGACCTGCCGGTCGCCGCGATGCCCGTCGAGCACTACCGGCTCACGGTCAACCCCGCGCTGCCTTCGCTCCCGCTGTTCACGCTCGCCGGTTATTTGATGGCGGAGGGCGGTTCCGCCCGGCGGCTGATGCGCCTGTTCCAGGCCACCTGCGGCGGATTGCGTGGCGGACCAGCCATCGCGACGACCATGATTTGCGCGTTCTTCACCGCCTTCACCGGCGGCTCGGGCGTCACGATTCTCGCCCTCGGCGGACTGCTCATGCCCATGCTCGTGGCGGCGCGCTACTCGGACCGCAACGCCCTCGGGTTCGTGACCGGCGCGGGCTCCCTCGGCATCCTGCTTCCACCGTGCCTGCCCGTGATCCTCTATGCGATCATCGCGCGGGTGGACATGACGACGATGTTTCTCGGCGGGCTCGGGCCCGGTCTGCTGCTCATCGTGCTCACCGTCGCCTGGGGTGCCTGGGCGCAGGGCCGGGGTTCCGGCGTCGCGTCGCTCGAATGCCAACCCAGCCGCTTTGACACCCGCGAAGCCCGCCGCGCGATCTGGGCCGCGAAATGGGAACTGCTCCTGCCGGTGGTCTCGCTCGCCGCACTGTTTAGCGGCTGGGCCACCCCCGTGGAGGCGGCCGCCGTCACCGCCGCCTACGCCTTCATCGTGGAGGTTCTTATTCACCGCGATCTGCACCTCTGGCGCGATTGCCCGCGCGTGATGAGCGAGGCCGGCCTGCTGGTCGGCGGAATTCTGCTCATCCTCGGCGTCGCCCTCGGTCTGACCAATTACCTCATTGACGCCCAGATTCCCGACCACCTCGCCGCCTGGGCCGCCACGCACATCCACTCGCGGTGGCTCTTTCTCCTCGGGCTCAACCTCGTGCTGATCGCCGTCGGCAGCGTGGTGGAAATCTTTGCCGCGATCGTCGTGGTGGTGCCATTGCTCATCCCGATTGGGGCACGCCTCGGGATCGATCCCGTGCACCTCGGAATAATTTTCCTGGCCAATATGGAACTCGGATTCCTCGCCCCGCCGATCGGCCTCAACCTGCTGCTCGCCTCCTCCCGGCTCAAACGCCCCGTCGCCGAGGTCGCGCGCGCCTCGCTGCCGCTCCTGGCGGTGATGTTCCTCGGCGTGCTGCTCATCACCTATTTTCCGCCCCTCACCACCTGGCTGCCGCAGCTCTTCGCCCGTTCCACTCCATGAACTCCTCCCGCTCCCGCACCGGCCGCTTCACGGAGGCGTTTCGCGAACGCTACCTGCGTTCGCTCGACGACTACCGCTTCTTCTACGACGACGTAAATTCGATCGGCGACCCCGACCACGCCGACCACATCTTCTACTTCGTGCCCGGCATCAACGGCACGCCGGGCCAGATGCGCTTCGTGCTGCCGAGCCTCACCCGCGTGTTCGGCAGCCGGATTTATCTGAAGGCGCTCCACCTCCCGGAATTCTCCGCGCTGCGGCCCACCTGGGAAAAATACACGCTCACCAACGTCGACCGGAAACTCGCCCAACTGCGCGCCGACCTCGCCGGCCTGCTCGCCCGCCACGAACGCGTGACCGTCATCGCCTCGAGCAACGGTTTCTACGATTTCGCCGCCGCCGCCGGCAGCTTCCCCGCGGACGTGCTGCGCGAACGCGTCCACTTGTTGTGGGGCGCGTGTGCTCCCGATCATTTCGAACCCACGCCGTGGGAACGCGTGTTCTACCCGCTGAGCGGATTCGAGCACCACGGTCATCGCTGGTTTGCCTGCCCGAATCACAACGCCCTCCACGCCTTCAATCCCGAGACCAGCACCTCCTTCCACTGGCGCGACGGCCGGCATCGCCGGCACTTTGTGAAGGCGGACCTCGAGTCGCGTTTTCATTTCCTCGGCCTGCAATGGAACTACGTGTCGACGTCGCAGCTCGGCGCCGCCGTGCGGCATGTCGTCCGCCAGGTCCGCGCGCCGCTCGACCTGCCTGCCGCCGCCCTCGTCGCGGCCCACGACGGTTACTGGAGCGGCCAGTCGCGGGACACCGTGGCGCGCACGATCCACCGCTACCTGCCCGGCTGCGATCTCGCGTTCAAACCGACCTCGCACCTCTGGGTCGTCACGCCGACCTATGTGACCGAGCTCCTCGCGCGCTTGAAACACACCATGACCACCCTCGTGCCCCCGACTCCGTCTTCGACCCACGTCTTTGCCCATTCCACCGCCACCTAGTCCCTCCACTCCCGCGTTTCCCCCATGAATTCCCACTATAGCGACCTTGTCATTCAGCTCGCGCTGAGCGTCATCCTCATCATCGGCGTCTACCAGTTCTACTTCTGGTGCCAGCGCAACCATCTCACCAAGCCGCGTCAGCTCCGCTCGCGGCTCGACGACGCGATCCCGTTCCAACCTTCCTGGGTCTGGATCTACAGCTGCCTGTATTATCCCGTGATTGTCTACATCAACTTCGTCACGGAGTCGCCGCGGCACTTTCTCTACATGGCGATGAGCTACATCGTGCTGCTGGCCTTTCAGATGGTGTTCTTCGTGGCCTTTCCCGTCGCGACGCCACCCGAATGGCGCCAGTGCGTCGCCGGCGAGCCGGACGCCTCGCGGCGGTTTCTCGCGTTCGTGCAAAAATTCGACGCCCCCTCCAACAGCTTTCCGAGCATGCATACCTCGGTCGCGATGCTGACGGCCATGCATCTCGTGCCCAACGTAGGCGTCTGGGCTTATGTGTTTCCGCTGCTCATCGCGTTGAGCTGTTTGTTCACGAAGCAACACTATGTCCTGGACCTGCCCGCGGGCGCGGCGCTCGGCTGGGCCGTGTTCCAGTTGTTTCGGTTCAGTTATTAAAAATGTCCGCTCTGACGGAGAATTTCACGCCACGGTGGCGTCGCGGGTCACTCGAAAAACTGGCGCCGCGACAAACCACCGGGCGTATTTCCCAATTGTCGGTACAGCCGATCGGCCGATGAACTTATTCGATTTCGGAGGGCGGCGCTTTGTCGCAGCCCCAGACGCGGCCACAGGAATCGGCGTCGACAAAGCGGCGCCCTCCGACCCACACCTTCCAGCCCGGTCCAGCCGGTGCTGCGTCACCAACCGCCTGAGTGAGATTCTGCGCGCCATTCGCTCCGCCAGCTGCTAAGCTCGCTTCCGTTCAAAGTCCTTCTCCCGCCCATGCGCTGAAACCTGCCATCGGATAGCCCTGCCAAGGCGACCCATGAAAGACACGACCACCGCTCAAGCTCCTTTCAACGGCAACCCGAACCGTCCGGGAAGATTTGTCGGAATCGATGTAGGGGCGGAAACCATCAAGCTGGTCGAGTTGGTCCGCGTCGGACCCGGCGCCACGCTCCGCCCGGCGCGTCGCGTGCTGGTGGAGCACCACAAGGAGCCTGAGTCCGTTTTGCTCCAACTCCTGCAGGAGTGGGATTGGGCCGGGGTGGAAGCCGCCGCCGCCTGCGGCCGGTTCAGCCGCCAGCTCAATCTGCGGCGCGTGCCCGTCCAGCAGGCGCAGGCCCGCGCGTGGCGTTTCCTCGGCGACGATCAGCCCGTCACCATCGTCTCGATCGGCAGCCACGGCTTCTCCGTGCTCGAGCTCCGCGGCACCGGCGTCGATGTGTTCCGCGAAAACAGCCGCTGCTCCCAGGGCACGGGCAATTTCCTCCGCCAGCTGGTCGAACGGTTTTCCCTCTCCATCGAGGAGGCGAGCGCGCAGGCCGCAACCGTGAAGGAACCCGCCGCGCTCTCCGGCCGCTGCCCCGTCATTCTCAAGAGCGACATGACGCACCTCGCCAACAAGGGCGAAGATCGCGCGCGCATCCTCGCCGGCCTGTTCGACGCGGTCTCGGAAAACGTTCTCGTATTGATCAAGCCCGGCCTCTCGCCGCGCCGCGCCGCACTCCTCGGCGGCGTCAGCCGGGCCGCGCGCGTCCAGCATTCCTTCCGCGAATTTCTCGCCCGGCACGAAATGTCCCTCGTGCCCCTGGCGGCGGACGATCCCTTGTTTTTCGAAGCGACCGGCTGCGCCCTGGTCGCCGCGGAGTCCAACCCGGACCGTGCCACACCGCCGGTACTCGCAGCGCTTTTCACCGCCGCACCTCCAGCCCAGCTGGGAAAAGTTCCGCCGCTCGCCGCCGCGCTCGACCAAGTGAAGCGCATGCCCGCCCGGGCGCTCACCCCGATTCAACCCGGCGAAACTCCGCCGCTGATCCTCGGTTTCGACATCGGCTCCACCGGCTCGAAGGCCGTCGCCATCGACGCAACCACCCGCGCCGTCGTCTGGGAATCCTACCGCCCCACGTTCGGCGACCCGGTTCGGGCCGCCCAGACACTCCTGGAGAATTTCACCACGAGCCCCGTCGCGCGCTGCCCGGTGGCCGCCCTCGGCGCCACCGGCAGCGGCCGTGAGATTGTCGGGTCGTTGCTGGCGACCTGCTACGGTCGCGACGCCATTTTTATCCTGAACGAAATCGCCGCGCACGCCGCCGGCGCGCTCAGCTACGACGCCCGCGTTGACACCATTTTTGAAATCGGCGGCCAGGACGCCAAGTACATCCGGCTCGCCGACGGCCGGGTGATCGACTGCGCGATGAACGAGGCCTGCAGCGCCGGGACGGGCTCCTTCATCGAGGAACAGGGCCGGAAGTTCTCCGGCATCCGCGACGTGGTGCACTTCGGCGAGGAGGCCCTCGCCGCCACGGAGGGCGTTTCGCTTGGCCAGCATTGCTCCGTGTTCATGGCGGAGATCATCGACGAGGCCGTGGCGGGCGGCGTGGAACAACGCCCGATCATCGCGGGCCTCTACGACTCGATCATCCAGAACTATCTGCACCGCGTGAAAGGCAACCGCTCCGTCGGCCGGGTCATTTTCTGTCAAGGGATGCCGTTTTCCTCCGACGCCCTCGCCGCCGCCGTGGCTCGCCAGACCGGCAGCGAAGTGGTGATCCCACCCAACCCCGGCACCGTGGGCGCACTCGGCATCGCCCTGCTCGCCGCGCGGGAACTTCCCGCGACCAACCGCACCGCCCTCGACCTGGGCCGTTTCCTCGCCGCGCGCGTGGCCACCAAGGACAATTTCCTTTGCAAGGCCACGACGGGCTGCGGCACCGGCAATCGCTGCCGCATCGAGCGCTTGCGGACCGTCGTGGAGGCGCGCCAGCAATGCTTCACGTGGGGCGGCGGCTGCGCCCTGTACGACAAGGGCACGCGGAAAAGGAAACTGCCCGATCTCGCTCCCGATCCGTTCCGCGAACGCGAGGAACTCATCCGGCAACTGCTCGCGGCGCGCGCCACCCCCCGCGGTCGCCTGCGCATCGCGCTCAGCGACGAATTCATGCTCAAGGGTCTCTTCCCGTTCGTCGCCACGTTCCTGCACGAGCTCGGGTTCGATCTGATCGTGGTTCCGGGCGGTGATCACGGCGCGCTCAAACGCGGCATCCAGGAGGCCAACGTGCCGTTCTGCGCCCCGATGCAACAGTTCCATGGCCTCGCCAGCCGGATGGCGGAGACCGGCGCGGACTACCTCTTCCTGCCGATGATCCGCAGCCTCCCGAAAATCGACGGCGAGCCGTACGCGGTCACCTGCCCCATCGTGCAGGCCAGCCCCGACATGCTCGGCTGGGATCTGCAACGGACGATCGCCGGGCGCGTGCTCTCGCCGATCCTCGACTTCGGCGCGGGCAACCTCGAATCCGACACGTTCCTCGAGTCCTGCGCCGCGCTGGCCGCGGATCTGCACGTGACCGACTGGCGCCCGGCGCACCGCACCGCCGTCGCCGGCCAGGAGAAGTTTGAACACGAGTGCCTCGCGATCGGGCGGCGGTCCCTCGAGTTCTCCGCCGCGCACGGCCTCGTCCCCGTCATCGTCGTCGGCCGCCCGTACACGATCTACAACACAGTCCTCAATTCCAACGTCCCCGCGATCCTCCGCGAACAGGGCTCCATCGCGATCCCGCTCGACTGCTACCCGGTCGATGTCGATGCACCCGTTTACCCCGATATGTACTGGAGCCACGGCCAGCGCATCCTCCGCGCCGCCCACCAGATCCGCCGCACTCCCGGCCTCTACGGTCTCTACTGCAGCAACTACTCGTGCGGACCCGACAGTTTCAACCTCCACTTCTACGCCTACATCATGGAGGGAAAGCCGTTCGCTATCATCGAGACCGACGGCCATTCGGGCGACGCCGGCACCAAGACCCGGGTCGAGGCCTTCCTCCACTGCGTCGCACAGGACTTGGAGGCCGGCGCTCCGGCCAAAACACCCCACGAATTCACCAGCGTCCAGCAGCGCCAGTCGCCGGTCACCGAAGTCCGCGATCGCGGAGAAACCATGTTGATTCCCTCGATGGGGCCGAGTTCCGAGGTGGTCGCCGCCTGCATGCGCGGCGTCGGAATTCGCGCGGAGAGTTTGCCCCCGCCCGACACCGAGGCGTTGCGTTTTGGGCGGCGTCACACCTCGGGCAAGGAATGCCTGCCCCTCACGCTCACCCTCGGCAACCTGCTGAAACGGCTGGAACCGGCCCGGCCCACCTCCGAGCGATTTGCCCTTCTCTATCCCACCGCCCACGGTCCCTGCCGCGAAGGCACCTACAATCTGCTGACCCAGATCACCCTCGAACGCCTCGGCTGGACGGAGCGCGTCCGCATCTGGCCGCCCTCCGATTCGGCTTATTTCAGCAACCTGCCCAGCGGTCTTTCGATGCTGGTCTTCACCGCATTCATCACCGCGGATCTCTTGCTCGACGGCTGGCACGAGGTGCAACCGGTGGAGACGCGCCCCGGTGCCGCCCGCGAGATCTATGCGCGCTATCTCGCGAAAATGCTCGAGACCGCGGAGCTCGCCGCCGGCCAGTTGTCGGCGACCGGCGCCGCCTGGCAATACGCCAGCGGCCGGCTGTTCGGCCTGCGCCAGCTGCTCGTCGACGCCTCCGCCGAATTCGCCGCCATCCGCGGCGAACAAAAAATCCCCACCGTGCTCGTCGTCGGTGAAATTTATGTCCGCTGCGAACCCTTCGCCAACGACTTCGTCATCGAGAAGCTGCAGCAGCGCGGGATCCGGGCGCGGCTCGCCCCGTTCCACGAATGGCTCGACTACTCCGATCTGATCCTGAGCCGCGACGAGCTGGGCGGGCACACCCTGACCGCCCGCGTGAGCGGCCATGTGCAGCGGCAGATCCAACATTCGCTCCAACGCTGTGCGTGCGGGGGCCTCGCTCAGCCGGAGCCACCGGCGATGCCCGACATCCTGGACACCGCGGAGCCCTACCTGCGCTCCAAGTTGATCGGCGAGGCCGTGCTGACGGTGGGTGCCCCGCTCGCGGAATGGCGGCGCGGGGAAATCGACGCGGTCGTCAGCGTCGGCCCGCTGGAGTGCATGCCGAACAAGATCGCGGAAGCGCAATTCTTCCACGTCGCCGAACGCGAGGGCTTGCTCTCACTCACCCTCCCGTTGAACGGCGATCACCTCGACGCCGAAGTCCTCGACAATTTCGCCTTCGAGGTGCACGCCCGCTTCCGCCGCAATCGAGCGACGCCGCCCCACCCCCGAAAAACGTCAACCGCGGGGCTCGCCGCGCGATAACCCGCTCAATTTCCGGGCGGAACTCAGAGGCCAGAGGATGGGTGGTTTGTTTCCCTTCCCCAACCAAGCCCGCATCGCCGGTTCACGCCGGCTCACGGGACGACGCGACCTGCCCGCCGGATTTACCAAGAAACAATCTTCCGGGAATATCGCGACGCGCTACACCCGAACCATCAGCCGGGGCCGTAGGGGCTGATCTCACACCGTCATTTCGTCTTACAATAGGCACTCCACAACGCCGGCAGATTGCCGCACTGCAATTCAGTATAGCCACAATTGCCGCACACGGTTGCCGTCAATATGCCTCTTTCCTTTTCCTTAAAAATGAGCGCCCCGGGATTTCCATCGATCCGAACCTTCAGCGCCGAATCAAAATTTTGTTCCCCACGGTCCTCAACTTTGACGTCGGTCATGATATTCACCGAACTGCATTTCGGGCATTTTCCATTCATGGCGTTATTCGCTGCGGCAAAACAAGCCTCCGGCTGCGTCACCGTCAATTCACGAGCGTGACCTCCTGACCACAGCCGAAAATCCAACCGGCACCAGAACTCCTCTGGCCCTCATTGAACCATTGAACACGGAACCGCGGGGGCAGCGACGAACCGGAAACAGGCTGATCCAATCGGATGGTCCTCAACCTTATTGAATTCCCGAGTCTTCGTGTTCATTGGAGTTCGTCCGTGGTTTCCACTCTTTTTTAGAATCACGCGATCCGTCACTCTGACAAAACGCGCATGATCGCCGGACTCCTCCATTCCGCATGAATCCCCCGCCGTCGACCGACAGAACCCCTTTCGCCGCCGCGCTCGCACGCCCGCCCGCCGAACGCACCGCGTATCTCGACAAGGCCGGCGCCGGCGATCCCGCCCGCCGCGCTTCGCTCCTCCACGCCCACCCCGGCACTGGTGAATTTCTTGAGTCGCCCGCCGACGGCGTGCCGGTGCCCAAAGTGATCGACGTCGGCATCGCCAAGGCGACGCACGGCCGGCTCACCGGCTCCACCTCGGCCTGAATCGTTTCGGCTCAGACTGCCGGCCCCACCGCATGCACTCCTCCTCTCCCCCGCGGCTTGACGACAAGCCGCTGCAAACTCGGACCGCCCGCAGCGTGCTCGCCGTCGCCACCACCGGCGACCGCGACGCGGTCGCCCGGCTGCGCCACGAGGTCTACGCCCGCGAACTCGGCCAGCATGCTCCGAACCCCGGCCAGCGCCTGCGCGACGCCCTCGACGACTGGAACGTTCTCCTGATCGCGCAACTCGACGGCGAGATCGCCGGCTTCATCAGCCTCACCCCTCCCGGCCGGCCGTCGTATTCGATCGACAAGTACTTCGCACGCTCCGCGCTGCCGTTCCCCGTCGACGACCGGCTTCACGAGGTTCGGCTCCTCACCGTGCTCAAGCCCCATCGCGGCCGGGAGCTCGCGCTGCTCCTGATGTATGCGGCGCTGCGCTGGGTCGAGGCCCATGGCGGCACCCGCATCGTCGCCATCGGCCGCCGCGAGGTTGTGGATCTCTACACCCGCGTCGGCCTGCATCCGACCGGCCAGTCCACCCGCTCCGGCGCCGTCACCTATGATCTCCTGCACGCCACGGTCGCGGAGCTGCGGGCCAAAGCCGACCAAATGGCGGGCATTCTCGAGCGCCTCGCCGAACACACCGACTGGCGGCTCACCTTCCCGTTTCAACGACCGGCGCCCTGTTTCCACGGTGGCGCGTTCTTCTCGGCGATCGGGGAAAAATTCGACGACCTCGGTCGCCATCACGCGATCATCAATGCCGATGTGCTCGACGCGTGGTTTCCGCCCGCGCCCGGCGTGATCGCCGCGCTGACGGAACACCTCCCGTGGCTGCTCCGCACTTCGCCCCCGACCGGCTGCGCTGGTCTCATCGCCGCCATCGCGGAGGCGCGCGGGGTTGCCCCGGACAACATTTTGCCCGGCGCGGGTTCGTCGGATCTCATTTTCCGCGCGTTCCGCCACTGGCTCACACCGCAATCGCATGCGCTCATCCTCGATCCCACCTACGGCGAATACGCCCACGTGCTCGAAAAGGTGATCGGCTGCACGGTCGACCGGCTCACCCTCGCGCGCGTCAACGACTACGAGGTCGATCTCGCCTGCCTCGAGGAGTCCCTCGCCGATGACTACGACCTTGTCGTGCTCGTGAATCCCAACAGCCCGACCGGTCGCCACATCCCGCAGGCGGAACTGGAGCGCATCGTGCGCCGCGCCCCGGCCCGCACCCGCGTCTGGATCGATGAGACCTACGTCGAATACGCGGGGGCCGCGCTGGCGGGTGCGGCCCCGACTGCGGGAGGAACGTCATCTCACCGCGGGACCTCAACCGAGAACGAGAACGCAACTGTGGGAGGGGCTTTATGCCCCGACCCGTCGGTCGCGTCGTCACCGGACGCGCCATCGCTCGAGCGATTCGCCGCGCAGTCGGAGAACGTGATCGTCTGCAAATCCATGTCCAAGGTCTACGCGCTCAGTGGCGCGCGCGTCGCCTATCTCTGCGCCGGGCCGCACCAACTCGAGGCTTTGCGTGCCATCACCCCACCGTGGGTCGTGAGCCTGCCCGCGCAGGTCGCCGCCGTGCGCGCGCTCGCAGATCCCGGCTACTATGCCGCGCGCTATCGCGAGACCGCGTTCGCCCGCGAAGGCCTCGCCGCCGACCTCCGCACGCTCGGCTGGGACGTGCTGCCGGGCATCGCGAATTTTCTGCTCTGCCATCTCCCGCCCGCTGGTCCCGACGCCGAAGCCATCGTCCAGCGCTGCCGTCCGCACGGCCTCTTCCTGCGCAACGCCGCCGCCATGAGCGCGCACCTCGGCGACCGTTGCATCCGTATCGCCGTGAAGGACCCCGCAACCAACCGCCGGATGGTCGAGATTCTCCGCGCCAATCTCGCCACCAGCCCGAAAATTTCCTAAGGAGCCGTCGAGTATTAACACTTTCAACTTTCTAGGTTTGCCGGGATGAATACCTAGTTCCATTCGCCGTGAAATCGACTGGGCATGCTGGTGCCGGGCGGGAAATGGCACACGGCGATTGCAAGGCCAGTCTGGTCGGCCAGGCTCTGCAATTCCAGTTTCCATAGTCGTAGGCGGTATCCATTGCCGCCGCCGCCGTCGGTGGCGATTGACGGAATACCCGCGCTCCGCCACGCTCCTGTCCCTATGACCGCGCAGATCAAGACGAGGCCGAACGAGCCGGTGAAACAGTTTTCCGTTTTCGCGGAGAACCGCCTCGGCCGGCTCCATGACCTCACGACGCTGTTCAAGGCCCACGATGTCCACGTGATGGGCCTGACCGTCCTGGATACGACCGACAGCGCCATTGTGCGCGTCATTGTCGACGATCCCGACACGGCGCGGGAGCTGATGATCAACAATGATTTTCCCTACGTGGAGAGCGAAGTGCTGGCCGTGGAAATCGGTGATGAGTCGCAGCTCAATGGCGTGCTGGCCGCGCTCTTCGAGGCGGAGATCAATGTGCTCTACGTCTACAGTTTCATCAAGCGACCCGAGGGACGCAGCGCCCTCGCCGTCAACGCCGAGGATCAGGATGTGGCGGCGCAGGCGCTCGCGCAGCGGGGCTATCGGGTCCTCACTCAGCACGACATCGCGCGGTAGCCGATACGGATTTTTCCGACGCTGCTCTCTCTCCTGCGCAGCCGCAACGTGTTGGTTGGTCTTGGCGGCAGGCCCGGCCGTCTGGAGCGTCCGGGCTAGCCCTGCGCTTGCCCCTAAAAAAATGACGGGACTTTTCTTCGGCGTTCTGCTACACAGCGGGGAAGATGCCAGCGGCCCCGCCGATCAAACAAACGCTTGAACTGCCCGAGAACGCGATCCTCGTGCGACAACTG
>SXGU01526580.1_pt1 | contig 16561 bp, 8 predicted proteins | sample 3174531 | NCBI WGS metagenome assembly SXGU01 (sample SAMN11356863, study PRJNA531348) | freshwater metagenome | isolation source: freshwater sample F1-140 | place: China: Fuxian Lake, Yuxi | collected 2017-12-25 | reverse complement strand
TGTGGCAGTCACGCACGCCTTACGACGAGGCGCTGCACACCCGCAATCAAACTCAACATGGCTCCTGGGTCCTCGCGCTCAACTCGCCCCAATCTTCATGAAAAAGCACTTTACAGCAGAGAGAACATCTTAAACCCCTCCTGGATCCACTCCCCCTGAAAACCCAGTTTCCTATCATTCACCCCGAAAACAACTATGGAGCGGAACCGCATCTTCGACTACCCGCGTGCGCCTCACGGCCGAAACTCCCCGGGGTGCAGCCCCAACAGAAACTCTTCGGCCGGCAGGCAGAGGACATCGTCGCGTTTGAAGCGCTCTTTTCCCCGGTAAACGAGGTAACGCTGGCTTTGCGGATAGTCTTCGGCAAAATTTTTAAGCGCCCGCAGGTCATCGGAGCGCACCTGCGTCGAGTTCTTAACCTCCACCGCATAAAGTCCCGAGTCGCCATAAACCACGAAATCAACCTCAACCTGCGAGCGGGTCTGCCAATAGTGCAGTTGGTGATTCCCCGTCGAGTAATCGCACCACGCGCGCAGGTGCTGGGCGACCAGCCCCTCCAACGCCAATCCGTCAATTTCCTGCGGCGCATCCAAGGGACCGCTGGGCCGGTTGGCGCGAAACACCCCGGCGTCGAAGAAGTAAAATTTCGGGTGCGTCGCCAATTCCCGCTTCGCCCGCTTGGTGAAGACGGGCAGACGGAACCCGAGCAGCAAATCCTCCAGGATTTCCAGATAACCCTCGACCGTCTTCCGGCTCACCTGACAGTCGCGGGAAACGTTGCTGAGATTGAGCACGCCGGCGTGCGAAAAACTCATCGCCTCAAGAAACCGCGCGAACGATCCGACGTTGCGCACGAGGCCCTCCATTTGCACTTCCTCCCGCAGATAAAGTCCGTTGTAGGCTTTCAAGATATCCGCGGGGTTGTCGGCGGCCCACACCAGCGGCAGCATCCCCTGGCGCAAGGCCGCGGACAGCGAGAACCGTTTGCCCAATTCCGCCGCCAAGTAGGGATGCAAGTGCTTTTGCGCCGCCCGTCCGCCCAGCAGATTGACACCCTGCCGGCGCAGCTTGCGGGCGCTTGATCCCGTCAGGATAAATTGCTGACCGGTCTTGCGCTCGATCAGCAGATGCACGACCTCCAGCAAGGCCGGCAATTTTTGGACTTCGTCAATGATGACCTGGGGCTTGTCCCGGTTGCCCTCCACCAATTCGGTCAACCGCTCCGGCCGGGCGGACAACAGTCGCAGGGTCTCCGGGTCGAGGAGGTCGATCCGCAGCGCCTTGGGATAGTGATGGGTGGACCAAAGCGTCTTGCCCGTGCCACGCGGCCCAAGCAGGAAAAAGTGATCGCGTCCCGGCATGAAGATTCGCGGAATGAATGCCATTCTGAGGCGCAAAATGGCGGAACGGATGCCGATTTCAAGCAACTTCGGTGTGTCATCGGGTGAAGAATTTCCGGGAGCTCGTCTATTGAAACCGATGACACCCAACACGTCGCCGCCACGTTCCGTACCCAGCTGAACATCCAGTTTCCTATCATTTATTGAAACCGATGACACCCAACACGTCGCCGCCACGTTCCGTACCCAGCTGAACATCCAGTTTCCTATCATTCATCCATTAACAAACGCACCCCTCACTGCCCGCTCGCAAAATAGATCTAGTAGTTTTCTGAGCGCCGATCGTCTGCCCCGTTAGTCCAGTGCCGGCATGGTTTCGCTTTCCGTTGCTGAAACCAAGCCGGCGAACGTCCGCCCTGCCCGTCACCTCCACTGCCGTCGCCCTCACTTCTCCAGTCCTCCGGATTCAGATTCCCTCCAACCCCCAAACCCAGTGAAACCATCGCTCTGCCGCGCCCGCCTTGTCACTTTACTCGCATTGCTCGCCTCGCCGCTCGCCGAAGCGCAGACGCTCCCTTCGCCGATCGAAACGACCAAGGTGGCCGCAGAGGCTGTCATGTTGTCGCCGTTCACCGTCACGAGCGAGCGCGACACCGGCTACGTCGCCACGAACACCCTGGCCGGGACGCGGCTCAACACGCCGGTGCAGGACCTCGGCGCGTCGATTTCGATCTACACGAAGGACTTTCTGAACGACCTTGGCGTCACGAATGCGCGCGAGCTGCTGATCTACGGCACCAACGCCGAGACTTCCGGCCCCGGCGGCAATTTCTCCGGTGCGGCCGGCGACATCAACCAGGCTCAGGTCGTCGCCGACGGTCCCCGCCAGAGCTCGCAGGGCCCCGCTCGCACCCGCGGGCTTTTGGGTCTGAACAACGCGCGCGGGTATTTTCGCACCAGCATTCCGTTCGACAGCTACAATATCGATGCCGTAACGGTCAATCGCGGCCCCAACGCGATTCTGTTCGGGGTGGGCAGCCCGGCGGGAGTAGTGGATTATACGCCATCGAAGGCCGGTACGACCCGCAACGCCAACCGGATCGAAGCGCGCTACGGCAACAACAATGCCGTTCGTGGGGTGCTTGATTTCAACCGGGTGCTCATCCCGAAGAAGCTCGGGGTGCGCGTCATCGGTTTGGCCGACGACGAGGAGTTCAATCAGCGCCCGGCCTTTGAGCATCAGCGCCGCCTTTTTGGGGCGATTACCTACGAACCGTTCCGATCCACGGTGGTGCGGGCCAATATCGAACACGGTCGGCACTACGCCAACCGCCCGATCTCCACACTGCCTTTCAAGAGCTACACCGAGGCCTGGGAAGGGCTGGGGCGGCCTTACTTCGATTGGGATTTTTACGACAACCCGGCCCGGAACCCCAACGCCGCGACGCAGAATGCCCAGACGGTATTCTTCAACAGCCGGCCTCTCTCCTATCTCGTCGGAGGAGAGCAGCGTCTTGGAGGAGTAACCCTGGTCTACAATAATCCGGCCGATAACGTGCCGGCCGCTGCCTACATCGGCGCCGGTCACACGCCGGGCACGGTCGTCGATGCCATTCGCCAAAACGTCTTTCACCCCACCATCAACCGGGACGGAGCGCCCGATGCCCCTCCCTATGGGTGGTGGTACGCTACCCGCAATATCTCCGAAGTCAGCGGATTTTATTTTGGCGCACCCGGAGGTCTCGCGCCTGCGGGCATAAAAACCCAGACCTTCACCGATAAGAGTGCTTTCGACTTTTCCGGCCGGATTATCGATGAGACCTCAAGGCAGATGGAGAACTATCGCGCGTTCACGGTCAGTCTGGAACAGCGGGCCTGGAAAGACCGTCTGGGCTTCGAATTTGCCTACGATCGGCAGCGATACATCAACCGCCGCCGGAACTATTTCTTTCAGCAGGGTAATACCTCACACATCCGCATCGAACTCACGCAGACGCTGCCGGACGGCACCCCAAATCCCAACCTGGGTCGCCCCTTTGCGATTTACGGCCAGTCGAATTTCGGCAACGCGATCAATGACAACGAATCCTACCGCGGCACGGGTTTCATCAAATACGACTTCAAGGACCTGGGTCCCAGGGCCGGCTTCTGGTTCGGGCGGCATGCAATCACTGGTCTGGCCGAGCAGAATGCCGTCGAGTCGATTTCCTACACCACGCGACTGGTGAGCGACGACCCGCTGTATAATGCCATCAACCCCGCCCCCGACAGTTTCAACCGTCGACCGGTGGCGATTGTTTACATGGGGCCGTCGATCCTCGATGGCTCGCCGCTGCGGCTCTCGCCCATCCGGGTCAGCGGCCTCGAGCCCGGGCTCAAGTTCGACACGAACTATTTTTCCGCGCCCGCCGGTTCGACGGCGCAGGGCCGGTTCGTCAAGGATCCCACGACGTTGCTCGAGATTAACGGCGGCGGATCCGCGGGCCGCGAGGTCGTGAAATCCCAGGCCCTTGTGTTGCAGAGTCACTGGCTCGCCGAGCACTTCGTGACGCTTTTCGGCTGGCGTCGCGACGAGGATTTCAACACTCGCCAAAACATCGTCTTCGTTCCGGCCAATCCCACCAAGGCGCATTACGGGTTGGGCGACTTCAATTTTCCCTCCACGCCGGCGTTCGTCACGGCCAAGGAGACCAAGACCTATAGCGGGGTGCTGAAATGGCCGCAAAAACTCGTGCGCCTGCCACCGGGCACCGCCTTGAGCGTGTTTGCCAACCGCGCGGAAAACTTCACGCCCCAGGCCAATCGCACCGATGGCTACGGCAATCCACTCGCCTCGCCCGCCGGCAAGACAAAGGAATACGGTTTCAACCTTTCACTCTTCCACGACAAGCTCATCCTGCGTGCCAACGCGTTCGAGACCTCGGTCATCGGCTTATCGTTCGGTTCCCCAGCCTATAATACGGCCTACAACAACGCCGTCCTGCAATGGGCTCAGTTCTGGGAGCAGGAGCGCAACATCAATCCCGGCATCGATCGCTCCGCCGACATCGCGCTGCTGTTCAGCGCCCTGCCGGCGAATTTCCGGCAGCTGAACCAGTTTGTGGTCACCGGCAGCCCGGCGACGCAGAATATCTCGGCAAATTATCAACAGCTCCTCACGCGATCCGACACGACCAACTTCACCGCCAAGGGGCGCGAGTTCGAGTTGATCTACAACCCGACGAAGAACTGGCGGATTCTCGCCAACATTTCCCGGCAGGTGACGGTACAAACCGATATTGCACCCGGAAGCCGCGAGTTCATCAACCGCATGCGTCCGATCTGGCAGCAGCTGAGCAACCGTCCCATCGGGAATTATCCCGCCGGCCACGTGCTCGGCAATCCTCTGCCCGCGGTCGTCACCACCATCGGGTCGGCGATCCCCACCATGATCGACGTGCCCCTGGCCACCACGTTGGCCAGCGAAGGCGTCGCCAGCGCGGAACAGCGCAAATGGCGCGTAAATCTTGTCTCCAATTATCAATTCGACCGCAGCTCGCTCTTCGGTGGGCGGCTGAACGGCTTTGGCCTCGGCGCCGCCGCCCGCTGGCAGGACAAGCTGGGGATCGGCTATCCGATTTCACGGGATGCGCGTGGCGTCGTGAATGTCGACATCCAGCATCCGTACTACGCGCCCGACGAACTCAACGTCGATGGCTGGATCAGCTACGGCCGGAAGATTTTCCGCGACAGAATCAACTGGAAGATCCAGCTCAACGTCCGAAATCTCTGCGGCGATCAGGCGCTCATCGCCATCAACGCCCAGCCCGATGGCAAACCCGCCGCGGTCCGCACGCCGCCGGAAAGACGCTGGTATGTGACCAACTCGTTCGTGTTCTAGCGAGCCTTCATAGATGCCATGGATACCTGGCGGGAGTTCGCCGCCGCCGCGGCTTTGCTGAGTCTTCTGATCGCCACGCCGGCCGTAGCCGAGGTGGTGATCTACCCCGATCCCGGCGACCTCAGCTCGTTCCAGAACCTGCGCAAGTCGGAACGTTATGCCGTGACCGTGAACGGCCGGCGAACCACGGTGTACGCCTCGAACAACCGGGCGGGAAAAGACGTGGACGGCAGGCTCATTCCGCAGGGCTATATCACCGACGCGCACTTCTGCTATTTCTCGTTTTCGGGCGAGGCCGTAACCCTGGAGGTCACATCCCCGGACGGGAGGGGCTTCACGCAGGCCAGCCTCCATCCGCAACGGTTGGGCATCAAGGCCGGTGTCAGCGACGGGCGTGTCTGCTTCACGATGGATCAGCCGCGGAAAATCGTGCTCAAGACCAGCGACGAGGAGCTTCATCCGCTCGTCATCCTGGCGGATGCGCCCGACACGGACATCCCGTCGGGGCCGAATGTGACACGTTTCGGCCCGGGCATTCACGATATCGGTTTTCAGCGCCCGATCCGCGACGGCGAGACGATCTATATCGACGGCGGGGCCGTGGTCAAAGGCACGCTGCGTAAGTCCAAGGCGGAGGGACCGCTGCAGAACTTCACGCTGCGGGGACGGGGCATCATCTACGGCGGCGACAATGAGTTTTTCGCGCGATCCAAGGGTTGGGGGCGGGGCATCACCGCCTGGGAGGGCGGGCTGCGCCAAGGCCGAATCGAAGGCTGCATCCTCCTCGACAGCGTCCACTGGAACATGGGCTTCGGCAACAGCGACTCGACGTTTCGCAATCTCAAAATCATCTCCTTCTATGGCAACACCGACGGAGTCAGGGTCGGGCCGGGTTCGACGTGCCGGGACTGTTTCGTGATGACCAACGACGATGCGCTGCTGCCTGAGGGCAGCGGAGCCGGAGCCGTCATCACAGACTGCGTGGTCTGGCATCACAAGTGGGGCAATCCCTTCAAGATTATCAACCTTGGGGGCGAACAGACTGGCGGCACCCATGATGTCACCTTCCGCAACATCGATGTCCTGCACACGGGTTCTCCCGTGTTCCTGTCTCCGCATGAGTATCGGCCGTCCAACTACCCGTTCGCCAGGAAACAGGCGCCGACCCGCCACATCCTGTTTGAGAACATTTATGTCGAGCGCGCCAAGACGTTGTTTCAACTGCGGCCGCCGATCGGCAGCGTGTTGTCGCATGTCACGCTTCGGAACATCCACACACCCGTCGCCACCGGCATCATCGAGGGCTGGAGCGCCACCGAGCGGGTCGAGGATGTCACCATCGACGGTCTCTTCGTCGGCGGCGAGCAGGTGCGCTCGCTGGAGGAGACACGGATCAAAGTCGGCCCGCACACAACGCGCGTGACCATGCAGGCGAGGTGAGGACCGATCCCGTCCGACGCGGGCGAGCCGCTGAGCCTGAGCGGGGTGGAGGTCTGGGCTAAAACCGAATGAGGGGCCGCCCCTCCTAAGGGGCCAATCCCGTCAGCAGAAAGGCCGGCCAGGATTTGGCGGTGAAACCGGCGGCTTGGGCGATGTCCTCCCGGCCGGGATCGCAGAGCACGACTGGCTTGAAGGCGGGAAATTTTTGGGTGGCCTGAGCCAACCCACGCAGATCGCTGTGACCGAACGGACCGGACTTCACCTCCACGAGCCACTGACCCCATGAACCCGTGCTCATTCCGTCCACTTCCCACGGCTCCTCGCGCCAATAGTAGAGCTCCTGCCCGGAGTTGACGAAGTGGGCCAGGCACGCGTTCTCCAGCCACCGACCCCATTCCGCGGGATTGGCCGGTGCCGCCGGAGGCGGGGCCGAACGGCTGCCGGCCAGGAGGGCGTTGTTCAGCACCACCAGTTTTGGTGGAGCCCGGCGCCGGCGAATCTCATCGCCGGCGAATTTCTGCAGGGTCGCGACGAGAAACGCCTGCTGCAACAGCTCCAGATAATGCGCGATGGTTTCCAGTGCTCCCTTCTCGGCCAGCGAGCCGGCGATCTTCTCCAAGGAGAGAATCTCCGCCGGATGGGCTGCGGCGAGGGCGAACACCTGTTTCAGGAGGGCCGGCCGGCGAACCTGCTCTAGTTGGAGCAGGTCACGGCCGATCGCCGGCTCGATGATGGCGTCGCGCAGATAGCAGCGCCAGCGCTCACGGTCATTCCAGAAAGGCACCGCCCCGGGATAGCCGCCATGGGTCACGATCTTCTCCGCGGCGACGGCCGCCGGTACTGCGACGAGATCGATCAGATCCTGCGCCCCCCAATGCGTCAGGATCAGCCGCTCGAACCTCCCCGCCATACTTTCCCGGGCGCCCGATCCAACCTGCAGCGACGAGGAGCCGGTCGCGACGACGTGCAGGGGCAGTTGTTTACGCCGGACCTGATCATGCCGCGCCTTCAGCCACTGGCTCCAGCGCGGCAATGCCTGAATCTCGTCGATCAGCAGGATGGTCACCCCATGGGCGGCTTTTTCCTCCGCCTCGCGCCACATCGCATCGGCCCACGTCGGCAAGGATGCCTCCGGCGTATCGGCGTTCACATAGATGGCGGGGCGCTTGGCGGTGCGGGCGATCTCCAGGAGCAGCGTGGTCTTGCCCACCTGCCGTGGGCCCACCAGGAGTTGCAGCTTGGCGGGCGGAGGTTCCGCCAGTCGGCGGCGCAGGGCGCCGAGGACGGCCCGGTATCCAAGAACGTTATCGGACATAGTCGAATAATTACCAGGGCGAGTTAAAAGTCAACCGAGGCCGGCGGCGTATGGCTGCAGGCGTTGATCGCCCTGCCGCGTTCCGGGTCGGGCCGAGCGAGGGCCGCTGAGGTCAGGCGTCAACACCGTGCCGATGGCCGCGAGGACCCGCGGGTTGAAGTCCGCCAGATCGCGGTGTATGCGGTGGATCAGCTCCGGCTGCTTATACTGTACAAGCTCGGGAACATTGCAGACGCGGTCCACGGATCGCACCCCTTGCATCCACTGGTTGCGCCGCGCCCATTCCGCGGTGAGAAGAGCTGCGCCAGATTGCCATTCCCCAACACTATTTGCCTCGACCTGCACCGATGAGAACACGCTCCGCGCTCCGCGCCATCACCGCCGCCCTGCTGCTCTCGCCGCTGCTCGCCACGGCCTCGGCTCCCAGTCCGGAACGCGGCTTCGTCAGCTCGCAGCCCGCCACGAACTGGGAGCACGCCCTCACGAGCGGCAACGGCAAGTTCGGCGCGCTCGTCTTTGGTCAGCCCCTTGACGAGACCATCGTGCTCAACCACGCCCGTCTTTTCATGCCCCTGCATGAACCGCGCCCTCCGGTGGACACCGGGAGCCGGCTCAAGGAAATCCGCCAGCTCCTGGCAGAGGGGAAGTATCAGCGGGCGGCCGATCTCGTCGTCGAACTTTCCCAGCAGGAGGGCTTCGGCGCCAAGCGGTGGACGGACCCGTATGTGCCGGCCTGCGACGTCCGGGTGCAGATGGGCGCCGACGGCGCGGTCGCCCACTACGCACGCACGGTCGATTTCGCGACCGGCGTCGCGACCGTGAAATGGACCGAGACCCGCGGTGCTTTTCAGCGGCAGCTCTTCGTCTCGCGACCCGACGACGTCGTCGTGCTGGCAATCCAGGCGCCGCAGCCGGGGGCCTTGGATTGCGAGCTGCAACTGGCGCCGCGCGCCCCGAAGGGCCAAGGGGGATGGAACGGGGAGAAGGCGTTCAACGAGGGCGTCAGCGAATCCCTCGCTGCCGCCGAGACCGGTTGGCTGACCTACCGGAGTAGTTTCCGCCGACGCTGGCCGGGCAGCCTGCAAGGCTACGAAGTCGTGGCGCGGGTGGTGGTCCGCGGCGGCACGAGCACGGGTGAGGGCGGCCGAATCATCGTACGCGGCGCGGACGAGGTGCTGGTGCTGAGCCGCATCGAATTGCTGCAGGATTATTCCCAGTCAAAAATTCCGGCGCTACAGGCGGGATTGGAACGGATCACCCCCGACTTTCCCGCCCTGCTCGCCCGCCATGCGCAGGTGCACGGGGAGATGTTTAGACGCGCCAGACTCGATCTCGGTGGCGGCGCCGATCGCCAGCTCCCCTCGGAGGAACTGCTGGCGAAGGCCCGCGACGTGAAGTACCCCCGCGCGTTGCTGGAAAAGGAATTTGATGCGGCCCGCTACGCGGTGATCTCCAGCAGCGGCGAACTCTTCCCCAACTTGCAGGGCATCTGGAGCGGCACCTACAGTCCGCCGTGGTCGGGGGACTTCACGCTGAACGGCAACGTGCAAAGCGCGATCGGCGCCAACCTGTCGGCGAACCTGGCGGAGTGCCTGTTGCCGTTTTTCGATTATCTGGAGGCGCACTTGCCCGAGTTCCGGACCAACGCGCAGCGGCTGTATCGCTGCCGCGGGATCCATGTCCCCTCGCGCGCCAGCACGCACGGGTGGAACAACCACTTCGACGGCACGTGGCCAATGACTTTCTGGACTGCGGGCGCGGGCTGGATGGCGCAGTTCTACTACGACTATTATCTCTACACCGGTGATCGGAAGTTTCTCCGCGAGCGGGCCCTGCCGTTCATAAAGGAGGCCGCGCTGTTCTATGAGGACTTTCTCGTCCCGGGACCGGACGGGAAGCTGGTGTTCAGCCCGAGCTATTCGCCGGAAAACCAGCCGGCGAACAGCGACTCGCAGGCTTGCATCAATGCCGCGATGGATCTCGGCGTCGCGCGGGAGCTTTTCCGCAACTGCATCGCCGCCAGCCAGGCGCTCGGCGTCGGGGCCGACGACATCGTCCGCTGGCGCTCGCTCGCCGCGCAGCTGCCAGCGTATCAGGTCGGCGATGACGGCGCGGTGAAGGAGTGGAGCACGCCTCTGCTGGAGGACAACCAGGCCCATCGTCACGCCTCGCACCTCTACGAGCTCTTCAGCGGGCTGCCGGAAGACATCGCGGAAGACGCGCGCCTGCGCACCGCGTTTGGCGTCGCCCTGGAAAAGCGGCTCGACGTACGCCGCGCGGAATTCGCCCCTGGCGGCAGAGGCCCCAAGGGACGCCCGCCGGGAGAAATGGCCTTCGGCATCGTCCAGCAGGGCCTGGCGGCCGCGAGTCTGCGCCAGGGCGAGGCCTGCGGCGAAATCGTGAACTGGCTCTCGCACCACTACTGGCGGCCCAACCTGATGACCGCGCACAACCCCAACCAGTATTTCAACGCCGACCTCTGCGGCGGCCTGCCCGCGCTGATCACGCGCATGCTCGTGGATTCGCAGCCGGGCTGGCTCGACCTGCTCCCGGCCACGCCCCGCGACTGGCCGGCGGGGAAGATCGAAGGCATTCGCGCCCGCGGTCAGATCGAAGTGCGCCAGCTCGAGTGGAACGGGGACGGTGTGAGGGCGGTGTTGCGGTCGGATATCGCCCAGACGGTCGAGGTGCGCCTTGCGGGCCGGAGCGCGCGCGCGATCGTCTTGCCGAAGGACAAGGACGTGGAGGTCTTTTGGAATGACCAAGGGCCGTTCCTGAAAAAGCCCGCGGTCTCCGCCGGATTGAATCTGGATGCTCTGCGCAATCCCGTCTGGACGGCCCCGGACAATCTCCGCGATCCCTCCGTGTTCAAGACGTCTGACGGCTACCGGTTGTTCTACTCGCGCTACACGGTTGGGCCGTGGAGCAATCCGGCCAACTGGGCGGTCGCCGGTGTTTTCACGAGGGATTTCATCCACTTCGAGCACGACCGGGATCTTTCGCCGAAGGGATTTGCTTCGCCCGGCGATGTGGTGTCGTGGCACGGGCGCTGGCTGCTGCCCTACCAGAGTTATCCCGCCTCGCCGGTGAGGTTGTGTTTCAGTGAATCGACCGATCTGAAAACGTGGTCCGCGCCAAAGTTCTTCCTCGAAGCCGCCGCCGAGTTGCCGTGGAACACCGCGAGGCGCGTGATCGATCCGACCTTTGTCGTCGATGGCGACACGCTGCACTGCTTTTTCGTCGGCTCGGCTTCCCGCACGAGCGCCGCCGGAAAATCCATTCGCGCCAATCTCATGGGCCATGCCCGCACGCGCGACCCGCAACTGCAGCAGTGGGAAATACTCTCGCGCGACGCTCCGCTCATCGGCTTCTCCGCCACGGCGCCGGACGGCGTGGAGAACACGATGATCATCCGCACCGGTGATCATTGGACGATGATCTACAGCGAAGGTTTGGAGAACCAGCACCTCGCCCTGGCGACGTCGCCGGATCTGATCCAGTGGAAGCTCGAAGGCCCGATTGAGTTTCCCCGGCAGAGATGGATGGCGCGCAAGTTCGGCGCGCCCTTCGTCTGGCGGGACGGCGAACAGTGGCTGATGATCCTGATGGGCACCAACGCCCAGGATCGCACCACCTTGGGCCTGCTGACCTCACCGGACGGCCGGCGCTGGACGCCGCTGGCCGAGCGCTAGCCTGCTCGGGAGCTAGATCGGAGGTGGGGCCTGGCCGGGTTTCCGCATCCACCGTGCGCCGGCCGCCCGAACGGCGGTGATTCTTGACGAATACGTTTAGTTTCTAGCTGAGGCAGGGAGGGGCGGGCCTCTTTTTTTCCGCGACTTTCGGATGCAGGTCCGCGACCTGACGGGCAGCCAGTAATCTGTCGCCGCCTGTTTTTTGGAAATGGTTCGTCAGATTGGTGGCGAATCAGGAGTCATTCAGTGATTCACTCTTTTCCGCATGCCAACCCCGCCGCCGCCCGATGCCCGCGAATCGCATGAAATCTTCATGCAATTGCTCGCGCGGCACGAGCCGGTGATACGCGGCTACCTGCGGTCGCTCGTTTCGCGGGCGGCGGATGTCGATGAACTGATGCCGGACGTCGCGCTGGTGGCGTGGCGGAAGTTTTCCGAGCTGCGCGAACCTGAGGCGTTCCCCCGCTGGGCCTGCGTGATTGCGCGCTACGAGGCGCTGCGGCTCCGCCGCGACCGGGCCCGCGACCGGCTCGTGCTCGACGAGGCGGTAATCGCCCTGCTCGCCGATGAAGGTGCGGGCGAAACGCCGCTGCGGGTGCGCCAGATGGCGGCGCTGGAGGTGTGCGTGGATCGTCTTCCCCCCGAGCGGCGCGAATTGCTCCTGGCGTGTTATGCGTCCGAGACGGCGATCAAGGATATCGCGGCACGGACCGGTCGCTCGGTGGACGGGCTTTATCAATTGCTGCGGCGCATCCGGGTCGATGTGCAGCGCTGCGTCGAGGGGTCCCTAAAACAAGAGGCATCTTCATGAACACCGATCATTCCCAGCTCATTTTGGCTTATCTCGACGGGACGATTTCGGACGAGGAACTGGCGCGCCTCAACGCGGTGTTGCTCGCGAGCGCCGAGGCGCGGGCTCAATTGCGCACGTTGGCGGCGGCGGAGGTGCGCCTGCGGGAGCTCGCGGCGGATGCGGCTCACGCGGCGCCGGTTTCGCCGGGGAAGCTTGGGCCGCAGGCGGCGGCGCGCGGGTCGTGGTTCGACCGCGTGTTGCTGCGGGGCGTTCGCACGCCGATCGCGGCGGGACTGGCGCTCGGCGCGGCCTTCACGTCTGTCGTCTGGGCCTATGTCGCGCCGCCGACGCCCGAGCCGACCAGGCATCTGGCCGCGTTGCTCGCCGATGGTTTCGAAACGGGTTTGGTGCCCGGCAATGGAGGCGTGCCGCAGGAAATCGGCACCTGGGGCGGCGATCATGCCGAGCTCGCGACGGCGGGTGCTGGGATCGTACCCCGATCGGGTGCACGGATGCTGCGGCTCCTGCGCTCCGACTATGTGGGCGAGAACTCGCGCCTGAGCCACGTCGGTGACCAACGCCGGGTGATCGACCTCGCGGCCTATCGCGCCGAGATCGAGACCGGTCGGGTCGTGGCCCAGGCCGAGGCGTGGTTCAACCAAGTTGAACCAGGGGCGGGGCAGGAATTGGCGGGCGGCGTGACGTTGTTTGCCTTCGCGCATGATCCACGTGTCCACCGTGGCGTGACGTGGGACGACTGGTATGAGAGCCATCTGGGCCTCAGCGGGCAGCAGCAGGAGCGCACCGATCGCGAGGCCGCGACGTGGGAGCGCGTCTCCGCTCGTCTGACGTTGCCGGCAGCCACGCGGTTTCTCGTCGTCCACCTTAGAGTGAACCGCACCAAGCCGGAGCCGACCGCGACGCCCATTACGTTTGCCGGTTCCTATGTTGACGACGTGAAGGCGGAACTGCTCCTCCGTCCGGCAGCCAATGTCACCGCGGAAAACGCCGCGCAATGACGGGGGCGGCGCGTCTGTTGGCCTCCCGTACTCTTAACCTCCATCCCAGACCCCAGATGAAAAACTACCGATACGTTTCCTTGGTCTTGCCGTTCCTGCTTCTGCCTCATGCCGCGCTGACTCAATCGGCCCCTCCCGCTGCCGTTCGGAACAGTGAGTCGACCCGGGCGGAGGACACCATCACGCTTTCCCCCTTTGAAGTCACGGTAGACAAGGACGTGGGCTACGCGGCGAGCAATTCGCTGGCCGGCAGCCGGCTCAACAGCGAGCTGAAGGACATCCCGGCGGCGATTTCCGTCTTCACCAAGGACTTTCTCAACGACATTGGCGCGCTCAGCACGATGGAGTCGATGCAGTACGCGATGAACGCCTCGCGGGAGTTCACCGACTACACCGGCCTGGCCTCGGCGCAGCAGAGTGACGGCAACATCCAGGTGCGCGGCTTCACCGGCGCCACGCTGGGCCGCGACCTGTTCGTCTGGCGGGTGTCGAGCGACGTGTTCAACACCGAGCGGCTCGATTTCTCCCGCGGGCCGAACTCGATCCTCTTCGGCGTCGGTGGCCCCGGCGGCATCGTGAACACGACCACCAAGCGCGCGCGCCTGTCCGGCAAGTCCACCGATCAGGTGCAGGTGCGCGTGGGCAGCTGGGACGATTACCGCGCCACGCTCGACGTGAACCGGAGTGTGGGGAAGAAATTCGCGGTGCGCGCCAACGTGCTCTGGCAGGACCGCGAGAGCTGGCGCGAATTCGAGTACCTCAAGACCCTGGGCGGCGCGCTCGCCGCGACGTATCGGCCTTTCAAGAACACCGAGATCCGCGTGCAGGGCGAGTACGCCGACCGCGAGCAGCTCAACGCCATGCCCTGGCCGAGCGCCGACTACACGGGGGAGTGGATCGCCGCCGGCCGCCCCATCGCCGCGGGCAACACCGAGCCCATCGCCGGCACCATCGCCAACGGCAACCGTTTCGTGGTGTACGATCCGCTGGGCTCGACGCCGCTCGTTTCCTGGACCGGCACGCGCCAGACGACGCGGGCCCCCGGGGCGCCGTCGCTGACCGGCAACGCCCGGGCGCTGACCGATTTCTCGCTCATCCCCCGCGCCAGTTATCTCGGCGGACCCGGCACGAGTTCCGACAACCGCTACGGCACCTGGTCGGCGTTCATCGAGCAGCGCGTCGGCGAGGTCGTCCTGGAACTCGCCTATAACCGCCAGCAGGATTGGCGCCGCGCGGACTTCGGCGTCACCTGGAACAGCATGGGCGCCTTTGGCGAGGTGAACGCCCTCATCCCGAGCACGCCGCTCCCGAACGGAGCGCTGCCGGCGAATGCCGGCCAGCGCAATCCGAACGCCGGCCGGCTCTACGTCCAGGGCCAGGCGGCCTATCGGGACATCGAGAACGACACCCGCACCTGGCGCCTGACGGCCGCCTATGAACTTGATCTCCGGCAGGGCGGCCTCGGTCTCCACCGGTTTTCCGCCCTGGCCTCGAGCGAGACCTATGACTTCTTCACCGCGCAGCAGACCGAGGTGAACGTCACCCCGCCGGGCACCGCGGCCTATCCGCTCGACATCACCGTCGCGGCGAACGAGCTGTGGCGCCGCACCTACCTCGATTTCAGCTCCTCCGATCCGAAAAAGCGCGGGGCCCTCAATCCCCGCGAGTTTCCGCTGCAGAACGTCAATGGCATCACCTCCGGGTATCGCCGGACCCGAGACGCGAGCAACGTGCAGACGACGACCACCGACTCCCTGATGCTGGCCGGCCAGAGCCATGTGTGGCGCGACCGGATTGTCGCGACCTGGGGCATCCGCCACGACGCGCAGGATTTCTGGAACGGCGCCAACGCCACCCGCGATCCCGTCACCCGCGAGTGGAGTATCAAGCAGGCCAGGCAGTCGAACACTGACTTCGACGGCAACACCGGCACCTACGGGGTTGTCGTGCGGCCGCTGCCCTGGCTCGGGCTCGTCTACAACCACGCGAACAACTTTGTGCCGCAGACTCCCATCGACATCAACGATCAGCCCATGGGACCGCGCCTCGGCGAGGGCACCGACATCGGCGTCAAGCTCGCCCTGTGGTCGGGGCGGGTCAACCTGACGGTGTCCCGTTACGAGCTCACGGAGTCCAACCGCGAGGCGGGAAACGCCTCCATCACCACGAGTCTCGTCCCGGCGATCAACGAGATCTGGGAGGCGCTGGGACGGCCGGAAAAGTTCATCACGAGCCCGCGCGACAGCGTGGACAACACGGGCCGCGGCTGGGAAGTCGAGGTCACGGCCAATCCCTCGCGCGCCATCCGTTTTACGCTGAATGCGAGCCAGGCCGAGGTCGAGCAGTCGAACACCCTGCCGCGCTCGGGCGCCTACGTCGCCGGGAACCGGACGCTCTGGGAGCAGAACGCCACGCGGCCGCTGGTGGCGCCCTACACCGGCATCGACACCAACGTGAGTCCGACCATCGCCGACGCGATCCGCAGCGCCGACAACTGGCTCGCCGTGATTCGGCGCGCCGAGGGCCAGGCCCCCCGCCAGGCGGTGCGTTACCGGGTGAACGCCTTCGGCGCCTACACCCTCCGGCAGGGCGGCGCGTGGTACGACACCCTGAGCCTCGGCGGCGGCGTCAACTACCGTTCCAAACCCGTCACCGGCTACGACGCCACCCGGAATCTTGCCCCCGTGTACGGCGGCGAGGTGGTCCTCGTGAACGCCATGCTGGCAAAGGACTGGAAGACCAAATTCGGCTCGTTCCGCACCCAGCTCAACGTGGACAACCTCTTCGACAACGACGACCTGATCATCACCGACAAGGACAACACCGGCACGTGGCGGTATCTGTTTCAGCAGCCGCGCCGCTGGAGCGTGACGGTGACTCGGTCGTTCTGAGGACTCGCGCCGCCCGGGCAGCCCCCACCTCGCGACCTGCTTCCCAAAAGTAGCCTCAGACATCCTGACCTGCACCTGAAGCGAAGAGGTGGAGAGAGGAACGAAAAAGAGACCTGAACCTGAGTTGGGCCGGTCCGGGATTGAAGGCGGGAACCAGCCGTGGCAAGGGAGACGAATGCCGCAAATTCAAT
>SXGU01050075.1_pt1 | contig 16562 bp, 16 predicted proteins | sample 3174531 | NCBI WGS metagenome assembly SXGU01 (sample SAMN11356863, study PRJNA531348) | freshwater metagenome | isolation source: freshwater sample F1-140 | place: China: Fuxian Lake, Yuxi | collected 2017-12-25 | reverse complement strand
GGGATTTTTTTATTGAAGAAAAACTGGAGCGCCTCTTCGGAAAACTGCTGGATGGTTTCGGGTGAGCGTGAGCCGTAGGGAACGCGAAGATTATCCCCCAGATAGAGAAAGTCATACTGCGGGAGGGTTTTGATGCAAGCTTTCAAAACCGTGAGTCCGCCGTAGCCAGAGTCGAATATTCCAATCATACGGGCGTATGTTATACTATCGCCATGACGATGACCACGCGACTTTCTACCATTTTTGTTCTCCTCGGTATCATTATTGGTGTGTTTTTTGCGGCGCAGTTTCAGACGGAGGTACCGCTTGATAGCGCGTTTCCAGCTGACCAGTATGTGGCGCGTCGAAATCTGATCAAGGACTTTCTCGATGAACAGGGTGTCCTTAGAAATCAGATCGCGAACCTCAACAAGCAGATCAATGACCAGCAAAAGAAAAATGAGGCGTCGCTTTCGACGGCGAAGCTCTCGATTCTCGATAGTCTCAAGACGGATGCCGGGCTTACCTCGGTCACTGGTCCAGGTGTGGAAATTTTTCTCACAGATAGCGCTGGGGCAAATCGTGAGTCGACGGGTGTGATACCGGAAGCGCTGGTCCAGGCTTCAGACCTGCGCGATATCGTGAACCTCCTTCGAACCCAGCAGCCCGAAGCGATTGCGATCAATAATCAGCGTATCCTCTCGACGACGCCTATTACCGCTGTGGGAGCCAGCATTTTGGTTGGTAACTTTTATATTGCACCTCCATTTACAATTACGGTCGTGGGGGATGCGGAGTTCATGAGTCAGCGACTTAAGGATCCGTCGGTTCTCACCGAGCTCAAGAAACGAGCGGCTGACTTCAAGCTCCAGTTTCATCTTACTGTTAAGTCACACATTAATATTCCGCCATACAATGGCGATTTTCGCGTAAAATATGTTAAACCTGCATAGTCTCAGTACGGCCCGAAAGCGTGTGATTTTTGTTACCAGTTTTATTCTGGGACTCTTCTTTATCGTCCAGTCGCGGTCGTTTGAGGGCGTGGAACAGCTGGTGATTCGTGACTCTGCCTCAAACACCTTCCGGGAAATGCAGGTCCTTCGAGATACGAATAGAAATCTCCTCGGTGAGATTGATAGCCTTGAAGAGCTGCTCGTTCGCACGAAGGATAGTTCCCTAAGTTTAAAGGTACTCGAGGAGGAGATTCAAAAGTTTCGGGTTATCACAGGTCAGACTTCGGTGTACGGGCCAGGTGTAGTCGTGACGGTTCCAGACAAGACGGAGGTGGCCTCGCTGGTCGATCTTGCGAATGAGCTCTTTAGCTCGGGTGCCGAGGTGGTGAGTGTCAATGGCGTCCGACTGACGAGAAATACCTTTGGATTTGAGAATATTCCGAGCGGACAGATTCTCATGAATAGCACTATTCTTCATCCGCCGTATATTTTTGCGGCGATCGGAGAGTCGACCACTCTTGAAAATTCACTTCGTCAGCAAGGTGGCATTGTACAGCGCTTTGAGCGACTTCATCCAGGGAAAACCCTCGCTATCAGCAAGAAGGATCGGATTGATGTGAAGTAACTTAATCAGCGAGGTAGATCCAGAGTGGCTGGAGGAGTAGGAGGCCGATGACCAGGGCGAAATAAATTCGCTTGTTGAGTTTTTCGTAGTAGAACGCTTCGCGGATCTTTTTGAGACGCACCTGTTTTTCCATAACGTCTTGTTCGAGCAGCTGTGTCGACTCGGTGAGTTTCAGTATCTCACTTTTGTGTTCAGGAAGGGGAACGGCGTAGCGGAGCTGACCCTCGAGCTGCCCAATGCGATAATGGGCACCCTCAAGTTCATCCTGACGTTTTCGAAGTTCGAGAGAAAGCTCTTCATACATTTTTTTATACATGTCGATCAGGTCCGTGTCGTGATCGCGGTCGTGCGAGGTGACCGGAGGCTCCACCTGTCTGGTTTCGACAAACTGAACCTCGTCAATACTGTCTCCCTGAGCCGGCGTGTCTACGTGTCTGTCACTGGACATTTTGGCATTTTTTTCCTGTCTACTTTGACTATGTATAAAATCGAGTACTTCGCTTTTGCTAAGCAAAATCTTGTTGTCTATGATGCGTGTCGATAGTCGTCCACCTTGTCTATATCTATCAAGTGTACGAGTAGATACTTTTAATAGTCTACTCGCAGCTTTTCGGTCGATAAGGTCTTTATTTTCTACTGTTGTTGACATAAATTTTCTGTCTATTGATTGTCTACGGACATGTGACGTGAAGGTGAGACAGGTCTGATAGGATGTCTACATCTCGTGTCTACTGTCCATTGTAGGTATATGGTATTATTTGTCAAGCTGCGCCAGCTTTACTTTTACTGCCTGGAGTTTCATACTCATCACACGTATGAAATCCTCACAAAAACTTACCGCTGCAACTCTTCTGGGCTTCCTTCTTTTTTCAGAAGCTCTTTCCGTTTCTGCGGCCTCGAAGCCGTATTATCGATATGCCCTCTCTCTTCTGCCAGAAAAAACTGATGTTGGTGAGAGCACCACTCATCCTGGCAATGGTACGTATGCCCAGTATGGCGCCGTACTTTCTCGTGGAGACCTGAATAACGATGGGCATGATGACCTGATCGTTTCTTCTCCTTATTTCTCTACCACTGATCGGAAACAGCGTGGAAAGGTGGAGGTCTATCTTGGTTCCAAGAAATTTTTTGCCTCGGGTAGTGCAGATACCGGTGCAAAGCCTGATGTGACCTTCCTTGGATCCCGAACGGACAGCCAGCTCGGCACCTCGGTAGCGATGGGGGATCTCAATGGAGACTCGATTACTGACCTTATTATGGGTGCTCCGGGGGAGCGCACGGTTCTGGTGATGTTTGGAAAGAAGACATTCCAAAGGTTTGGAACGATCGATTTTGCCCAAAAGGGAGCCGACTGGCAGATTCAGGGGCGGGATGACGATGATCGTTTCGGATTTGCGATTGATAGTGCGGACATTAATGGAGATAAAACGGATGACCTTATTATGAGTGCGCCGTTTGCGGGAAAAGATGGCGTGAAGCGACTTGGAAAGGTCTATATCCTCTACGGAAGTACCTATCGCTCCTCAACTCTTACCTACTATCTCAGTTCCAGCTCTCCTGATGCGGTTTTTTGGGGAGCAAAGGAAGATGACTCGTTTGGTATCACGCTTACTCATGGAGATATCGATGGTGATAAGAAGGTCGATCTGGCGATTGGTTCCTATATGGCCACGAGTGGCTCGTCAAAACAGGCAGGAACCGTGACGCTTCTCTATGGATCGAAACTTTCTGCAAAAAAGGAGCTCCAGGTTGAGGATGACCCGGCTGAGAAAACAACTGATGAAACCCTCTTTACCGTTGATCGAAGTTTTAACTGGTTCGGATATGCCCTCGCCTTTGGCGATCTCAACAACGACCATATCGACGATCTCGTCATTAGCGCCTTCCCATACTTGAAAAATAACAAACAGGGACAGATCTACATTCTCTGGGGTGATAAAAAAGGAAACTTCGAAAGCAAGACTCTTTCACGCGTTATTGCGCCGAATGAGACGGCCCTAATTGGCTCTGCTGTAGCCATTTCTGACACGAATGGAGATGGGGCACTTGATCTTATGATTGGTGGAGCGACGGGGGCTCCGGGAAGCGATCGTGGATTTGGACGACTCTATATTTTGAGCTTCTTTCCTCGTAACAAAGAGCTCTGGAACTTTTCTGATGTACCGCCAGATATGATGATCGAGGGGCGTACTGAGCACGACTGGTTTGGGAATAGTTTTATTATGGGTGACTTTGATATCGATGGAAGTCGGGATATCGTTGTCGGTGCTCCAAACACACGCGGTACTGGTATAGGAGGCTCTCTTGAGTTTCTTCGCGGTCCGATTTTTCCGCATGGAGAAATATCCTACACTCCACCTTCACCTCCGGAATCTGTGAGCCGTGGGTCATTTGTCGTGTCGATTATGAAGAACTTCGAGCTTGATAAAAAAAATAAAGAGTATATCGATTCTTGCCTTGCTGATGCGGAATTTTGCTTCTATCAGTTCTCGTCACAGACGAAGTATGCCGGTCTGAGGTTTACGCCAAACATTCGCCTGTATCCTGATGTGCGACCAACAGATCCTTTTTATAAGCACGTGAATTATGCGACGATTCTCGGTATTATTCGTGGCTTTTCTGAGGAATACAACTCACCATTTCATCCCGACAAGCCGATCACTCGAATGCATGCGCTGAAAATTCTTCTGACGTCTACGGACATTCTTCCGTGGAAAGATTATGCCGATCTTCGCCAGGAGCTGGTGGCTCGAAATGCTGGAACTGCCGGAACGGCAGGAACGGTGGCGGATACCAAGCGTGTCACGGCCGTTCGTGACATCCGCGATAAAGACCCTATTACCAGCCAGAAAACGCCATATATGGATGTTTCTGCTCGTGTAGAGCATATGTGGTGGTATCCACGATATATCAACTATGCGTACTTGAGTGGCATTATTGATGACTCGGTATTTTTCCAACCTGATGCGCCTTTGACGCAAAAAGATTTTGATCGCTGGATGGTTCGTGTAGAAGAGCAGCTCTCGAGACGTAAATAATATGGCATGAAACATCGTCTTCAACAGTTTCGAGAACGACAATCAAAAGTTACTTCGGTCTCTACCGGGCGCATGATGGTACGGGTTTTGCAGGTTTGCCTGCTGGTTTTTATTCTTGCGGTTGCCCTCGCGTGGTATTTTTTATTAGGGCCAAGTAACCGGGATCATGGCAGTTCTTTCAACCGAAATGCGAATGCAGTGTGGGCGTCGCACACCTGGAGTGAAGATTCCCATAGTGTTGAGGAGATTCGGGAATTCGCTGAACAGATGGGTGCTGGCGGCGTGAAGTATGTCTTTTTGCATGTGGGCCCTATTGAAGGCGATGGAACGATTCCGGCCGCGCGCTACCGCGCGCTCTCTGAGTTTCTCAAGACGGCACGAGTCTATGGTGATCGGGTGAAGTACCTGGCCTGGATGGGTCAGATTCGCGGAAAATTGCCTCTCCAGGAGCTACAGGTTCGTCGTGAAGTAGTGAGGACTGCGAGAGTGTTCGTCGAAGATTTGGGCATGGATGGCATCCACTATGATATTGAACCGATTGTCGATGGAGATACCGATTTTTTGTATTTATTGGAAGATACGAAAAAAATTCTTGGAGATGGAAAGTTGCTCTCTGTTGCCCTTCCCGAGCTGATTCCTGATTATGTGTTTGCGGTGGTTCGTCGGGTGCTTGATTTGAAGTCCTATCTCTCCAGTGAGTACTACCTGAAAGTGGCTGAGCGCAGCGATCAAATCGCCGTTATGACGTATGAAAACAGTATTCATGCTGGGTGGCTGTACCAGTATTTTTTGAAACACGAGGTCATCTGGCTGACGCAACTTCTGAAAGATTACGATAACATTCTACTGATTGGTCTTCCGACGTACGATACGAAGACGCCGAGTTTCGATCCGAAGGCTGAGAATATTTACTCTGGATTGAAGGGGGTCGTGGAGGGTCTGAATAACTGGAGAAGTCATGGAGAGCCGTTTGAGGGCGTGGCGCTTTATGGCTCATGGACTACCGATACGGAGGAGTGGAAAACGATGGAGAGGTTGTTTTTGAAGAGACTTTAGGGTATAAGTCAGTTCTATGCATATTTCTTTCACCAATCAGACTGACAAAAACGTTGATACGGGTATGCTTGAGCGGTATGCGAGAAAGGCTGCGCAGCTCCTCAGCAAGCGGCTAGCAACGTACTGTCCACCGGGAGCGACTGTCGCTGATCTGGGCTTGGAGGTCTTTTTTGTGACTGACCCGATGATCCGCAAACTGAACATGCAGCATCGTAAGAAAGATTCACCAACGGATGTGATTTCTGTCTCATTTGTCGAAGATCGAAAGTTTACTCCGTGGATGCCTGGAAGTGAGGCCTACCCAGCGGGTGAGATCTTTCTCTCGGTTGATATGGTGGCCCGTCAGGCTCGAGAAAACGATATTCCCTTCATGCACGAGATGTCCTACATGCTCGTACACGGCTTTCTGCACGTCTTTGGCCATGATCATCAGGATGATGTCGAAGAACGCGAAATGGAGCGAGCATCGCTTGAAGTGCTTGGAGGTATATACCCACGAAGGGCTGAGTTTGGGTTTTAATTCAATTTCATTGTTTCTGCCATTTTCTGATACACCGGCAGATATTTTTCGAAGTCGGTGAGATCTTCCTGAAGCGTCAGACTGTAGGCCTTGTCGTTTTTTACGGTGAGCGTGATCAGAACTCTCTCTACAATCGTCTTGTCTTCGTTGTTACGGTGCTCGAAGATGAGACGCTTTGCTGGTGTTCCCATCAGTTGCGTATCGACTTCTTCTACAATTTTTATATCCGGGAAGCGCTGGGTGAAGATTTTTTTGAGACCGTCTGCCTCGGTTTTGAGCGTGACAGTTTCTCCGAAAAATGGCTTCACGGTCGCGATTCCGATACGTCCCTTGACCGTTGGCTTGTCGCTTTTTAGTTGTGGAATATCGATGATATACTCGGCGAGCTTCTCGTCGCTCTGGGCTTTTGAATCGCCCCAGTTCGTTGGTCGATCGATCGTTATTCCGAGCTGATCGATGGTTTCTGTTTTATACGAAATAGCACCGAAAGAGCATCCGGCTGTGGCTGCAAGGAGTGTTGCAAGAAAAAAAGAGGCGGTGATGAGGGAATGTGAGGATTTCATAACAGGTTCATTATATAATCGATCTTTAGTTTACACAACTGTCCTGCTCTGGCTATGCGGTTTTTCCGAGTTCGATAAGTTTTTCGAGAAATTGTCGTGGATAGATGGGTGATGTTTCTTCCAGGGACTGATGAAAAATAACGGTCGATGGGGTGAGGGCGGGGAGGGTGTTTGCTTCGATGATGATGACCTCGCCGGTCTGCGTGTGCATGAAGGCGTCGAGGCGCGCGTAGCCTTCGATGTGGAGTGTGTTGGCGGCTATTTCTATTCGTTTTTTGGCTGCTTCAAGCGCTTTTTTGCTTACGTGCGGTTGAGGCGGAGGTGTGATGTTCACACCGGTTCCGCCCTGGAATTTTTCCTCGAGGGAGAGGATGTGCGAGTGTGAGACGGTGAGGGATGGGCTCAGGGCGTGAAGTTTTTTTTCGTGGCCGACGACGCCCGTGGTTACTTCAATCCAGTTTGTTTTTTTATTCCAGATGAGTTTATTGTTGATGACTCGCGGCTTGTCGGTTTCGATGAATCGCTCAAAGAGCACGTGCTGCATTTTTTGTGATGGCATCTCGATGATGCCGTGCTGGTCGGCGAGGGTGCCGGCAGGAATTTCGATGACGTTTTTGTTGGCGAACATGAGGTACGTCTGCAGATCTTTGGCGGAGCTGATGCGGCATATGCCTGCAGAGCAACCGTCGTCTGTTGGCTTGATGATCAGAGATTTGGCGCTGAGGTCCTTTTTGAGTTGAGACCAGAATAATGCCCAATGCGCCGTTGTTTTGAAATTTTTGAAGTGGGTGAGTGGGAAGACTTTTTTTTCGGCGGTGAAGATGCCGTATTTTTTTAGCGGCTTCATGGCTTCGCCGGTTGCAAACTTGTCCATGCAGAGATGGGATGCCTCAGCGTGGGAGCCGTTGAATTTTTTGTGAGCTTGCGTGAGAAGTTTCTGCATGGTTCCGTCTTCGCCGATGCCGCCGTGCATTCCCAGAAAGACAAATCCGTCGAGTTTGAGAAAGTTAGCGAGCGTCATTTTTCGGGGCTGGAACAGGTTTTCTGACGCTTCGCCTGGACGGAGCGCAAGTTTGAGAAGCGCCTGATTACGATGCGTCTCGAGCCATGGAGTGTTTTTTTCTGCGTCGCGAAGCATCGCTGCGATCTCTTCGACGGTGTGATTCAGTGAGAAGTTATAGGGCGTGTGCCATACTTCATTATCGCCGGTCATCAGGTAGAGCTGTGGGTCGTATTTTTCCGAGCGCTTGAGTTTGAGCCAGACGTTGGTGGCGCTCATGAGAGAGACTTGTCGCTCGGCCGATGTTCCACCGCCGATGACGTTGACCTGTTCTTTTTTCTGAGTTCTTTGTGACGCTGTTTCTGGCATCTGTAAGCCATATTCTGTCGCTGCTCTCCGGAGGATATACATGAGCACATCACGATGCGTGAATCCGACCTGCGATGCCTGCTGGAAGAGAAAACTATTCTGTTCCATACCTGAAATTGGATTGAAGTCAGAAAACCAGATGCGACCATCTTTCAGGAGCCAGCCGTCGAATCGACCGAAGTGACGCATGCCAAGGACGGAAAAAAGCTGCTCGGCCATAACCTGAATTTTCTCAACCTGCTCGAGGGTGAATCGTGGAGGACAGTGATATTTTACCTTTCTGGTTGGCAGGTATTTTTTGCGGAAGTCGAAGATCTGATTTTCCGTGTAGGAGGTCTCGATCTCGGATGGAATGAGTGCGACGGGAAGTCCGAAACGGTTTTGGAGAATAACCACGGTAAACTCTTTGCCCTCGCAAAATGGCTCGATAACGGCTTGTGTATCGAGTTTTTTATTGAAAATATCCTGTATGGCGATCAAGGCTTCGTTTGGCGTGGTGACCGAGTGGACACCGATGGATGAGCCACCAGAAACCGGTTTCACGATCGCGCGCGAGATGTGATGTTTCTTGAAAAATGTCTCGAGTGTCTGCTGATTTTCTTTTTTTGAGGCGTGAGACTTGAGGAGTGATGACGGGAGAGAAGGGAAGTCGTGCGAGTTGATGAGTTCGTTTGATTTGTACTTGTTGAAGGCAATTTTGCAGGCACTTGCGGGGGAGCCAACGTAGCGGGCTTTTGCTTTTTCTAGGATCGACTGGATCTGACCATCTTCGCCAAAAGTTCCATGCATGACCGGAAAGACGAGGTCGGCTTTTTTCAACATGGCGATGAGGGCGCGTTTATTAAGCTTCTTGCCACCATTTTGAAGCTTGAAGTCGAAGTCTGACGGCGTGTTTGAGTAGAGCGCCGCACGGGAAATGGCGTAGGCCTGTTTTTTGTAATCGAAATAGATCGGCTGGATTTCTATCTCAGGCGTCTCGAGATTATCACAGACACTTCGACAAGAATTGAGCGAAATTCCGCGTTCCATTGAAGGCCCACCGCACAGCACTACTAAGCTAAATTTTTGAGTTTTTTGTGATGTCATTTGTTTGTATTTTACACTTTTTCGGGTGATTTGCAATGTTGCAAATTTACCCAATCAATTCTCTGAATTTCTGTAAGAGGCGCGTGATGTATTCTTTGGTTTTTTCGTCGGTGAGGTTGCCGTGTTCGTCGAATTTGTCGGAGGCGTTGCCAAGATAAAATTCTGGCTGGCCCAGGACGCGGGCGTCGAAATAGAGCAGTATCTGTTTGAGGTGGGATTGTGCGAGAGCCGTGCTGACATTTCCGACTGATGTTCCCATGGTTGCGACCGGTTTACCGCTCCAGACAGTCTCTCCATAGGGCCGGGATGTCCAGTCCAGCATATTTTTCAGGGCACCTGGAATGGAACGGTTGAATTCTGGTGTTGCGATAAGAATTCCGTCAGCCGCCCTGATTTGATTTTTGAGATCGGTGAGCTCTTGTGGATATGGTGATTCCAAATCCTGGTTGTACATGGGCAGGTGATTGATATCGATCAAAGTAATTTTCATATCTTCGCCCGCCAGTTCCATGGCTGCCCGAATGAGTCCACTGTTGGTTGATTGTTTTCTCAGACTTCCTGAGAAGGCGATAATATTTTTTGGTTGCATAGTGATAGTGTAACGCTTTTATTGATTTGTTAATAGTGATACTTCCGCTTGGCGGCGATCATATACCCTCGATAGATCTGTTCGAGAAGAAAAATCCGGACCATCTGGTGCGTGAAGGTCATTTTCGAGAATGAGAGTTTGGCGTTGGCCCCCAAGGGACAAGTCTGCTGACCCGCGCGAGCAAGAATTGTGTCGTCGAGACCGAGGGGGCCGCCGATGACGAAGGTGATATTTTGGTTGTGCATCGTCCACTGCGTGAGCTGGGTGGAAAATTCTTCTGAAGAGTATGATTTCCCGTGGGCGTCGAGTGCGATCACGAAGTCGTCCTTAGCGAGGTGTTTGAGGATTTTTTCGGCTTCGCGTTTTTTGATATTTTCTGGTGAGTCTTTTTCGGAGAACGATTCTTCTTTGAGTTCGATGATTTCGAGTTTTGTGAATGCCGAGAGGCGCTTGCGGTACTCTTTTTCGGCGTCCTGCCAGTAGACTTCTTTGAGCTTGCCGAGGGTGATAATGGTCAGGGTGGACATGCCTGCATTGTGGTACAAAGCTGGAGCGGTGGCAAGTTGATTGACAGGCGCTGGTATTTTGTCATTAAGGGAATCTATGAGGATAACAACACTCCTCGATTGGTTTCTGCGCAACCTATTGCGATGACTCCGGTGACGAGTACCCGCACACATTGGGCTCGGTTTTATGCTGAACTTGATGCGGCTCAGTGTCGGGGAAATCTGGAAAAAGCTGTTTTTAGATACTGTGCGGAGCGGCCAAATGTGCCGATACCATTTGCAGAAATTATCATGGCTCTCGATGGTACTCATGCTAGTAAATTGGCGAGAGGTAGTGCTGAATAGGTAGACATCTTGATTTTATCTATCAAGCAAATGCCGTAATTCAGACGAGTGATATACTATGACCATGATCCCAAAAAGACTAGTGATTCCTGAGGCTTCAATGTCGATGGTGGCGGAGTTTGATGAGATTGCTCGGCGTGATGGGCTGCTGCCGATTAAGGTTTCGGATTTCTATGCGGCGAAAGTTGCGGAGGAGTTGCGGGTAGTCAAAGAGCGGGGGTTGGCTTCAGTTGGGCCTTTGTATCGGTGTGTGTTGCCGGCGGCGGATCGATTTGGTGCGAGAGTTGGTGGGGAGGTTGGCGATTTTATTGGCGATGGAATAAACATGCCAGAAGAGTTGCGAGACGTGCTGATCCGGAAGTACACGGATCGTGTTTTGTTTTTGCCGACGGATCGTTGCGCCTCGAACTGCCAGTACTGTTTTCGGACGGCGTATCTGAGTGATCGGTATGGCGCGAAGCCTTTTACGCTGGAGGAGAAAGTGGCAAAGTTGGTGGAGTTTTTGCGTAAGCATCGTGAGGTAGAAGAGGTGATTCTCTCGGGTGGAGATCCGATGGTGATGGCGCCTAAGGATTTGGAAATGATATTGAGGGCACTGCGAGAGGAGGCTGGTGTACCGCATATACGTGTGCACTCGCGGACGCTGGTGTATTCGCCGATGGTGTATAGTGAGCGAACGTGCGATATGCTCGCCAAGTATCGGGTGCGACTGGTGCATCATGTAGCGCATCCGTATGAAATTTGTGATGTGGTGCGTGAGCATGTGGCGAGGTTGTCGCGTGCGGGTGTTCGTCAGTACAATCAATTTCCGTTGTTGCGCGGTGTGAATGATCACGTTGATGTGTTGCGCGAACTCTTGGTTGAATTGGATGAAATCGGCGTAAGGACGCTGTCGATTTTTGCACCGGATGTGGTGAATTTTTCTGCGCCGTTTCGAGTTTCGCTGAAGAGGCAGTTTTCGCTTATGGATCAGCTTTTTGTGAGTACTCCTGCGTGGGTGCATGCCGTGCGATACGCGCTGGACAATCCACACGGGAAAGTTCGGCAGCAAGATTTTGTGAGGTGGGAGAAAGATGCTGATGGACGCAAGTTTGCGATTTTTGTTCGCGAAGGAAAAGAGATTCGCTATCCTGATTTTCCAGAAGAACTGGATGTGCCGGGAGAGGTCAGAGTGATGTTGTGGAAAAGTTAAGTGAGCAAATGCTTGAAATGTTCTATCTCTTTTTCGCGGGCGTAACTCAATGACGCGTCTTCTTCTGATGTGTAGGCGACGGTGGGACTGTCGGAAAATGATTTTATCGTGGCGGCGAAGGTGAATGAGCTTTTGTAATTTTTATTCGTACCTGAGTGCGTCGATTGGATTTTTCATCGAGGCTTTTCTGGCTGGATAAAGGCCAAACACGAGGCCGGTGATCGATGAGACACCGAGTGCGAGAACAATAGCGGCAGGTGGAATTTGGAAGGTCCAGCCGGTGTCGAGGACGTTACTGAGGACGAGATAAATGATCGAGACGAGCAGCGCACCTGAGATGATACCAATGAGTCCGCCAGTGAGGGTCAGGATGATTGACTCCCAGAGGAACTGCTGGAGAATGTCGCGGTTGGTGGCACCGAGGGCTTTTCGGAGACCGATTTCTTTCGTACGTTCGATGACGGAGACGAGCATGATATTCATAATACCGATGCCGCCGACGATAAGGGAGATTGCTGCGATCATGGTGAGAAATACCGTCATAATTGAGGTAACACTTGAGAGAATCCCGATAGCATCTTCCTGGGTTCGAATCGTGAAGTCTTCCTTATCTTCAGAAGGGATGCGATGGTTCGTGCTGAGAATTTTCTTAATGCGCTGCGTGGTCATTTCGATCGGGTAGTTGTCGCTGGCCTGGAGCGTGATGAAGTTGTAGTAATCGATGCCGAGGAGCTCACGCTGGGCAACCGTGATAGGAACGAGCACCATGTTGTCCTGGTCGACACCGAAGGGGCCGAGGCCTTTTTTATCGAGCACGCCGATGACACGAAAGGTGACACCTTTCAGGCGCATGAGTTTTCCGATGGAGTTCTGTGTGTTGAAAAGCGTTTCGCTGAGTGTTCCACCGATGACTGCGACGTGGTTGCCCGACTGTACATCGCGTTCGGTAAATGCGCTTCCGTGAGCAATCGTGAAGTTTCTGATGGGAAAAATGTCGCCGGATGTGCCTTCGTAGAGGGCGACGTGGTCGCGATTGGCTGCGGTAATACGAGCCTGGCCACGAACCTGTGGAGCGATGCGTTCGATGGATGGTTCGCGTCGAAGGTCGATAACATCACGCTCAACGAGAGTTTTGATAACGACACCCTGGACGGAGGGCGGCGAGGCGAAGCGCGAGCCGCCCGAGCCGCCTGGCACAATGAAGACTAGATTTGATCCAGCCCCTTCCACCTGACTGAGAATCAGTTTTTGTGCGGAACTTCCGATCGACATTAATAGTGTCACGGATGCGATGCCGATCACGATTCCGAGCATCGTCAGGAGTGAACGCATCTTGGCGTTTTTGATTCCTCTCATGGCGGTGGCGAGTGCGTCTGCGTGTTTCATGTGGATTGCGTGGAGATAATCGGAGTGTCTGATTCTACTTTTCCATCGCGAATTTTGATCAAGCGTCGTGCACACTGCGCTGTCTGCACATCATGCGTCACGAGAATGATCGTGTGTCCACGTCGATTGAGGTTTGAGAGAATTTCCATAATCTGTGCGCCGGATTTGGAATCGAGATTTCCCGTTGGCTCGTCGGCGAAGATAACTTTTGGCTGTGTCACGAGAGCTCGAGCAAGAGCCACGCGCTGCTTCTGTCCGCCAGAAAGGAAGAGTGCCTCGGTGTGTAATTTTTTCTCCAGTCCAACTGATGCGACGGCCGCCTCCACCCGAACTTTCCGCTCATCTTCGGTGAGATCTGCATAGAGGAGGGGCAACTCAACATTGTGAAACACGGATGATCGTCCGAGGAGATTAAATGACTGGAACACGAATCCGATTGTTTCATTTCTCATGTGCGCACGTTCGTCATCTGTATAATCAGAAATATTTTTTCCAAGCAAACGGTAGACACCATCTGTTGGAATATCGAGTAAACTGAGAATATGCATGAGTGTTGATTTTCCTGATCCTGATGGACCCATAATGGCTACGAACTCTCCTTCGGAAATCGACAAAGAAACATCGTCGAGGGCGCGAGTCGCTGCTCCATCGTTCACGTAATCTTTCGTGACGTGTGATACTTCAATCATGAATCGTAAAGCGTTATTTTTTCACCGTTGTATGCGCCACCTGATCACCTTCCTGGAGACCTTTTATCACTTCAACATTTCCGTACTGATCGCGCTTGCCGATTTCTATTTCCTGCTCGATTGTTTTTCTATCCCTGTATCTCTGGATAAATACTTTTCCATCTCGTTCGGTCATGAGATATTCCGGCACGAGAAGAATATTTTTCTCTTCGTTCGTAACTATTGAAAGATTGGCTGAAAATCCACTTAAAATCCGCTCATCATCCTCAGCTGGCTCGACAATAATACGATAGTGAACGACACCATCGAGCATGGTCTCTACCCAGTCAATTTTTGAAACAGTTCCCTTAAATGTCTCATCCGGAAATGCGTCGTAGGCGATATTCACCGGATTATTCATCTTCACCTGAGAAATATCCGCCTCAGAGACAAAGGTCTCAATTTCTTTTTCGCCCGACTCGACAATCTGCATGAGCGGCGCATTCGGTGCGACCATCTCGCCAACTCTCGTATCAATTTTCACAACGGTTCCCTTTACCGGAGACCTCAGCGAGAGGCGAGTGCTTCCTGTTTCTATTACCACCTGATTTTTTTCTACCTCTTCTCCCACTGCAACGTTCATCTTTGAAATGCGGGCTCCCCGATCAGCATTCAGCTTATAGCTCGTCTTAAACCTTGTTTTTCCGGTTACCGCGACCTCTTCGGTGAGCGTCCCTCGAGAAACCGTCACGACGGTGGTTTTTGGCTGGAATGAAGCAAATTTGAAGCCGATTCCGACTGCCGCTGCGATAACAACCAGACCAATAATGATGGAAACACTGCGTTTCATAGGGGTCGAGTATAGGTCTTATTGATGCCATTCGTCAAGGTGTGTATGATATCGCCATGAAACACGAAGTACAGATTGTGTATGAAGATGAGTTTATGTTCGCCGTGAACAAGCCGGCGCGAATCGCGAGTGTGCCGTCAGAAGGCATTCCGCTTCACCGAACGATGTTGGGAATTGTTCAGGAGTTTTGTGCGGCGCGAGAGAATGAGTATGTTCCCTATCTGCTGCATCGTATTGATATGCAAACATCCGGACTTTTGATGTTTGGAAAACATGAAAAAGATCGTGAGCCACTCGAAAATATTCTTACCCAGAAAACAACTCAGAAAAAATACACTGCTCTGGTAAAAGGCATTCCACGAGGAAGTGTTATTACCGCACGATTGAAGGCGCGAACATCTGATGCAAAAGTTTTTGCGCAGACGAAGTACAAAGTTATTCGTGTCTACAAAGTTCTTGGTACGGTTGTGTCGCTTGTAGAAGCCCAAATTCTGACGGGACGAAAACACCAGATCCGACAGCATTTTGCAAATATCAAGTGTCCGGTCGTGATGGATGGCGAGTATGGAGACTTTGCGTTCAATCGAAAATTTCGGGAAAAGTTCCGTTTTAGCCGGCAGTTTCTCCACTCTTCATCGGTTGAGTTTCACCATCCGCTCCTTGAGAAAACAGTAAAAATCACCGCACCATTGTGGCTCGATCTCGAGAGTGTTCTTGAAAAGATGATCGATCCGAAGGTACTTGCACCAACGAATCACCACCTGAAAAAGCCGAATCCCCGGAGAAAGAACTTCAGTCGGCGGAGGTAAATAACTCTTTCAAAATATCAACATTTGCCTTATCGGGTCCTTGATTGTCGAAGCCGGGGACTTCGAGAATCCAGGCGGCGTGATGGAGGCGTTTTTCTGATGTGAGAGCCTTGAAACCTGCGAGGCCGATGTGGCCATGTCCGAGATTTTCGTGACGATCACTGTGAGAGTTATGTTTTGTTTTTGAGTCGTTGACGTGGAGTGCGACGAGATCTTGAAGATTGATTTCTTTGTCCCACTCGTCGAAAACTTTTTTTACATTTTCTGCGGTAACCTTTTCTGCCAATACCCCCGCCTCAAATGCGTGCGCCGTGTCGAAACAAACTTTTACACGAGGATCATGTACCAGTCGTTTGATGCTACCAAGGTCAGCGGCGCTACTTCCGAGTTTTCCACCACCGCCGGACGAATTTTCCATGACCAGAAATGTGTCGCCAGGAATCTGTGCCAGAACTTCCTGCATGCCTTTCGCCGTCTGTTCGATTGCGTGATCACGGGACATATCACCACCAAAAGAGCCCATGTGAAAAATCAAGCCTCTTGCACCCAGCAGGGTTGCAATTTGTAGATGTTCAGACAAACTTTTCACTGATTTCTGATAGGATTCTTCTGAGCTGGTCGCGAGATTTTGAAGGTAGGCTGCGTGGAGATAAACGGCTTTTACGTCAGAATTTTTCATTGCTTCCTGATATTTTTTAATGGTACTTTCGTCTGGAATTTTTGCAAACCACTGGCGTGGCGAAGCGCCAAAAAACTGAATCGCGTTCGCGCCAATTCGTGTCGCATTTTCAATGGCACGATGAAATCCGCCAGCTGCAGAGACATGACCACCGATGAGTATGCTAGGGTTTCTGTTCTTCATCCTTTTTGATCAGTCGTGTGAGATAAAAAGTGACGATGATAATCGCGAGCGTAAGACCGGCGGCATACATGAATTTTGCGAGCAACGTATTTTGTGTTGCTGGGAAAAAATATTCAATCAACGCTTTTATGGCTTCATTCCATGCTAAACCAGCCACCAGACCGAG
>SXGU01513902.1_pt1 | contig 16565 bp, 14 predicted proteins | sample 3174531 | NCBI WGS metagenome assembly SXGU01 (sample SAMN11356863, study PRJNA531348) | freshwater metagenome | isolation source: freshwater sample F1-140 | place: China: Fuxian Lake, Yuxi | collected 2017-12-25 | reverse complement strand
CGGCGGGCTCTACGCGGTCGGATTGGGCAGCACGGTCCTCAAGCGCCGCGGAGGAGTGGTCACGCCGGTGCCGGTGCCGGTCCGCCGCGATCTCTACGGAGTAGCGCGCGGGGCTGACGGGTATCTCTACGTCGTTGGCGACAACGGCACCGTGCTACGGTCGGCCGATGGCGCCACGTGGGAGATTGAAGCCACCCCGTCGACGGTACTCCTCCGCTCGATCTGGGCCGATCCGGCCGATCGAAATGCCATCTTCGTCGTCGGCGACCGGGGGACGATTCTCCGCCGGACCGGCGGGCAGTGGCAGGTCATGCCCGCACCGACCACCCGCTTCCTTCGCCATGTGTTCGGCGTGGGAAGCCGGGATGTCTTTGCCGTCGGCGATAGCGGGACCATCCTTCAGTTCGAGGGCCGCAGGTGGGTGGCGATGGAAAGTCCGGTGCAAGAGCGGCTTCGTGGGATTTGGGGGACGGCCCGGGACAACCTGATCGCGGTCGGGGAGGGCGGGGTGGCGATTCGTCATGACGGGCAGCGCTGGTACCCGCTCGAGACCGGCACCGACAAGGAGCTTCGGGCGGTCGCTGGAACGGGACCCGCCGCGGTCTATGCGGTGGGCCAGGACGGCATTGCCCTTCGATTCAACGGTGCCGGGTGGAAACCGGTTCCGACCACCTCGCCGGCGTTTCTGGTGGCCCTGACACCCGGACCCTCGGGCAGCCTCGTCGCTGTCGGCACGATCCAGACCTTTCTGGACTTGCTGCCGCCCTGAGGCGTGGCGGCGCTACGGCCGCATCGGTTCGGTCCCGCGCGGCGAGGGCGCACCGTAGTGAAGGTACAGAACCGTCGCGGCGGCGTTCGGCTTGATGGTCACGACGTACAGTCGATCGTAGTCGGCGTCGGTTAACTCCCCCACCGATTGGCCGGAAAGCTTTTCCACGATCATCGGCACCACGTTGCTGTGGCTCACCACGAGGGCCTTGCCGCCGGGCGGCAACGCCTTGAGCGCCGCGATCAAATCGTCGGCCTTGGCGGCGCCGAGTACGGTGGTTGCGATGCCGAGCTCCCGGGCGAGGGGCGCGGCGGTTTCTTGGGTCCGTTTGAACTCGGAACTGAAAATGGCGGAGATCTTCTGGTCCCGGAGGGTGTGTGCCAGAGCCCGGGCTCGAACGTTCCCCGCTTCAGTCAGCGACGGGTCGGGATTCCCGGGCCCCTTCTCAGCGTGGCGGACGACGAATACCGTGACGGAGCCGTCCTGCGCCAGGGCGGGGCTCCAGCCCAGCAGGGGGAGGATGGCGGCAAGAAGCAGGCGGGTTGAGCGCATCGGGGCATCTCCAGCTCGGGATGCTGGAGGATAATCGGGGGGCCGTGCGCCGGGGACCGTTTGGCGGGGCTATCTTGGAGGCAACCGGCAGGGAATTCACTGTGGAGGGCTATATGGAGTTGGCGTCGATGAGGGCGGCGATGGTCGGGGCGGCGCTGGCCGCGGCCGTTGGGTGTGCTACGAATCCGGCGACCGGCCGACGAGAGTTGTCCCTGGTCTCGGAGAGCCAGGAAATCGCCATGGGCCAACAGGCCGCGTCCGAGGTCCGCCAGTCCATGGGCTTGGTGCCTGATTCGGCGGTCCAACAGTATGTCCGGGCAATCGGACTCCGGCTGGCCAAGGCATCCGAGCGACCCAACCTTCCCTGGTCCTTCGACGTCGTCGATGACCCGGCGGTCAACGCCTTCGCGCTGCCCGGGGGATCGATCTTCATCACCCGCGGCATCCTGAGCTACATCCAAAACGAAGCCGAACTGGCATCGGTCATCGGACACGAAATCGCCCATGTCACCGCCAAGCATTCGGTCCAGCAAATTTCGCGGGCCCAACTGGCGCAGGGCCTGCTCGGGGTCGGCAGCATCCTCAGTAGCGAAGTGGCAGCCGTCGCAGGTGTAGCGAGCCAGGGTCTCGGGATCATGTTCCTCAAGTTCGGCCGGGACGCCGAGACCCAGGCGGACGACCTCGGCTTCAAGTACTCCCTGAATGACGGTTACGATGTCCGCGCCATGAAGGGCATGTTCGAGATGCTGGGCCGAGTCAGCGGCGGCGGGGGGGTCGGGCGGTTGCCCCAGTGGCTTTCGACCCACCCCGATCCCGAGAACCGGATCGTAAAGACCGAGCAACGTTTGGCTCAAATCACGACCGATCTGAGCCGGGCCAAGCTCGGCCGGGATCAATTCGTCCGGAACCTCGACGGGATGGTCTTCGGAGAGAATCCGCGCCAAGGGTACTTCGACCAGCAGCGTTTCAACCACCCCGATTTGGCGTTCCGGATCGACTTCCCGGGGGGCTGGAAAACCCAGAATCAGCCCGCGGCGGTCGTCGGCGTCAGCCCGGCCCAGGACGCTATGTTCTCGCTGAGCATTCCCGGAAAGGACGCTCCGTCTCAGTCGTTGGCCAAGTTCCTCGGCCAACCAGGGATCCAGTCGGCCAATCAGAGCACAGCTTCGGTCAATGGAATGGCCGCCGCGGCCGCGGATTTCCAGGCCACCACCCAAGACAGCCAGGTCGTGGCGGGCCGGATTGCGTTCATCTCCTACGGCGGGAATACTTACCAGTTGTTGGGCTACACGAAACAGGCAGGCCTTCCGACCTACCGCAGTGTGTTCGGGCAGGCGATTCAGAGCTTCAACCGGCTCACGGACCCAGCGGCACTCGCCAAACAACCGATGCGGCTCCGGTTGGTTCGGCTCTCGAGAGACCTGAGTGTGGAGGAGTTCCACCGCCAGAACCCGAGCCCGGTGCCGGCGACGACGGTGGCCTTCCTGAATGGGGTCAACGGGGTCACCGACCTGCTCAAGGCGGGCACTTGGGCCCGCCGGGTCCAGTAACGGCTAGTCCTCTTCCCGAAGGCACTCCTCCAAGATCCCCATACCCGTATCGACGTCGTATTCGTCGAGGATCAGGGGTGGGGCCAGGCGAAACGTGCTTTGGCCGCAGCTGAGGAGCAGGAGACCCTTTTTGAAGGCCCGGTCGGTGAGCCGTTCGATCAGCTCCGGAGCGGGCTCCTTGGTGGCCCGGTCGTTCACGAATTCGATGCCCAGCATCAAGCCCCGTCCCCTGACGTTCCCGATCACGCCATAGCGTTCCTGCATCCGGCGGGCATGGCCGAGCATCCGGTCGCCCATTGCCAGGATGTGGGGGAGCAACGGCTCGACGATGTCGAGCGTTGCCAACGCCGCCGCGCAACAGACCGGGTTTCCCCCGAAGGTCGAGCCGTGGGATCCCGGCTCCCAAGTCATCACCGACTCCTTGGCGATGAAGGCGCCGATCGGCATCCCGCTGCCCAGGCCCTTGGCGGTGACGATGATGTCCGGTTCAACGTTGTCCCAATCGCAGGCCCACATCTTTCCGGTTCGCCCGACACCGCACTGGACTTCGTCGGCCACGAGCAGAATTCCATGCTGGTCGCAAAGGTTTCGGAGGGCCGTGAGAAACCCGGCCGGCGGGATCACATACCCGCCCTCACCCTGAATCGGCTCGACGAAAATGGCCGCGACATCGTCCGGGCTCACCTGGCGAAGGAATAGGTCGTGTAACGCCGCCAGCGACTGTTCGGCGGCGTTCGGGTTCCGGTATGGGTTCGGGTAAGGGACGTGATACACTTCCGGCAGCAGCGGTCCAAAATGCTTGTGCTGCTTGACCTTGCTCGACGTGAGGCTGAGCGCGCCGCAGCTTCGTCCGTGGAACGAACCCTGGAACGAGATCATGGCCGTCCGCCGGGTGTGGTAGCGGGCGAGCTTGATGGCCCCCTCGATGGCCTCGGTGCCTGAGTTGGACAAGAAGGTCCGCTTCCGGCTCGGCCCCGGCGCGAGCCGGCCCAGACGCTCCGCCAATTTCGCAAAGTCGTCGAAATAGAAATCGGTGCCGCAAATGTGGAGGAACTTCTCGGCTTGGTCCTTGATGGCGGCGACCACGGCCGGGTGGTTGTATCCCGTCGATGTGACGGCGATCCCTGCCATGTAATCGAGATACCGGTTGCCGTCGACGTCCTCGACCATCGCGCCCCGGCCTCCGGCAATCACCAGCGGGTACTCCTTGATGTATGAGGTCGAAGTCCAGGCGGCATCACGATCGATGATCGCCCGGCCTTTGGGACCGGGAGGGGTGGTCAAGATCCTGGGGTAGTCGCGAGTGTTCATGAGGCCCGCCAAAAATGAAAGGTCTGGAGTTGCTAAACCGTCGCTGGGTGGCCGGCGATTTGCTCGCGCCACCACTGTTGCCCCTCGGGCGGCAAGGTATGAATCGGATCGTAGTACTCGTGGCGCTGGCCGAGCGCCTCGGCGTTACCCCACTCGATACTGGTGAGGTAGTTCTTGGTCCAGTAGGAAATCCCCTTTTCCCGGTCGTACTCAGCCAACTGATGGATCCAACGTTTCCCGACAAAGGGGACGTCACACACGATCCGGGGAGTCGCAAACCCGGGGAGGTACCCCATGATATCGTGCTGCAACTGTTGCGCTTCCGCGATCGAGGTCCGCCAGTGCTCCGAGTTCGGAATCATGTCGCACATGTAGAAGTAGTACGGCAGGATCTTGGCGTGATCGAGCAGCATGAAACAGAGGTTGAGCAAGTCTTGGCTGGTGGCGTTGACGCCACGGAGCAACACCCCCTGGTTGCGCACGTCACGGAACCCGATCTCGAGTAGCCGCTTGGTGGCCCGTCCAACCAGCGGAGTAACCTGCTGGGCGGCGTTGGCATGGGTATGCAGAGCCAGGTCGACGCCGCGGTCGAACGCCTTCTTGGCCAGCCGCTCGAATCCCTCGAGGACGTTGTCCTGGAGATAGTGCTGCGGCAGCCCGATCAACCCCTTCGAGGCAAGCCGGATGTCGCGGATGTTCGGAATGTCGAGCAGAGCCGAGACAAATGGCTCGAGCTGGGTAATGTGCAAATTGGCAATGTCGCCGCCGGAGACGACCACGTCGCGGACCGTGGGCGTCTTCCGGAGATAGTCCAGCATCTGCTGATGGCGGTCCTTCTGCGGAATCTGAAACTTGAGCTTGGCCACCTGCGGCACGTCGTTGCCCACGAGGTCCATTCGCGTGCAATGGCCACAGTACTGCGGGCAGGTCGTCAGCAGCTCGGCGAGCACCTTGGTCGGATACCGGTGGGTCAGCCCCTCGACGACCCACATGTCGTGCTCGTGGAGACTGTCACGCGAGGCCTTCGGATGGTTGGCCCATTCGGTCAACCGGTCCTTCAAGGCCGGGAGCATGTACCGCCGTACCGGATCGTTCCAGAGATCCGCCATGTTCATCGTATTGAGCATGTGCGGAGGCAGCAACATGGACATCGTGGCCCGTTGTTCCTGATCTTGGGCAATGCTGTCCAGGAGGCTTTGGGGCAGCAGCTCGCCCAGGGTGCTCTTCAGCTCGCGAAGATTCTTCACCGAGTGCTTCCGCTGCCAAGTCGCGTTCTCCCAGTCCGCCGTCGACACCCCACGGTAGCCGGGAATTCGGGTCCAGTCCGGCTCCACATACTGTAGTGGCGGCGGGTACGGGATCGGTTGGCCGGTCTTGAGCGGCGCTTGGGTCGGGTGCATTCGGGCCTCACGGTCGGCGATCACAACTTGACGGGAACCAAGATAATATATTATATATAACTGAGCAAGCAGGGGCCACTTCTCAAACTGGTTGGAGGTACGCTCGGTGGATCTCGCGGGGGTGCTCACCCGAATGCCACGGGTGAGGAAGCAGGCCACCCACGAATTGGTGGCGTCCGTGCTGCGGGAGGCGATCACCGCCGGTCACCTGCGGGGCAACGCCCCGCTCCCTCAGGACGAGATCGCGGCCCAGCTCGACGTCAGTCACATTCCGGTACGCGAGGCCCTTCGGCAATTGCAGTCCGAGGGGCTGGTCACGTACCAGCAGAATCGCGGGGCGTCGGTCACCGCGCTTACCCCCGACGAAATTCGAGAGATCTACGAGATCCGGGTCATTCTCGAGACCGCGGCCATCACTCGGGCCTGTGCCGACATCGCTCCCGACAAACTCGCTGAGGCGGCTCGGATTCTGGCCGACTCGGAGGCCACCGCCGACCCCGGCCGGTGGGGAGCCCTCGACGTCGAATTCCACGAATTGATCTACGCCCTCGAGGGCCGGCCTCGACTCCATGAGTTGATCGCCGGGCTCCTCCGGCGGGTCGACCGGTACTGGCTCTCGCATGGGCTGATGCTTCGCCACCGGTCCGAGTTCGAGCAGGAACACCGGGCCCTCCTCGACGCGGTCGCGCAAGGAGATGCAGTCCGGGCCGGCCGGTGCCTCCAGGGTCACTTAGCCGGCGCCTCGAGTCTCCTGATTGCTGAAATGGCCCGCCTGGAAGGCGCGACTCCGAGCACTCTGCCCGGATCCTGACGCCGCTGCCAGCCGCCGGTCCGGGGCGGGTCGTTAGGCGTTCCAGTCTACTCCGTTGCCAGGACATGGCTTGTCGCTCGGGCCGCCGGCCCCGCCCATTCGGCATCTCGCTTGCCTCTCCTGACGCCGTCCTCTCGAACGGCACCGTCCCGAATGGCAACTGCGAGCGACCGAAAACCCGAATTGAGCTATGTGCTCGCGGCGACGTCCATCGATGAAGTGCACAAAGCTGCAGCGTGGCTTCGCACCGCCCGTCTGACCGAGCGGGTGGAAATCGTCTTGGCCGCACCGGGTCCGGTGTTCGGGCGGGTCCCCGGCCGGATTATCCCGCCGTGGGTTCGGCTCGTGTCGGCCGACAACACCCCCGACCGGAAGGTGATTCAGGTTGCGGGTGCCCGGCAAACGACGGGAGCGGTGGTGATCGTGGTGAGTTGCGGCGATGATCTTGACGCGAAGGTCCAAGATCCGTTCACGGCGGAGCGTCTGGCCGCCGAACGGCCCGATCCAGAGGTGTGGGCCGATACCTCGCAAGTCGCCCTGCCGACGGCGATGGTCGAAGTCCGAGTCTAGCCCACGGCCCGCTACTGCCGGGTAGTCCTTCGGCGCATGAAATCCATCAGGATGAACTGGCCTAACGTCATGGTGTTGGTAAAGTAGGCCTTTCCGCGGCAGATGGCGCCGACGGCCTTCACGAACTCGACCAGGGCCCGGTCGCGGGCCAGCATGAACGTGTTGATGACGATGCCGCTGCGGCGGCAAGCGGCCACCTCCTGGAACGTCGCCTTCAAAATGGCGGGATCGAGCCCCGCTGAGTTGAAGTAGACCTCGCCGGAGGGTGTGGTCATGGCCGAGGGCTTGCCGTCGGTGATCATGATGATCTGCCGCATGTCCTTCTTCTGTCCCATCAGCAATCGCCGGGCGAGCTTGAGCCCTTCGGCCGTGTTGGTGTGATACGGTCCGACCTGGGCGCCGCTCAGCGTGGCCAGCGGAATCTCCTCGGCTCGGTCATGAAACAACACCACCTTCAATGAATCGCCGGGGTACTGGGTCCGGATCAGGTGGGTCAGGGCCAGCGCCACTTTCTTGGCCGGGGTGAAGCGATCCTCCCCGTAGAGGATCATCGAGTGCGAGCAGTCGAGCATCAGGACCGTCGCGGCGGACGAGCGGTATTCCGACTGCTGGACCATCAGGTCGTCGTACTCGAGATCGAGGGGCATGGTGAGGCCGCCGCGGGCGATCGCCCTCCCCAAGGTGCCCGGCACGTCGAGGTTGAGGACATCTCCGAACTCGTACGGTTTCGACGAAGACTCGGCCTCAACCCCGGTGGAGAGAAAGGGGGTGTCGTGAGTCCCGAGACTTGCCTTGCCGACGGTGCCAAGCAGGTTCTTGAGGGTCCGGTAGCCCAAGAAATCGAGCCCCTTTCCGGTCAGATCGAACTGGACTTGCTCGGCCGCCGCCCGGGCTTGGCCGCCGGGGCCGACGACCGCGGAGTATCCGGCGGGAACCTGGGGCGGTTCTTTGGCTTTGAGGTACCCTTCGTCCATCAGCCGCTGCACGATCTGGTCGAGCATCCGGGACAAATCCTGGTCCAGACGCTGGCCCTCGGGCGACTCGGGGTCGATGTCACCGCGGAGATACTTCACCATGTCTTGGGTGAGTTGACCGGACTTGAGGAGGGCCTCGAGGATGGCCTCCTTCAGTGCACTCATCGACCGGTCGCCGCCCTCGGGCTGCTCCGCCCACCACGGCCACTCCTCAGGCCCGCCGGCAAACCCGGACTGGAGCAGGAAATCCCCCAGTTGGTCCAGCAGCGCCTGGAGATTGACGGCATCGCCGAGCTCGGCAGTGTACTTGGCGTACGTCGTGTATCGCATCCAATGTAAGGTCGTCCATTCGGCCGGCCAGGGCAACTATCTTCCCCGTGTGCTTGCCAAAGTCCGCGCGGCGATCCTCTCGATCGGTGCCCTCCAGCACCGCAACTTCCGCCTGTTCATTGTCGGACAATTCGTGTCGCTCTGCGGGACCTGGATGCAGAGCGTTGCTTTGTCGTGGCTGGTGCTCGAGTTGACGAACTCGACCTGGAAGACGGGCTTGGTGAGTTTCTTCGGCGCCCTCCCGGTCCTGCTGCTGACGCGGTGGGGCGGTGCCGTGGCCGACCGGGTCAACAAGCGATTCTGGCTGATGGTGCTCCAGACCTTCTTCCTGCTCGAGGCGCTGGCCCTCGGAATCTTGGCGTGGGCGGGGCTGATCACCGTGCCATGGGTCTACGTGCTGGCCCTGTTGACGGGCGTGGTCAGCGCCTTCGAGATCCCGATTCGCCAAGCCTACCTCGTCGAGATGGTCGGGAAATCCAATCTGATGAGTGCCATCGCGCTCAACAGTTCGGCATTCAACCTTTCGCGGGTCGTCGGCCCGGCGCTGGCGGGCGTCGTCAACGCCACCCTCGGGCCGGCGGCCTGTTTCTTCATCAATGCGGTCAGCTTCTGCGCCGTGTTGATCGGCCTCTACCGAATCGACCCGAACGAGGTTCGCTCCGACCAGAGTGGCCGCCGGGCGGGGCTCCGGGCCGGCTGGGATCATGTCCGGGCCCTTCCGCTGCCCCGCGCGCTGGTGACACTCACGACGGTGTTTACGCTGTTCGGGTCGGCGTTGATCGCGATTCTTCCGGCCTTTGCCCGGAAGGCGCTCGGCGCGGAGGTCGGCGGCTACGGCGGCCTCATGTCGGCGTTCGGAATCGGAGCGGCCCTTGGCGCTCTGACGTTGGCCGCGATCGGCCAGCGGTTTCAGCGGGAACGGGTGGCGTTCATCGCCGCGATCGCCGTCGGCGTCAGCCTGCTTCTATTGGGGTTGGTCCAGGTGTTCGCGGTGGCCGTGATCCTGTTGGTCGTGGCGGGGTTGAGCATGGCCCTCAACGCCATCATGACGAATACGATCCTTCAAACCAGCGCCCCGGACCACATCCGGGGTCAGGTGGTCGGTCTCTATTCCTTCATCGTCATCGGCCTCGCGCCGTTCGGTTCCGCGCAGGCCTCGTGGATCGGCGAGCAGTTCGGGCCGTCGTTTGCGATCGCCTTGGGCGGAGCGATCTGCTTGGTGGCGGCTGTCGTCATGGCGTGGCGGAACGGGCTCTTTCGCCCTCGGCCCGATGTCGGCCCGCTGGCCCGGATGACCGGGGAATACCCGGTCCTCGATTCCCCTGATGGCCAAGGAGGTGGACGGTGATCATTACGATCTCTCGCGAACTGGGCGCCGGTGGGAGCGAAGTGGCTCGGCAGGTGGCCGACGCGCTCGGGTGGCGGGTGGTGGACAACGAATTGGTCGACCAGATCGCCGCCCGTACCGGGCTCAGCCCAGCCGAGGTGAGGGAGCGTGAAGAAATGGCCCCGGGGTTCTTGGAGCGACTGATTCGGATGCTCACCAAGGCCGCCCCGGAAATGCTGACCCCGGCGGCCGAACACGTTCCCGAGCTGGAAGAAGCCAACTTGGTCAAGATGACCCGAGCCGTCGTGGAGGAGGTCGCTCGCGAAGGGCGCGTAGTGCTGGTGGGCCGCGCGGCGCCGGCGGTCTTGAGCCGCGATCGCGATGCGATCCACCTCAAGATCGTCGCCCCGAAGGCCCGGCGTGTCGAGACTGTGATGGCGAGGCTTGGGATCGGGCCCGACGAGGCGGCGGCGGCAGTCGAGTCGTCCGATGCCAACCGAAAGCGCTACCACGAGCAGTACTACGAGCGGGATTGGAACGACGCCTCACACTACCACCTGGTGCTCAATACCGCGGCGTTAGGGATCGCGAACACCGTGGCCACGATCGTCGGCCGGGCCAAGACGCTGTGGCCCCACGAGACCCGGGAACGACGGGCGCCCCCGCCAGATCGTTAGTCGTCGGCTTTGCGGCGTTTGTCCTGCCTCGGCATCCGGAGCGCCGTCCAGCCGTACTCCTCGGTCCGGCTGATCCGCTTCTGGGCGGCCAGTGCCTCCAGGACCAACTCGCATGCCGTCACCAGGGTGCCGGCCTCGGTGCCGGGGCCCTCGCTCACCAGCTCCGCTACGGGCACGAGTCCGGGCACTACCCGGAATGCCTTGAGGTAGAGGTCGCTCGCCTCATCGCCGGAAACTTTCAGGGCCTGGCCGCTGTCGAACCAGGTTACAATCCGCTCCACTGTTTCCGCCTCGACCTCACCGGCCCGGCCGAGAAAAGTGCGATTGCAGGCCCTCCGGATCAGTTCCTTCGCGATCGCCTCCGACCCCTGGAGTTCGCCCTCGTACTCGAGTTCGAGCTTGCCGGTGACCGCCGGGAGCCCGGCGTAGAGGTCGCTGATTCTCGGCACGACCGGCTGTTCCCGGCTGACCACGGCGCGGCGTTCGGCGTTGGACACCGCGGTCTCGATCAGCGCGATTGGAAGCCGCTGACTCACGCCGGATCGCTTGTCGACTCGCCGGTCGGTGCGGGCTTCAAAGGCCACCCGTTCGATCACTTCCCGGACGAACTCCGGAATCCGCACCGGTGGTCCATCGCGGTCAACCCACGCTTCCTGGGCGGTAATCCGGATCCCGAGGTCGACGTCGCGGGGGTAATGGGTTTGGATTTCCGCCCCGATCCGGTCCTTGAGGGGCGTGACGATCTTGCCTCGGGCGGTGTAGTCCTCGGGATTCGCGGTAAACACGAGCAAGACGTCGAGCGGGAGCCGGATCGGATACCCTTTGATCTGGACGTCGCCCTCCTGCATGATATTGAACAGACCGACTTGAATCTTGCCGCTCAGGTCGGGGAGCTCATTGATGCCGAAAATCCCCCGGTTGGCCCGGGGCAACAGGCCGTAGTGCATCGTGAGTTCGTCACTCAGCAGGTGCCCTCCTTTCGCCGCCTTGATCGGATCGAGATCGCCGATCAGGTCGGCGATCGTCACGTCGGGCGTCGCGAGTTTCTCGACGAACCGCGACTCGCGGTCGAGCCAGGCAATCGGCGTCCGGCCGCCCAACTCGGCTAGTTGAGCCCGGCCGAATTTTGAAATCGGTCCGAAGGGGTTGTCGTTGACTTCGCTCCCCGCGATGATCGGGAGGTGCTCGTCGAGGAATCGAACCAAGCTTCGGAGCAGCCTGCTCTTGGCTTGTCCGCGGAGCCCGAGGAGAATGAAATCTTGGCGGGCCAACAGCGCGTTGATGACTTGAGGCACGATGGTGTCGTCATACCCATGGATTTCGGGGAACAGCGGTTGGCCGGATTCGAGCGCGGCCAACAGATTGGCGCGGATCTCGTCGCGGACCGATCGTAGCCGGCGGCTCGGCGCGCCCCAGGGGCTCGTTTCCAACTCGGCTAGGGTACTCGGGAGTGGTTTCGGCATATTTTCGGGTCGTAAGTCGTTGCGAGCGATTGACAAAGGCTCTTCAGGTCGTATTTTGTCAGGATGTGTTTCCCCGCGTCCTGTGCGCGGACCACCGATTCCGAAACAATGTAAACCCCGCTCACGGAGGAAGTACCATGTCGAAGTACGTTTTTGCGGCTGCCCTGCTGGCCTTGTCGGCCTGCGGCGAGAAGAAGGCTGATGCCCCGGCTGTTGATTCCGCCGCTGCTGCCGCCCCGGCTCCCGCCGCGCCGGCCGCCGTTGACTCGATGGCCAAGCCGGATAGCGCGATGGCTGGCGACACGACCAAGGCGCACTAAGGCCGCTGGTGGTTGCCGTCCGAAGGAGCCCCGGAGCTAACGCTTCGGGGCTCTTTGATTATCCGGAAGTGATTCGATCGTCGCGCCGCCGACGGTGGTTCCGGCCTCGATTTCGCGCCGGACCTTGGCCAGCCCAAGAGTTGATCCATCCTCGAGCTGAAGGACCGAGCCGATCCGGGCCACGACTTTTCCGGCCTCGACCAGCTCACCGGATGCCGGAGGGTTGATGCCGGTAAGCCACCGAACCCGCCGCAGCAGCCAATTGGGGTGGCCGCGAAAGTGGAGCCGAGCCACCGTCTCCTGGCCTACGTAGCAACCCTTGCTATGGGAGACCCCGCCGATCCCGCCGTAGTCCACCTCGGCCGGCATGGTTCGCTCGTCGATCTCGGCGCCAAGCGACGGAAACCCGCTGAGCACTCGGGCCGCCACCAGGTCGTCTTCGGTGCCGAACGCGGCGCCGCCGGCCGCGAGGTCGGCCGCCGCGGCTTCGCACCCCGTGGCCGAGCCTACAACCAGAACACCGAACGGAGCTCGGTCATTGGACGGGGCGGCGACGTGAACCGTCTCGTCGCCGATCCGCCAAGCTGAAGCCTGGCCCGGTTCGATCGGGTGGCCCATTCGGCTGCTGAGCAGGGCCAGGGCTTGGCCTCCAACCACCCAGCGGCACCGGCCCGCCGCGGTCCGGTTGGTGACCTTGGCGATCCGGGGTGGAAATTGCCGCTTGAAGAGGTCGGCCAACTCTGACTCAACCGATCGGTCGGCCACGAGGATCAACTCCCCATCGCCTGGCGGACGAAGGACCCAGCAATCGGCGATGATCATGCCCTTGGGCGTCAAGATGGCCCCGTACACCAAGCTGCCTGGACCGGGTTTGACGACATCGTTCGTGGTAATACCCTGGACGCATTCCACCGCCCCGGGCCCCGCCACGGCGAATTGGGCCGGCTGACCGGCGATGATGATCGCGCCGCTTTGGACTTGGCTCAGCCGGGTTTTGGAGATCGCGATGGTCAGCACGATTGAACGATAGGCTACTGGGGGGACGAGTCGTAGTAGCCGGCCGTACGGTAGGACCAATCGAGCAACTCAACCGGATGGGCCACCCGGGTCGCCAACCCGGCGGCGGCGAGCCCCGCCCCGATTTGCATCAGACAACCGGGGTTGCCGGTCACGATTAAGTCGAGCGCCGGCGATGAAGCCCCGATGGCCGCGACTTTGTCATCCAAGACCGCTCTCGAGAGTTCGGGGTGGATCACCCCATAGATGCCGGCGCTTCCGCAGCACCGGTCGGAGCCCGGAAGCTGCCGGACCACCAGGGCGGGGATGGCGGCCAAGAGATCGAGGACTTCGCGATGGACCCGCTGGGCGTGCTGGAGATGACACGGGGCATCGTAGCCAACGGTCAAGGCGAGGGTGCCTCCCTGTCGCGGTCCGGCGGCGGCGAGGAGTTCGCTGACGTCTCGGGTCCGGCTTCCGATCTCGGCCGCGTCCGGTGTCCCAAGCAGGTGCCCTAGGTCTTTGAGGAGGGCGCCGCAGCCGGCGCTGTTGACGACGAGGAAATCGGCTCGGCCGAGGAACGCCTTGACGTTGGTCATCGCGAGGGCTCGGGCGCCATCCTGATCGCCGGCGTGGTCGTGCAGGGCGCCGCAGCAGCCTTGGCCTTCGACCTCGATGACGCGATATCCGTTCACCTCGAGCGTCCGGCGGGTGGCGTCGTGCACGTGAGCGAACAACCCATTCATGACGCAGCCCCGAAAGAGGGCCACGGTGCCCCGGTTCTCCGCCGGCCGCTTCGGATCGCCGCCCTCCGCCCGGCGAACCGGCCGGGTGGCGGCCACCATCCCGGCCAGAAAGCCGAGCCGACCCGGGCCGGCAAAGAGCTGAGCCAAGCCGGTGGTCCGGCCCATCCGTGCGAGCGTCGTGGCGAACCGCCACCGCCAAGATCGACTGAACATGCCGAGGACCGCCCGGGCGAGACCCGGGAGACCATGCTCGGCGGAGATCCGGGCCCGCGCGGCCTCGAGGCCCCGGCCATAGCCGACACCCGAGGGGCAGACCGGCTCGCAACCTCGGCAACCGAGGCAGGCGTCCAAATGCTGGACCAGACCGGGATCGTCGGCGGCCAGTTCGCCTCGTTCCAATGCTCGCATCAGGAGGATTCGCCCCCGCGGGCTATCACTCTCGTCGCCGGTGGCCAAATACGTAGGACACGCTGGAAGGCAAAACCCGCAGTGGACGCACGGGTCCAGCGCTTCGAATCCGCCCCGGGCCGCCGGGGCGACGGTGTCACCCATCGACGGACCCCTCGATTGGGGTCATCAGTCGTCCGGCTGGATCGAAGACGGCTCGAACCCGGTCACTGAGGGGCCGGACCCCTTCCCGGAAGGCGCCGAAATGCCCGGTCTTGGCGCGGACGCTCCACGGGCCGCGTTCCACCGTGACCGGAATTTCCCGAGTGGCGAGCTCACGGCGGAGGGTGATCAGGGCGTCCGCCGACGGGTGTCCCGTCCACCGGAGGCCGCCTCGGCCCGCCGACGCGCTCAAGCGTCCGGGACCAAGGCGTTCGGCTAAGAGATCGGCGACCTCGGGAATTGACTGGGGCAGCACTCCAAGCCGGATTGTCACGGGTCCGTCGAGGGCCGCTTCGGCGGCGGCCGATTGGAACGCCGTTCCCGCCGGGCCGGAGAGGACCTCCCAGGACAGGTCAGCCGCGACCCGCCTGGCCCGCTCTGCCTCCGCGCGCACGCCCTCCTCGGTACCCGCGATCACCATCAGGAGCCACCAGCCTAACGAGCCGGGGGGCCCGGGCGACACGAGTTCGAGGGTCACGGCGTCGATGCCGGCGTCGACTAGCGCCCGGGCGGCGTTGGCCAGGGGATCGAGTTCCCCGATGGCAAGCATGGTTTGACGAGCCGCCGGAAGCGCCCGGAGCCGAAGATTGGTTTCTGCGATGACGCCAAACGCCCCAAACCCGCCGATCTGGACCTTGCTGAGGTCAAAGCCGGCCACGTTCTTGACGACCACGCCGCCGGCCCGGACGATCCGGCCGTCGCCGGTGACGACGGTGGTACCAAGAACCTGATCGCGGATCGGCCCGAACCGATGTCGCACTGCGCCCGCGGTGCCGGTGGCGAGGACCGAACCGAGCGTCCGGTCCGGCAGTCCGGGGGGATCGAGGGCCACCCAGGTCCGGTCGGCCGCCAAGCGCTCGGCCACCGCCCGCAGGCCGGCGCCGCCCTGCACGGCGGCGATCAGGTCAGCCGGGGCCACCGACAGGATCCGGTTGAGTCGCTCGGTGCTCACGGCCACATCGGCGGGCGCGTCGGCCGGCATCCAGGTCCGGGCGCCCTCGATTCGGACCTTCCAACCCTCCTCGTTGGACAGCCCCAAAGCGGCGGCGAGCCCGTCGAGCGAGTCGGGGCTTACCCGGGGGCGTCCGTCCGGCCCCTCGGATCCCGTGAGGCCCAGAGCCGCCTTAATCCGGCCGAGAATCCCGGGCGTCATGGGAGCGCTCCCTGCCGCCACTCGCGGCAGTAATGAATCGGAACGACCTTGCCCGGATTGGCCGATTCGGATGGATCGAAGGCTCGTCGGACGGCGCACATCGTGGCGAGGGTGGTCGGGTCGAAGATCAGCGGCATGTAGTCGATCTTGTCGGATCCGACCCCGTGCTCGCCGGTGATCGATCCGCCCGCCGCGATACACGCCTTCATGATGGCCGTGCTGGCGGCTTCGACCCGCCCGCGGAGCTCGGGATCGCGATGGTCATAGCAGATATTGGGGTGGAGGTTGCCGTCGCCGGCGTGGAAGACATTGGCGATGGTCAGGCCGTACTGGTTGCCTAACGCGGTGATGGTATCGAGCAGGTCGGGCAGGGCCGTCCGCGGGACGACGGCGTCCTGGACTACCAAGTCCCGGGCGATTCTCCCCATCGCACCGAACGCCTTCTTCCGGCCCTGCCACAACTTGGCCCGGGCGTCCGGGGTTTCGGCGGTGCGGACGGTCCGGGCGCCGAAACGATGGAGCAGGGCCTCGACGACGACGGAATCGGCCCGCACCCCGGACTCAGTGCCGTCGAGTTCGACCAACAGAACCGCGGCGGCGTCGGTCGGGTATCCAGCGGCGTAGATCGACGCCTCGACGGCCTGGATGCAGGCTTGATCGAGCAACTCGAGGGCGGCCGGCACGACGCCGGATTCGATGATGGTACCAACCGCCTCGGTGGCCGCCCGCACGGACGTGAAGTCGGCAAGCAGCGTCCGGATGGCGGCCGGAACCGCCTCGAGCCGGACGGTGATTTCAAGCGCGATACCGAACATGCCTTCCGAACCGACGAAAAGCCCGACGAGATCGGGACCCCACGGCTCGCCCTGACGGCTGCCTAACGTCGCGACGGTCCCGTCAGCCAGCACGACCTCCAGTGCCACGACGTGACTGGTCGTGGCGCCGTACTTGAGACAATGAGGGCCACCCGCGTTCTCGGCGACGTTGCCGCCCAGGGTGCACGCGGT
>SXGU01501837.1_pt1 | contig 16566 bp, 14 predicted proteins | sample 3174531 | NCBI WGS metagenome assembly SXGU01 (sample SAMN11356863, study PRJNA531348) | freshwater metagenome | isolation source: freshwater sample F1-140 | place: China: Fuxian Lake, Yuxi | collected 2017-12-25 | reverse complement strand
CTGGCATCCACCACGAGCAGCGAACCCTCGCAAGCCGCCAGCGAACGGCTCACCTCATACGCAAAATCCACATGCCCCGGTGTGTCCATCAGGTTTAGCATATAGGTTTCGCCATTGTCTGCCTTGTATTTCAGGCGCACCGTTTGTGCTTTGATGGTGATGCCGCGCTCTTTTTCAATGTCCATGGAATCCAGCACCTGCGCCGACATTTCGCGCAGCTCCAACCCGCCGCAATACTCAATGAGGCGGTCAGCGAGCGTGGATTTCCCATGGTCAATATGGGCGATGATAGAAAAATTGCGGATATGTGAAAGGTCAGTCATGCGCTGGTTTTTAAGGGAATAGGCTAGAGAGTGCAAGGAATTATTTGTTTTTGTAATAAATGAGTTTATAAAGAAATGGATTATTGGCAAAGAAATTATAAACCAGCAACATCCACATGAGTAATCGTTACCTTCCCAAGAGTCTGTTTGGTCGTGCGCTGCTTATTTTGGTGCTGCCGACCTTGTTTATTCAGATGGTTACGGTTTATATATTTTTTGATCGCCATTTGGACAATATCACCCGCCACATGTCCACCACTCTTGCGGGGGAGGCGGCGTTTCTCGTCAATCAATTAAAAGATACGCCAGCCAAGGAAAAACCAAAGGTGGTTGATGAGTTTTCATCGGCAACTGGTGTTAGCGTTTCGTTTGAAGAAGTTGAGGCGTTCAATCCAAAGAAAACGGTTAGGGATTTTCCTGAATTTCAAGAGATACTTCGCAGCAAAATCGATGAAGATTTTACGGTGCGCCGTGGTAAAGATGGCGATGTTGTGAATATCCGCATTAAATTACCCACGCAAACCCTAAAAATTCAAACCTCGTCAAAACGCTTGGAAAGCCGCACGGCAATGGTTTTTGTTGCGTGGATGCTGGGGGCAAGCTGCTTGTTTCTGTTCATCGCGGTGATTTTCCTGCGCAATCAAATTCGCCCGATAACGAGGCTAGCCGAGGCGGCGGATAGTTTTGGGCGGGGTGTTGATACGCCAGATTTCCGTCCACATGGCGCAACCGAAGTCCGCAAAGCTGCTCGCGCTTTTATAACCATGCGTGAACGCATCCGTCGTCAAATCCGCACCCGTACCGATATGTTATCGGGAATTTCGCATGACCTACGAACGCCGCTTACTCGCATGAAATTGCAGCTTGCTATGCTGCCAGAAGAGGTAAGCAAACGCAGTGATATGCGCGAGGCGATAGACGAATTAGATGATGATGTGCAGCAAATGCAGCAGATGATACAGGAATATCTTGATTTTGCTCGTGATGAGGGACGCGAAGAGGCGGTGCAAATTAATATTGGTGAATTCCTTGCCGATGTGGTGAGCGATTATACTCGTATGCAGCAAGCGGTTTCATTGACCATCGAAAACACGGCGGAGATTAGCCTGCGCCTTAGTGCTTGTCGGCGGATGTTGCACAATATTATTGATAATGCGCTGCGCTATGGCAAACGGTGTTACTTATCACTGCGTATAGTCGGAAGCTATGCCGAGATTGCAATTGATGATGAAGGTGCAGGAATTCCCGAAGATAAGCGCGATGTCGTTTTTAAGCCGTTTAACCGACTTGAAGCGTCACGCAACACCAAAACTGGTGGCGTTGGACTTGGGCTTACTATCGCCCGCGATGTCGTTCTTGCCCATGGTGGCAGCATCGCACTTGACAGCGCACCAGTTGGCGGGTTACGGGTAGTTATAAAACTACCTTTATAAGGGTACTCAAAATTATAAGGGTACTCAAAAATTTTTGAGAGGTATAAAAATGTCCACTCGTGTTGAAAAACTAACAGAATTCCGACATGCTGACTTGAATGAATTATGCAGCGCAACCGAGGACGCAATCCGCGAGGGTATCGGTTTTAATTGGGTTTTGCCACCGGGGAGTGATGTTTTAGAGGCTTACTGGAAAGGGGTTTTGGTCGTGCCTGACCGTGTATTATTCGTGGGCAGGTTGGACGGAACTCTGGCGGGTAGCATACAGCTATTAAAACCGGGGCATAGCAAGGAAACCTCATCATTTTGCGCGTCAATGGAAGCGCATTTCGTTGCCCCATGGGCGCGAGGGCATGGGTTGGCGAAAATGCTGTTGGAGGCCGCTGAACGCGAAGCGCGGGCGCAGGGTTTTTCGGTGGTGAAGCTAAGTGTGCGTGCTACGCAAGATCGCGCTATAAAGCTCTATGAAGAGCATGGCTATATGCACTGGGGAACGCTGCCATATTACGAGCTGGTAAATGCACAGATGATCGCAGGGCGGTTTTACTATAAAAATGTAGATCCGCTAACTTCGCTGATATAGATCCCAAAAAAAGGCGTAATTAAAAAATGGCATCCACACGATAGTGTATGGATGCCATCAAGCAGAAATTAGAAATAACGACTAGAATTTATAGCCAATACCAACACCCACAATCCATGGGTCGATATTAACATCCGCACGCACCGTGCCACCGTTGAATTTTGCGGTGGTGTCAATGAATACTTTTTTCACATCCAAGTTTGCATACCAGTTGCCAGAAAGTGGAACATCCACACCAGCTTGCAACGCAGCACCGAAGCTGTTGTCATAGTCAACGCTTGAAAGTGAGCCAGCATCTTCACCATAGAAAATGGTATAATTAATACCAGCACCAACATAAGGCTTAAAGCCTGTGAACTGGGTGAAATGATATTGCAGAGTAAGAGTTGGTGGCAACACCCAAGCATCACCAACATCAACGCTCGCACCCGCCGCTGAGCCGATTGCTTTTACATCATGGCGGGTGGTGGCAAGAATAAGCTCCGCCGCAATATTTTGGGTAAAGAAGTAGGTGAAATCCAGCTCTGGCATAACGCTGTTATCAACTTTTGCCTCACCACCAAGCGTTCCCGCTACATCAATGGTGCTGCTTTCTTGTGGAATAACGCCAATAGCGCGGGCGCGGATTAGCCAGTCACCAGCCTTAAAACCGTCTGAAGATGCGGCGGCAACGGGACTGCTTGGGCTTGCGGTTTTGCTCTTTGGCGCAGCAAACGCAGGCTGCACAAGCAGAGTGGTTGCGAGCAAAGGTAGAATAAGTTTTTTCATCGTTTTTTCCTTCCGTATTACTTAGAGTTTATAAAAAATTGCTTAAAACAAGCACTTGCTACAACAATTTTTATTGAAAAATCTTGATATATGTCAAGTCAACCTTTGTAAAATAACACTAGTGTTAGCAAGTTGTTTAACCAATTTTTTGAGGGATGTTTTATGAGTATTGAAAATCACAGCTTAGTTAAAGAATTTCCAGAAATGCGCGAAAAAATTCACCAGTTGAAGACGGGTGATAACCATTTTGCACGGCTTTTTGCTGAATATGACGAAGTTGAACACGCTGTTCACCGTATTGAGGCGGGGGCGGAGGCGGCATCGGACGATCGCCTAGAAGAATTAAAAAAACAACGCCTGAGCTTGAAAGATGAGCTTTTTGGGATGTTGAAAAAAGCCGCTTAAGGTTTTTATTGCGATTTAGATGGTGGACAGATGGCGGGTGGTGGCTATAATTGTTATCCACCTGCCTTTTGTTATTGTCGCAATTTATGAAACCAATTCAAAAAATAACTTCTATAGAGCAGCCGTCGCTGGATTTGCAGTTGGCATCTATTGGCGACCCGTTTTCTGACAAAGCCAAGATTTTATCGATTTGTCGGGGCTGGTTGATATATCAACAGGAAGTCATAAAATCCGAATTTATTACCACTGGCAAGGTGGCGAATTTGCTGGTTGGGCATAGTAAATTGGTCGATGCTTTAATTGCCGCTATTTATTCTCTTGTTGCACAGAATGAAAAACAGAATGAAAAAAACATCTCAGTAATTGCTGTTGGTGGCTATGGTCGCAGCGAACTTTTCCCCTATTCTGATATTGATATTTTGTTTATCTATGACAAGACGCAGGAAAAACGCGCGGCGCAAATCTCCGAGTTTATATTATATATATTATGGGATTTGGGTTTCAAAGTTGGTCAATCGCACAGAACTATCGCAGAAGCCTTGGAGCTAGCAACGGCGGATATAACCATTCGCACCAGCCTAGTGGATACGCGGTTAATCGTTGGCGATAGCAAGTTATTTGCGACCTTGCAAAAGCGGTTCGAAAGCGAAGTTATCAAGGGAAAAGAGCTTGAATTTGTGGAGGCAAAACTGGCAGAGCGCGACAGCCGTCATGCGCGTTTTGGCGATTCTCGCTATATGCTTGAGCCGAATGTTAAAGAGGGAAAAGGTGGGCTTCGAGATGCTCATACGCTGTGGTGGCTGGCGAAAGTGGTTTATGGAGTGGATAAAATTGGCGGTTTGGTAGAGCGCGGGCTGGTTAGCCGCGAGGAATACCGCGCTTTTGAACAGGCAAAAAGCTTTTTATATCGCGTTCGCGCTCATTTGCATTACATCACAGGGCGGGCGGAAGAACGCCTGACTTTCGACCACCAATACTCGCTGGCGGTGGCGATGGGGTTTTCGCATCCGCATATTAACCGCGCTATTGAACGCTTTATGCGCCGCTATTTTGTTTCTGTTCGCATCATTGGCAGCACAACGCGGATTTTTTGCGCTCTGCTGGAGGATGAGAAAAAGCGCAAACCTCGGCTATCAATAGCCAGTCTATGGCATAATAAATGGAGCTTGGGCGGCTTTAAGATAGACGGTGAACGGCTCACTGTAAAAAATGAAAATGCCTTTGAAAAATCACCTGTAATGATGATCGAATTATTTCGCGTTGCACAGCTGCATGATTTGGATATTCATCCACATGCTCTTAAATTAATCGGGAAAAACCTGCATCTGATTGACAAAGAATTACAGCATGACGAAAAAGCCAACACGCTGTTTCTTGAAATTTTACTCCATAAAAAATCCGCGGAAACTGCACTCAGGCGCATGAGCGACGCGGGAGTTCTCGGGCGGTTTATCCGCGAATTCGGGCGCATAATCGGGCAGACGCAGTTTAACATGTATCATGTTTATACGGTTGATGAGCATACTCTTGTCGCCATCGGAATTCTACATGCGGTTGAAAATGGTTTGTTGAAAGAGGAGCTGCCGCTGGCTAGTGATTTAATCCACCGCGTTCGCCTGCGCCGTGTTTTATATGTTGCGCTGTTTTGTCATGACATCGCCAAAGGGCAGGGGGGCGACCATTCCGAGCTTGGCGAAAAAGTTGGGATTCGCCTTGCCACTCGCCTTGGTTTTACGCATGACGAAATAGAAACTGTTGGCTGGCTTGTGCGCTATCATTTGTTGTTTTCTAGCACTGCCACCAAGCGCGATTTCAACGATCCCAAAACCATTCAAGATTTTGTGGCGAGTGTGCAATCACCAGAACGCTTGAAGTTATTATTGGTACTTACTGTCGCCGATATTCGTGCTGTAAGCCCCCATGCGTGGAATGAGTGGAAAGCGGTTTTGCTGCGCGAATTATACACCCGCGCTGAGCAATATATGGGAACGGGAAAAGTTGAGCTAAAACAGCAGCAAGAAGAGCAGTTCCTTGCCGATTTACGCAAGCATTTAATTGGGTGGAGCGAGCGCGATATAAATCATTATGTCGAGCAGGGAAGCCCGAGTTTCTGGGCAAGTGTGCCACCAGATCGTCACGCGGTTATCGCCCGTATGATGCGCGAAGCGGAAAGCAAAAGCCAGCCACTACTCATTGATACTCAGCATGATTATGATCGTTGCGTCAGCGAAATAACCGTTTGTACACTTGATGATCATGGTTTGTTTTCCAAAATCGCGGGCGCAATGTCGCTGGCTGGCGCGAATATTATCAACGCTAAAATTTTTACACTGAAAAACGGTATTGCGGTTGAAATTTTCCAGATACAAGATCTGAGTGGGGAAGTGTTTGACAGCGCGGGAAAATTGGCAAAAATGTCGGTATATATTGAGCAGGTTTTGTCTGGCGAGCTTAACATCGCCAAGGAGTTCTCGCGCCGCACAACAGGTTATCTCAAGCCGCGCAATAAAGCTGTTCCCCTGCTTGGTCAGGTTTTGGTGGATAATGAAGCCAGCAGTTTGCACAGTGTAATTGAGCTAACCAGTAGGGACAGGGCAGGGTTGCTGCATGATGTAACCAGCACTATCGCAGGCCTTGGGCTATCCATCGTCACCGCCCATATTTCAACCTATGGCATGCAAGTGGCGGATGTGTTCTATGTAAAAAATAATTTCGGGCTAAAAATCACCCATGAATTAAAGCTAAAACAAATCAAAGAAACCCTTATGAAAGTTTTGATGGGCGAGCGTTAATCTATATTTGGCACGAAGTTTGCTGTAACCACCACGAGATTATTTTTATCCGTGGGCTGGTTTATGACTCTAAACAACACTTTTAATATCGGCATCAGTGGCTTGCTCGCGCAAAGCACCAAAATTACCACGATTTCGGATAATATCGCCAATCTTAATACGGTTGGTTATAAGGGCTATACGACTGATTTTCTATCGTTAGTGCAGAGTGCGGGGAATTCTGTTCTGGATAGCCATAATGGTGCGCGTTCCAGCTCGCGTCAGGATGTTTCAAAACAAGGCGAAATATCGCCCAGCGGCAAGGTTACTGATATTGCGGTAAATGGGGACGGGCTTTTTGTGGTGACGGACAGCACCACTGCGGGCAGCTCGCTGATTTATACTCGTGCTGGCGCGTTTTCGCCTGATAAAGACGGAAATTTCCGCAACAGCGCGGGTTTTTACTTGCAAGGTTGGCAGCTGGATTCTACTGGCGCACTTCCCGCGGCTTTGCAAGCTGCAAGCTATGACTCGGCAAGTGCGATTAGCAACTTGAGCTTGGTTAATGTTGCCGCGTCCAACAGCCTATCTGTGCCAACCAGCAGCGTCGCCATCAAAGCCAATCTTAACTCGGCGCAGGCGGCGTATAACCCAACAGGAAATATCAGCTTTACCAACAACCCAACGGCGGGCGATACCATTAGCATTAACGGCGTGACTTGGACATTTGTTGCCAGCGGTGCGACGGGCAATCAAACCAATATCGGCGCGAATCTGGACGCAACGCTTACCAATCTAGTGGCGGATTTGAACGCTGATATTTCTAGCGGCAATCCACTACGCAATACGGGGCTTATCACCAACCCAAATGTTGGCGACACTATCACCATTGGCGGCGTAACCCGTACATTTGTTGCTAGTGGGGCGACGGGCAACCAAACTAATATCGGCGCGAATCTGGACGCAACTCTTGCACAGTTGGCAATTGATACGGGTATATCACTCAATCCGCCATTGGCAAAAGCCAGCTATACAAATATTGCTGGCTCAAAACTTGGCGTAACCTATAACGCGCCGTCTTCTTTCCAAATTCCCGCTAGCCAGAATTTTTCCGCAGGCGACAAGGTTACAGTAAATGGCGTAGTCTGGGAATTCGTCGCCAGCGGTGCAACTGGTCATCAAATTAATATCGGCGCAAGCCTTGACGCAACTCTCACGCAGTGGGCAACGGACTTAAACGCCTCCACCAACCCTCTACTCACCACCGCTACTTACGCGAATGTTGGCGGCACTAGGCTGGTGGGAACGAATATTGGCAGCGCGGCAAGCTTCACTCTGGCTTCTGGCAATGCTAACGGCGTTGCTTCGCCGCTTTTGGTCTATAACGCCGCAGTTTCAACCAATAATATGACTAGCGGCGCGATTGTTTCGCAGTTCAACCGCGGCACGACAATTATTGATAATAACGGCGTCGCGCATGATGTTAGCATAAATTTTCTGAAGACGGATATTAACAGTTGGGCGGTGGAAATAAGTGCCGTCCCTGCGACGGATGTTACCAGCACTGGCGGGCAGATTGCCGCAGGCACTCTCACTTTTAATGGTGACGGCACTCTTGCTTCCATAAGCCCGTCACTCTCTAGCGCGATTACATTTCCGTGGACCAGCACAGGCACTACACCAACCAATTCCACCACCGCCACCACTGACAATATCGTTACTTTTAACTGGGGTGAGGCAGGGGCGCAATTTGGCACAACAGGTGCGACAATTATCGGCAAAGCAGACGGAATGCGGCAGGTGGCAAGCGGATACACGGTTGATTCTGTCATACAGGATGGTCACGCCGCTGGCAGCCTTAAAAGCATAGAAATAACTGATGGCGGCGTTGTCACAGGGCATTACAGCAATGGGTCAAGTCAGGCATTATATATTATTCCACTGGCGAAATTCATCAATGCTGACGGGCTTAATGGCTTGTCGGGTAATGCCTATAATGACTCCAGCACTTCTGGCTTTGTCAATTTATTTGCTCCAAGCAAAGACGGAGTTGGTGCGATTGTTTCCAGTGCGCTGGAGAATTCCACCGTTGAGCTTTCGTCGCAGCTCACCGATATTATCGTCGCCCAACGCGCCTATCAGGCAAACACCAAAACCATCACCACCTCTGACGATATGCTAAAAACCATCGCACAGATGCTCGGTTAGCTAGGTTAGAGACCCTTAGGAACGCACAGCGAGCGCGAGCCTTTGTCGCTCATGAATGATAAAATATCCTGTACGGCTTGAATATCTTTATACTCCGCCTTGGCGATTTCGGCGCGGGCGGCGAGTGTGCCTTCGTTTTCTTCAAAAATCATTTTATAGGCATTGCGAAGAGCGTGGATGGTGTCGCGGTCAAAGCCTCGGCGTTTCAAGCCCACAAGGTTTAGCCCTGCAAGGTTGGCTCGCTCACCCATAACCGAGCCGTAAGGTATCACATCATGCTCAACGCCAGACATGCCGCCGATTACGGCTTGTGCGCCGATGCGAACAAACTGATGCACCGCCGCCAGCCCGCCGATGATGCAGAAATCACCAACTTCCACATGCCCAGCCAGAGTCGCATTATTGGCGAGGATAACATGGTTGCCAAGCTGGCAGTCATGTGCCACATGCGCCCCCACCATGAACAGGCAGTTGTTGCCCACCCGTGTCACCATGCCGCCGCCTTCAGTGCCGCCGTTCATGGTTACATGTTCGCGGATGGTGTTGTTATCGCCGATAATCAGCTGGCTTGGCTCGCCGTGATATTTTAAGTCCTGCGGAATATGTCCGAGCGAGGCAAACGGATATATCGTGCAGTTTTTCCCAATCGTCGTATTGCCGCTGATGGATATATGTGAAATAAGCCGCGTGCCGTCACCAATGCTTACGCTGCCGTCAATAACGCAGTATGCGCCAATGCTTACATTCTCGCCGAGCGTCACGCCGTCACCAATTATCGCAGTTGAGTGGATTTTATTGGTCATAGCTCTTGTACATTTTCTGTTGATGGTGTTGCCGCATTTATGGCGGTAGCTGATAATGAAGGGCTGGGTTTAGTTTGTTCTAACACAGAACATGCAGCTTCTATACCGATTATAAATAGCTTGTGGCTAGCTAGTGTGCCTTGTGCATCATATTTTCCCAATTCTTCGCCGACTTTTTTGTGTTTTATTAAATTATCATAGTAGGCAGACCATTCTCTAGTGAAATCATTGGTCATAAAGTTTGTATCTATAGCCTCTACACTAGTCAGATAACCTGCTAAATCGTTTTTTCCTTCTATATTGGTTTCCAATAGTGCAAAAATTGTAGCGGTTAAAGAAGCGTACAGAACTTTATTGTTAACGGCATCAATTCCCCACTCTGCACACTGCTTTATAATTGCTGATTTTCCAGCATTCAAAGCTCTTGTTCTAATCCAGTCGTCATTTTGAATTAGTGTCATAGCTCTACGCCACAATCATCGCGCAGATTACGGCTTCGGCGACTTTTACGCCGTCAACTGTGCCAACACACGCGAATTTCCACACATTTTTGCGGGCTTGTTGTTTATCAACCCGCACATGCAGCGCGTCACCTGGCCCTACGGGTTTGCGGAATTTTGCTTCGTCAATGGACATAAAATAAACCAGTTTTCCTTCGGCTTCTTTGCCCATGGTGTTCACCACCAAAACCGCTGCCGTCTGCGCCATTGCCTCAATAATCAGCACCCCCGGCATAACGGGTTTTCCCGGAAAATGCCCAGTGAAAAACGGCTCATTGATGGTTACATTTTTTAAGCCAATGGCAAATTCGCCAAGCTCTTGGTCAATGATGCGGTCAATCATCAGGAATGGATAGCGATGCGGTATCATCTCCATGATGCGCTCAATAGGTAGAATTTTTTGTTCTTTTTCCATGTTTTATTTGTCCTTTTGTATTTAGTAATTAGTATTTAGTAAATAGTTTTACTAGGTACTAAATACCAACTACTATTTACTATCTTTTTTACTACTTATTTTCTTTATTGCAATAGTTTGCCGATGCCATTCCACAATCGGCATGGCGGGTGCGCCGCCGTAAGTTGCGCCTGCGGGGACATCGGTCATTACTCCTGAGCGGGCGGCAATTTTCGCGCCGCTGCCGATGGTGATATGCCCAGAAAACCCAGCCTGCCCGCCGACCAGAACCCCGTCACCAATATGGGTGCTGCCCGCGATGCCAACTTGGGCGGCAATCATGGTGAATTTGCCAATGGTGACATTATGCCCGATTTGCACGAGATTGTCTATCTTGCTGCCCATGCCGATAGTTGTGTCATGCCCTGCGCCGCGGTCTATGCAAGTTCCAGAGCCAATTTCCACCTCGTCGGCGATTAGTACGCGCCCGAGTTGCGGCACTTTGGCAACGCCCTTTTTCCCAGCGGCATAGCCAAAGCCGTCCTGCCCGATATGCACACCGCGGTGGATGGTGACTTTATTGCCGATAATGGCGTGGGTTATGGTGCTGTTCGCGCCGATATGGCAATCATCGCCAATTTCCACAAATTCACCGATCATCACACCAGCATCTATCCGCGTGTTTTTGCCGATTTTTGCGGTTGGTGCGACATGTGCTGTGGGCGCAATATAGGCGGTTGGAGCAGGGAAGGGATAAAATTTTTGCGCGGTAATCGCGTAGGCGTAATATGGTTCTTCAGTGATAAGCGCGGTCATTCCAGAGGGCGCGAAACCAGCATATTTCGCCCGCACAAAACACGCGCCAGCCTTGCTCACCTTAAAAGACGCCAGATATTTTGCATTGTCAAAAAAACTAATGTCGCTCGCACCTGCAGTTTCAAGTGGAGCGACATTGGAAAATTTTTTTGCACCATCATCAGATGAGGAGACAGCACCAGTGAGGGTAGCTATTTCACCAATAGTAGCCTCACCAGTGCTTTTGAAGAATGCGTTACTTGGCATTATTTTTTATCGGATTTTTCAGCTGGAGCATCAAATTTAACATCCAGTTTTGCCAGTTTTTTATTCAGGCGATCCAAAACTTCGCTAGAAATATCAAGGCTTTTATCAGCAAACAAAACTTGCGAAGTTGGCACAGCTAGAACAAAGCCTTTTTCTTTCGCAATGTCAGCAATAATGTCGGTCACGACTTTTTGAATGTCGTTAAGCGAGCGTTCAAATGCGCCGTCTAGCATAGCTTTTTTAGACTGCACATCTTTTTGCATTTCGGTTGCTTTAGTGCGGAATTCGCCAACTTTTTTCTCAAAAGCTTCTTTAGAAAGCACTGATTTTTGCTTACCAAGCTCTTGGTCTTCTTTTTTCAATTCTTCTTCTTTTTTAGAGATAGAAGCTTGGAAAGATTTTTGTTTGCTTTCCAACTGTTCGCGCACTGATTTCGCAGCGGTTGAATCTTTCATAACTTGCTGGATATTAACTACAGCAACGATTGGCTTTGCTTCTTCAGCAAAAACAGGCGCAGCAAAAGCAAGAGAAATCGCGGCAACTAAGCCATAAATAGAAGAAATTTTCATAACAGTCCTTTCGTTATTTTGTTTATATTCGTTTATATTAAATTAAAATCTCGTACCAAAACTAAAACGGATAGTTTCGGTTTGGTCATAATCCGCCTTAACCAAAGCCTTGGCAAAATCAATGCGAATTGGCCCAAATGGCGAAGTCCACAGTAAGCCAACGCCTGAAGAAACCCGCATGGACTTATCTTCGGAAACGCCAGCACCAGTGTCGTCAATCTCCCACAAACTACCAATATCAGTGAACACCGCACCAGAAATGCCAAGCTCATCAGGAAGTCCAATTGGGAATTTTAATTCACCAGTTGCCGTGTAATAAGCATTTCCGCCCAGCGCGTCAAGTGTTGAAGTGTCTCGAGGGCCAATACCCGCATTTTTGAAGCCGCGCAAATCATCGCCACCAACGAAGAAGCGATCGTTAATGCGAACATCATGCCCGTTCATGCCAAAAGCATAGCCGCTAGAGCCAGAAATACTAGTTTTCCATTTGCTGGTTATCGGGTAGTAATAAGCCGCTTTTACATCATGTTTTAGATAATGAGAGTCGCCACCAATCCCAGCGTATTCCTGTGAAATCTTGAAGAAATAACCGCTGGACGGGTCTTGCTTGTTGTTTCTATCGTCGTATGTAAAGGCTTGGCTGATAGATGAATTCACATTTTTCCCCGCCTGATCACGGATATAGCGCGACGCTTCTGGCGTGACATCGGTCACATTATTTTCACGAATAGAATAGGTTATATCATGCTTCAATTTTTCCTGTATGGTGTAGCCAGTACGCAAATTAACGCCCTTGGTGTCCATATTATACGAGCTTTGGGTTAGGAAATCCTGCTTGGTGCGATAAATGTCAAAACCCGCTGCTAGCTCGCGGTCAAGGAAATACGGCTCGGTAAAGCCAAGCTCAATTTGTTTGCGGCGCGAAGCAACGGTCAGGTTGGTTTTTAGCTCCTGTCCGCGACCGAGCAAATTGCTTTCGCTCACGCCAAAATTACCCAAAACGCCGTCTGCGCTAGAAAAACCAGCACCAATTGTCACTTGTCCAGTTGATTTTTCTTTCACATCAACATTCACCACGGTTTTGTCGGGTGCGCTGCCTTGCTCGTTTTTTATATCAACTTTTTCAAAGAAATTGAGATTGTTCAATCGTTGTTCCGAGCGTTGCAATTTAGAGCTGTTATAAGCATCGCCCTCGCTTAAGCGAAATTCGCGGCGAATAACCTCATCCAGCGTCCGCACATTGCCCGTAACATTGATGCGTTCTACATATACCCGCGGGCCGGGTTTGATAACATAAGTGACATTGGCGATTTTTTTCTCGCGGTCTTTGTCAAGTTTTGGCTGAATATCGGTGAAGGCATAGCCAAGATCGCCAAGTCGTTTGGTCATCGCGTCCACAGTTTCTTCAACCTTGCTTGCGTCATAAGTCTTGCCAGTTTTGCTGGTGATAATGTCGCTAAAATCTGGCTTCTCGCCGTCTTTAAGCTCGCTTACAACACTAACTTCACCAAAGCTATATTGCACACCTTCATCAACTACAAATGATAGGTAAAAAGCGTCTTTTTTCGGCGAAAGCTCGGCATGGGCAGATTTAACCTGAAAATCAGCATAGCCCTCGTTTATATAATATCGGCGCAGCAATTCTTGGTCAAATTGCAGGCGGTCTTGGTCGTATTTATCGCTGTCGGTGAAGAATTTATACCAGCGGGTTTCCTCGGTGCGGATGGCTTTCCTGAGGTCGCTATCGCTAAATTGCTCATTGCCGATGAAGCTGATTTTTTCCACCTGCGCGGTAACGCCTTCGCTGATTTCATAGACTAAATCAACGCGGTTTTGGTCTTGCTTGATGATTTTGGGCGTAACTGTCGCGTTATAGCGACCGCCACGGCGGTAAATATCCAAAATTCGCTTCACATCCGCCTGCACCTTGTCCTGCGAATAGATAGAACGCGCTTTTAGGTCAATTTCTTTTTCTAAATCAGCGGTTTCAACGCGTGAGTTACCCTCAAACGCCACCTGATTAATAATCGGGTTTTCATTCACCCGCACCACCAGAATATTGCCGTCGCGCAGTATTTTTACATCTGAGAAAAAGCCCGTTGCGTAAAGGTTTTTGAGGCTGGCATCAATATCCGCCTGATTAAACTCGCTGCCCGCATGCAGCCCGAGATAGGAAACCACTGTGCGACCTTCAACCCGCTTATTGCCTTCAACGCGCACTGCGTCAATCACTCCGAGCGAATCCATGCCAGCTTGCGAAACAGCAGGCGCAGCATCCACCGCGAAAGCCGCAGAACCAGAGAAGCCCGCCAGCAGCAAAGCCCACACAGAAGCCGAAAGAATAGAATTATTTTGCATCACGCACTCATCGTTAAAAGGCTTGAACAAAGGCTACTAATGCTGCAAATTATCGTATAAATCAAGCGCAAACATTCATACCATTTTTATGTGCAGAATATTACACAAGACGACATACATCTCGTTTGTCACCCCGTGCTTGTCACGGGGTCTGGCTTTCTTGACATATAAGCAAGGGAAAAGCCGAGCTTTTCTTTCCAGATCCCGCAATAAATGCGGGATGACAGCCAGTAAATTACGAAGCTGCGTAGGGTAATTATGTACCTAACAGCACCCAATCTTTCAGAAATTTCAGTCATAAGGCACGGCTTTTTCGGGCGCAGTGGCGGCGTGAGTGCGGGGATTTATGCCTCGCTCAATTGTGGCTATGGGTCTAATGATGAATTTGAGTTAGTTAGTGAAAATCGGGCGCGGGTGGCAATCGCTCTCTGCGCGAAACCCGAAAGCTTATGCACAGTCCAGCAGATTCATAGCCCAACGGCGTTGATTGTGGAAACGCCGTGGGAGCATAAAAACGCGCCCGAGGCGGACGCGCTGGTAACGCGAAAATCTGGTATTGTACTCGGAATACTCACCGCGGATTGCCTGCCTATATTATTTGCTGATGGGAGGAACGGGGTTATCGCTGCGGCACATGCTGGCTGGAAGGGGGCGGTGGGCGGCGTTATTGAAAATACCATTAACAAAATGGAAGAAATCGGGGCGCAGCGAGAAAACATAGCCGCCAGCATCGGCCCTGCCATCGCGCAAAGCTCGTATGAGGTGGGGGCGGAATTTTACGATAGATTTTTGGCTATGAGTGCAGAAAATGCTCGGTTTTTTTGTAAAAACCCTCCCGTCATACCAGCGAAAGCTGGTATCCAGACGATAGAAAAGCTGGATACCGACTTTCGTCGGCATGACGAAGGTGGGGATGACAAATATCTATTCAACCTACCAGCATATGGTAAGTCGCGTTTGGAACGAGCGGGAATTTCGCAAATAAATATCATTGCCAAGGACACTTGTTTTAACGATAATGAGTTTTTCAGTTATCGGCGTAGCTGTTTGCGGGGTGAACCTGCTTATGGTCGCCAGCTTTCGGCAATTGTGATGGTTTAGGAAAATTAAGTATGACAATAATACCTTTTGATGACCGCGATGGTTTTATTTGGTTTAACGGCAAAATGGTTGAATGGCGCGATGCCAAGGTGCATGTGCTAACCCATGGTTTGCATTATGGTTCTTGCGTGTTTGAGGGCGTGCGCGTTTATGGTGGCAAGATTTTTAAGCTGCGCGAGCATACCGAGCGATTAATTAATTCGGGCAAGCTGCTTGGTTTTGATATTCCATATACCGTTGCCGAATTGGAAGCGGCGCAGCTGGAAACCATTAAAAAACAAGGCGTTGAAAATGGCTATATCCGCCCTGTGGCGTGGCGCGGTAGCGAGATGATGGCGATTTCCGCGCAGGCAACAAAAATTCATGTCGCAATCGCCAGCTGGCAATGGCCGAGCTATTTCAGCAAGGAAGCGCGGGAGCGCGGGCTGCGTTTGCAAATTTCGCGGTGGGCAAGACCTGCGCCAAATACTGCGCCAACAGCGAGCAAAGCTGCGGGGCTATATATGATCTGCACCATTTCAAAACATGCGGCGGAAAAAGATGGTTTTGATGATGCTCTGATGCTGGATTATCGCGGGTTACTCGCCGAAGCAACGGGCGCGAATATGTTCCTCGTTATGGACGGAAAAATCCACACCCCAACGCCTGATTGTTTCCTTGACGGTATAACGCGCAGAACAGTCATAGAACTGGCAAAAAAGCGCGGGATAGAGATAATCGAACGCCATATAAAACCCGAAGAACTGGCAAACGCGCAGGAAGTTTTCCTGACAGGCACTGCGGCGGAAGTAACGCCAGTCGGGCAGATTGGCGAGCAGAAATTTATCGTCGGCGCAGTAACCAAACAACTTATGGCGGATTATAGTGCCGCCGTTTTAGTTTAACATAATTGAAAGTTTATCGTGGCTCTATCGTTTCAGCAAATAATCTTAAACCTCCACCAATTTTGGGCGGCTCAGGGTTGTGTTATCCTGCAACCTTATGATATGGAGGTGGGGGCGGGGACTTTTCACCCTGCGACGGCTCTGCGCGCACTTGGCGAAAAGCCTTGGAAGGCAGCGTTTGTTCAACCTTCGCGCCGCCCGAAAGATGGCCGATACGGCGAAAACCCTAACCGTTTGCAGCATTATTATCAATATCAGGTGATACTCAAACCATCGCCCGACAATATTCAGGAATTATATCTGGAAAGCCTGAAAATGCTGGGTATTGACCCGCTGAAGCATGATATTCGCTTTGTAGAGGATGATTGGGAATCGCCAACTCTTGGCGCGTGGGGGCTGGGCTG
>SXGU01193258.1_pt1 | contig 16579 bp, 27 predicted proteins | sample 3174531 | NCBI WGS metagenome assembly SXGU01 (sample SAMN11356863, study PRJNA531348) | freshwater metagenome | isolation source: freshwater sample F1-140 | place: China: Fuxian Lake, Yuxi | collected 2017-12-25 | reverse complement strand
TGAGAATTAGTGAAACAAATTTCTTGTATTTCATCACCGACAGATAGTATTATATCCCTTTGACTAGCATGGCGAAATTTAATTAAATGTTTAGTAAAATTACTTTTGCCTGGTATTCTACTGCCAGACTGCATAGCAGAATATGGATAGAATCCTTCTTTCTTTAAAGCTTCTAGTACTTCTCTAGTACTATAGTAAGCGTACCTATCGGAACGTGATTCATGCTTTTCTTCTGCAAAGATAGAAGGAGCAATTCTGAATAATTGATCATTAGTTAATGGTTGTTGATTTCTATTGAACATAAATTGCTCCTATTTTGATGAATGTTTATCTTGCAGAATATTTATTACAGTATTGTATGCTTGTACAAATACATTACAATATGCAGTAGGAGTTTTAGCTATTGCTAGAATCTCCTTCAATTGCATTTTAAGAAGAACCTTTTTACTAACACGTAAGTAAAAGAAAGTTTCATCTATATTACCGTTTTCTGGTATGAGGTCAAAAGAAACATCTGTATAAGTTTCCATTCCGCCTAGTAAAATAGAACAAGAGAAGATGTCACCATCTTTTATTTCTTGGAATGTTTTAGTAAGTTTAATAGGTAACATGGTTACTCCTTTACTGTAAGATCGGTAGAAGTAGATAATAACGCATTTAATTTTTCATTTTCTCTAGTTAAACGGTTATTTTCTTCCAAGATTTCTTTAATGTCTATGCTTTTTTATAGCCGGAGAAGTAAATCTATCTTCAAGAAATACGCTAAAAGTAGGTTGTGTGGTTGTAGCTTTAGTAAATACTTTCTCATCACCATACCCAATAGATGTATATACTTCTAGTTTTAAAAATTCTTGTATTAGGTGGTCTGGAACTACTACCACAGTATTATAATATATTTCCATTACTAATTTCATATCAAACTCCTATTTCTAATTTAGCAACTATATCTAAGTTGGATTCAGTAAGTGGGTATATCCTTCCAGATACGTTCCAGATATTATAAACATATTCTATTTTATTTTTATTCTTTTTAAGGATATTACCTTTTGCAGTAAACTGAGTTACAATAGGATTATTTTCTTTAAGCTCGCTAATTATAGCAGTATCTCCGCCTCTAGTAAGATACATTCCAATTTCTGTAATTATTACTGGTAATTTATTTAATGGTGTAATTTCCATTTCTATTCTCCGCTGAAAAGAGTAGGATACAATGCTTGCATTTCTGCTAAATCGTACTTCATAAATTCCTTTTCTAATCTAACTACTAGAGACTTTTTATAAACTTCTAGCATGTATTGAGTAACTTCTAGTTTAGCATTCTTTAAACATTCTTTTGCTAAAATATACTCTTTTACTTCTTTACCTTTTAGCATGTCCATTGCTTCTGAATCATTCTGTAAATAATCTCTACATAGAGCATTAAATTCTTTTGCAGCTAATTTATTAATTTGCCTACGCGATAGGATAACCGCGTTAATTCTTAAGGCCGCTAATGCGTGTAATGCGTCAAGACCTTCTTCAATTTGCGTTTGTGTTGCCATGGTTTACACCTTTATATAATAACCTAATAGGCTAATGGTTCGCTTGCCACGTTAGGTAGTGAATAGAAATTCAGCGAACATGATCATTATATAGCAATCCCACTAGTATTACAATCAATTTATTTTTGATTTTAACGTTATAAATCATAAGGTTACAAATATTTTTACCGATTGTAATAATATTATTGACCAGTGCCATTATTAATAATAGAATAGCCTTTCAATTCTTAGTGTGTTATCTCATATATTAAAGGCTATTTATGTTTGATCAATCCGAAGTCGGCGCGTTCCAGCGCATTTCTACCACATTACCAAAACCTATTTACAATAAGCTAGTAAAAGCATTGCGGCCTAGTTTTTCTCGTTCTAGTGAGGGAAAGCTAGATAGAGGAATAATGTCCGACTGGCTACTAGAGCAAACATTAGACTTTCTAAACAAAAGCGGAAAATATTCAGTAATGGAAAGATTCTTAATTAGTAAAGGATTAGTGCAGGAGTTTGAAGAATATTTTAAACAGCAAACAGAAACAGAAGTAAAAGAATTAACTATTATTAATGAAGCAGTATAGTATGTTTACTCCAGAAACTTCTATAAAACCTACACCACACCAAGAACGGAAGTTACAAGAACTTTTAGCTTGGTGGAAACTTCCTCGTAATCATCCTAACTACTGGAACTGTATTTTATCAGCACCAGCCGGTAGCGGAAAGACTTTCTTAACTAAATACTTTCTAAACTATATTCCAGATATTCATCCACTATTTACTGCTACTACTAATGAAGCAGTCAATCAGATGGAATTAGCTGGAGTTGTAAGTCCTATTACAACACATAAGGCATTGGGACTTATTCCTGACTTTTCACAAGAAGCAATATCTTTTAGACAAGATTCAATTCCAGAAGATTTTGCTAACTCTAACATATTAATAGTTGATGAAGCATCTATGGCGGGTGCGGCTCCTAAAGATTCCGATGATCAACTAATAGTAGATTATATTATAGCTGCTAGAATAAGAACTCTTTGGATTGCTGACAGTTACCAGTTGCCTCCAGTAGAATCTAAAGATGGTATTTCACCAATCTTCCATAAAGGATGGTATAATGTTACTCTTACCGAAGTTATCAGAAATAAAGGGGATATACTTGCTTTTTGCACTTCTTTACGTTCTACTATTGATGCTTCTATTAAACGGATGCCTGTAGTTCCTAAAGCAATTAAAAGTATTTCCTATAAATCTTTTATTAATATGAGTCAAGAAGCTACGTTCTTAGAATCTGTATTTGCTGGTAATACAAAAGTAATTGCATGGCGTAATGCAACAGTAGATACTAATAATAATGTTATGCGGAAAGCCTATCATCACTCAGAAGAATATCTTCTACCTAACGATATTATTTTATTTACTTCACCTGTATTCGATTCAAAAGATTTTCCTGCTTCTATTAGTGAATTAGATAGTATAGAATTACCTAACAAAATAGCTTCTATTAATGCAAAAGCAGAAGTAGTAAAACTGCATATAGTAACTATATATGGAGTTGAATGTTATCTAACAACTCTTAGATTAGAAAAAGGACAAAATTGTTCCACATTCATGCCTACTAAAAACGGACTTGCTAAATTACAGTTGATGAAACAAGCAATGCAAAAACGAATAGCAAATAAGCAAGCTAAATGGGAAACTTGGCATAGATTGGATATGGTATTTACTAAATTTAAACATGCGGGTGCTATTACTACACATAGAGCGCAAGGAGCAACTATTGATAATGTTATAGTTAATGTATCTGATATTTTAGCAGGTGCAAATAGAAGCCCGCTATTAGCATATAAGATGCTTTATACAGCTTGCAGTAGAGCAAAACAAAATCTTACGCTTATTAGAAATATCTAGGAGTTACTATGTCACTTAAAGATTTCATGGAGCAAATAGATGTAGCAGATGCTTTAGCTAAAGCAGAAGGTAAAGAATTGGTGCAGATAGGTTCTACAGCTAAGTATGTAGAAACATTAGATGCACAAACTTCTGCTAAGACTGTATCTGATGAACAGTATAGAATAATAAAAGATAAAGTAGCAGAATTTAGAAAGCAAATAGAAAATGGAACATTTGAACCAACCAGAGAAAATCTTCATACAATAGTTATTTGGTATAGAGTTTCCAGAGAGGAAGCATTTATAGCAGTTCAACCTAAAATAGTAAAGGAGAAAGTAGTAAAACCGAAAAGAGAAACTAAGAAAGCAAAAGAAGCTAGATTATTAGCAGAAGCGCAAAATAAATTAGAATTATTAGGTGATTTTTCTTAAATTAAGTAGGAGTAGCAAATGAAAAAGTTATGTTTACAGGTTAGTGGAAACATGTTTCTTAGACTTCCTGATGCAATGACAATGGAAGATATTATGTTAATTTTAGAGGAGGCAGAAATTGTTAACAGTTTAGGAAATAGTACAGCAGATAACTACAATTTAGGAATTAAATACATTGATGTTAAAAGTTTAGATACTAAGAAAGAGACATCTGCCACTGGAACGCAGCTTTCAGGTGATACAGAGCGTTGTTGCATAGCAGAAGCAAATGAAGATTTTACGTCTGATTACCCTACAAGTAAAGGCAAAGGTTATGCTTAAAACATTCTTTCCAATTGTATTAGATAGCACACAACTAGAATCTATGTCTTGCCCTATTAGATTCTTCCATAATCATATACAACATATTTCGCAAGGTTCTAATGTGCATTTACATGCTGGTAGGGCATTTGCTACCGGCATACAGACAGTAAGAGAACATTTCTATAACCATAAGCAATCTTTGCATGATAGTATTTCAGCAGGAGTTGAAGCATTAGAAGCTGAGTATGGAGATATTTATTTTGAGTATAATCCAGAAAAATCTGTAAGTAGGATGGCATTAGCATTAGAAACATATTTCTATGAATTTGATCCTAGATATGATGATGTTCAGCCGCTAGAGCTATCCGATGGTACATATTCTATTGAATATGCTTTAATGGAAGAAATTAAAGATTTGGATGGTTCTCCTATACTTCATCCTATTTTACAGGTTCCATTATTATTTTCTGGTCGGTTAGACCTTCTAGCAGAATACGCTGGTAAATCCTTTATCGTTGATGAGAAATCTACTGGAGGATATTTTTCAGATAATTGGAGTAAGCAGTGGGAAACTAGAGGACAATTTAGTGCCTACTGCTGGCTGGGTAAACAGTCTCAACATAAAGAACTACAAAAGCTTAATGGCGCTATTATCAGAGGCATTTCACTACCTAAGGCAATGTCTAAAGATATAGAAAAGCAGTTAGATTTTTATAGTAAAGCTGAAAATATTAGATTTACACATTGTATGACTAATAGAAATAGCTTTGAAGTAGAATGTTGGCATAGGGATATGATTAAGAAAGTAAAAAGTATGGTAGATGCTTATTCTAGTTATATGCAATCTGATAGAAAACATCCAGAACTATTCTTTAGTGGCAATTGGGGAAGTGAATGTAATGGCTATGGAAGTGCGTGCAAGTATCAAGAAACTTGTAAATCACCTTATGGCAATAACTTTTTAGATTCAGCAGAACAATTTATTTGGCGTCCTGAACTACATGTTAGACAGCCGCTAGATGAGTTTCTACATGATTTAGGATTGGAGGCAGTTTGAAAACTATATTTACTTTAGTAATATTTACTGCTTTAATAGCAATACTAGCTACTATTTCTTACTTATTATTAGTAGGTATTACAGATATATTTAACAATATATTTCCCGAAATGTTAGGAATGGAGCCTATTTCTATAACACAAATGGTTCTATTAATTATTTTTACAATTATATTTAAAAAAATAACTTTATAAGGAGTTACAATGAGAGCAAAAATAGCAAAAGCAATTAGAAAAATGGCTAGAACCCAAACCACAATTATGTTTGATTCTTTTAATAGAAAATCTTACACTAAAACTTCTTCAGAAGGAAAACCTATAGTAGTACATACTTACTTTAGAGATAAAGGAACATATAAAAATGTTTATAAAAGATTAAAGAAAGAATATCTTCTAGGATCATTAACTTTAAAATTCGATGTAGTTACTCCAGTTGTAGTAGGTGCAACAAATGGCTAATAAGTTAAATATACTTTGTTTTGGTAGAACTGGAACAGGTAAGACAGCAGCAATTGCCAGTTTATTAAAAACTAATCAAAAGGTGCGTGTACTATCCGCAGATAATAATGCTGAAGCTGGAATTAGAGCAGGTTTCGATATTCATAAAGTTACACCTACTGAAGAAAACTTTGCAGTATGTATTCCAGATAGAGGAAATTCTAAACCAGAAGATTTTCTAGCTTATATTGATAAAGCACTGAAACAAGACTTTGATGTAAGATTGAAAGAAAAAGATCCTACTAGAAAACATGAAGTAGGTTTTAGAAATATCTATTCTGGAATGGTTAATTTCATTGACACTACTGGAGTAGATAGAGGATATGTTCCGAATTGGGAAACAGATACTACTTTGGTGATTGATTCTCTATCCGTTATAGTAGATGAAATTGTTAAAACACTGGTAGGTAATGGTAGCTTAACTCAACCATTAATAGGTGAAGTGCAAAAGTTTGTAATTAATGTTATTCAACTAATAACTGGAACTCTTAAATGTAATATAGTACTTCTAGGACATCCAACCAAAGAAGTAGACCCAGTTACGGGAATTACTGGTATATATCCAATGACAATAGGATACGCCCTTAATGAACGCCTAGGAAGTTTCTTTTCAGATGTTCTGTATAGTCAGTTTGATTCTACAACTAAAGAATATTTCTGGAGTACACAACATAGAACAGCAGTTGCTAACAGTCGCAATGTCCCAAAAGTGGACAAAATGAAACAAGATTATTCAATATTTTTTAAATAAAAGGAGAAATGATGTATTCTTAGAAGCAGTAATATTATTACCAGTTATGCTTAATTTATTTACGTTTATTTATATTATTAGGAGTTACAAATGGCTACATTATTAGAATTATTAGATCAAGACATCGCAGCAATCCAAGAAGGTACAGAGTTTGCTACTACTCTTACTCCTTGCCCTCCATGTCAAGGTGTAGGAACTGTTATTAAAGTAGATAGAAGAAGAATTGTATCTGGAGAAGATACTTATCATTTGTTATCTATCCGTTTTGAGTTAGACATCGAGGAAGCGCGGGAAGTTACTAAACGTGATAAAGTATTTAGTAACTTCGATATGATGCTTAATTTAGACGAAGAAAACTGCTATAACATGGATGCGGAAGATCCTAACGAACAAGTATGGGCTGTTACTGTTGCTGGTAATCCTTTATTTGGTATTCTAGTAAAATGGATGGAAAGTTGGGGTTGGGTAATGCCTAAAAACTTCGTACACTTCTGGTACTATTTACCTGATCAATTAATAGGTAGAGAAGCTTTAGTAGAAGTTAAACATCGTTTGAGAAAAACTAAAGAAGAAGATGCTGACGGTAATCCAATAAAAGTTATCCAAGATTACATTTCTAATGTAGTTGCACTTCCATAACTTTTAACAATCGAGGGAAAGGGCAGAAATGCCCTTTTCTTTTCTGGAGTATTTATGCAAGACAGAAATATCTCAATTATTCCTATAAAAGATATAGCTGTAAAAGATAGAGCAAGGAAGATTTTTGATCCTAAAGAAATGGAAATTCTAATGGAAGCTATTTCATCAAATATAGGATTAATACATCCTATTATGATAAAAAAGGATAAGGAATTAATAACGGGTGAACGCAGACTAAAAGCTATTAGTCAATTACATAAAATAGGTACTTCTATTAAATTCGCAGGTAAACCTATTCCTAATGGAATGATACCTTGCATCATCGTAGAAGAAGAATTTCAATTAATAGATTATTTAATAACAGAAGAAGTAGAGAATACTGCTCGTTCTGGGTTCACATGGCAAGAGCTAGCAAGACATACAGCTAAGATTGCTGAACTTAAACAACTACAAATAGATATTAAAAATGCTGAACTTAAATCAGAGAAGAAAACTACGGAAATGGATAGCGCAGATACTACTGTCAGTAATACTAAGTCCATTGATTCTTTGCTTGCTGTATCTTTGGGTAAAGTAGTTCCAAGTATTATTTCTAAAGAAGCTATAGAAGCTACTAAAGAAAAGTTACATCCAAACAGTGTTAATGGAGTATATAAAGTACAAGATAGTTTACTATTAAATAAAGCTTTAAACGATATAGAAATGCAACCTAAAATAGAAAATGCAACTTCTAAAAAAGAAGCATTAAAAATAGTAAGTAGAGAGGAAATTAGAAAACGTCAAGCAGAACTCGCTCAAAGAATAGGAAAAGAACTTAGGCACAATAGACATACTCTAATATTTGGAGATTGTTTAATAGAATTACCAAAGATAGAATCTAATTCTATTGATGTTTGTTTAACTGATCCTATTTACGGAATTAATGCTCAAAATTTTGGAGTAGCTAAACGTGACATAGGTTTTCATGAATATGATGATACTCCTGAAAGGTTTAATGAACTTCTACCTATTTGTATTAAAGAAATGAGTAGAATACTTAAACCAGCAGCACACCTGTACTTATTCTGTGATTTAATAAACTTCTATAAATTAAAAAAATGGGTAGAAGATTCTTCAACGCCTTCTAATCCCTGGAAAGTACAAAGTTATCCAATTCATTGGATTAAAACAAATGGCGCTAGATGCCCACATCCAGGATTTACTTTTCGTAAAACAGTAGAATATATTTTATTTGCTTATCGTGGAGGGAAACAATCTAATCACCAACTAGATGCCCATTTTGAAGTTTCTATTAAAAGAACAGAAATACACGGAGCAGCTAAAGATCCATCTGGATTAAAGGTATTGCTTAACAACTCCTGCCATGTAGGAGACACTGTAATTGATTTCATGATGGGAAGTGGAAGTACAGCAGTTGCTTGTCAAGAACTTAAATTAAAATGTACTGGCATAGAATTAGATAAATCTAATTTTGGTAGAGCAGTAGAACGAATAAAAGAACTGGAGAATATATGATAGATTCTGATCTCTTAACATTCTTACCAGCAGTTACTAGACTTCGTGAATGTCCGGTAATGTTTATCTCTGATTGCCCTCTTGCTAATGAGATAGCAAATAAAGAAGGTTATTCTAGCCAAAAAGCGAGAATAGAATTTGCAGAATTAGCAAAGATAGGTATACCTAGAACAGCAATTCATGCAACATATTTATTCAACTTCCGCCCAGATAAAGGAGAACTTTCTTCTCTTTTCTGGAATAAAACATTAGATTCCGCAGAAGGTTATGTTAGTTGGGGGAAAGAAAAGAATTGTTTTATATTAGATTATGCTTACCAGGAATTACAAAGACTAAAAGAAGAAATTCATACTACTAAACCAGAAATAATTATTATCACAGGTAGATGGTCACTATTCTTTCTAACAGATCTTACTAAATCACTAGATACCAAGAAAAGTGCTTACGGTACATTAATGAAGTGGAGAGCTAGTTCATTAGGATTAGCAGAATGGTGGGATTATTCTAATACTCATATAGTATTTCCAATGCTTCCTATAGATTCTCGCTATACATTGCCGGATGTTCAATACCTTATTAAATGGGACATGGAACGGCTAAAACATATCTATAAAGGTTTACTAGAAGGCAAGCTTCTGGAATGGAAGGTTCGAGATGAGGAATTTATAGTTCCAGAATCTTCCGAACCGTTTGGTACAGTAGAGTTTTTTAATACTTGTATTAGCACATTACATAAACTACTTAACAGGGCAGAACAAGGTATTCTATATCTATCCATAGACGTAGAAACTATGCGAACTGCTTATATAGACTGCTTTAGTATTGCTTGGTCAGCTAGGGAAGCTATCTGTATTCCTTTTGCTAGTTTAACCAATCCACATTATTGGAATGAGCTACTAGAATTAGAACTCTATATTTTAATACAAGAACTTCTATTGCATAAGAATGTTAAACATATCGGGCAGAATTATGCCTACGATATGCAATACTTCTGGAGAAATATGCTCATTAAAGTAGCACCTGAAATGGATACTATGATAATGGGACATGTAATGTTCTCTACAATGGAAAAGAATCTAGGCTTTCTATCCAGCTTATATTGTAAACAGCATTACTGGTGGAAAGATGAAGGTAAGGTAGGTAAAGATACTACTAACAAAGAACGTTGGCTATATAACTGCAAAGATACGACTAGAACCTATGAGATAGCCTTTAAGCAGAAAGAGATGTTTGATAGTTCTCCAGAATCATTACAAGAAGCGCTAAGGTTCCAGACATTTGATAACTTGCCTACTATTACTAATGTTATGAATAGAGGGGTTAGACAGAATGAGACTCTAAAATTACAATTGATAGATGAACTACTTAATAAAGCTTCTACTATTTCAAATGAATTTCAAGCAATATTTGATGAACCTGTCAATGTCAATTCTTCTGAACAGTTAAAAGGTATCTTCTATGAATTATTCAAATGCAAAAAACAATGGAAAGAAGTTACAGATGCTAATGGAAATGTTAAAAATGTTTTAACACTAGATGAAGAAGCACTAAAAATATTATATTCAGAAGAAATACTACTTCGACCGATCATTAACATTCTATTAGATTACAAAAAACTTACTAAAACTGCATCTGGATTAAAAGCATTAACATTAGATACAGATAGTCGCTTACGTTGTAGTTATAATGTTTGCGGTACTGATACTTATCGCTATTCTAGTAATGCAAACGCCTTTGGAAGCGGGACTAATTTACAAGTTATTTCAAAAGGTAAGAAGTTAAGAAATGGTACTCCATTACCAAACAGTAAGAAGTTATTTATTCCTGATTCTGGAATGACTTATTTCGATATTGATCTAACAGCAGCAGATGCTCATATTGTAGCTTGGGAGTCTGATTGTAAAGAGTTGCAGGAGTTTATGTTAGCTGGACTAGACCTTTATCTAGTAGTAGCTACGGAATATTATAGAAATAATAACTTAACTAAAGATTCCGAAGAAAGACAAACATTTAAGGGAGTTATACACGCAACGAATTATGCTGGAAGTGCAGAAGGTGTAGCAGAAAGAGTTGGACTACTAAAACATGAAGTTGATAGAATACAGAAGTATTACTTTGGACGTTTTCCAGAAGTAAAAGAAACACTTAAACGATTAGAACAGGAAATAAGAAGAACTAAACGTATCACTAATGTATTCGGATTTCAAAGATGGTTCTTTAATCTCAATATTCCTAAACTTATCCAAGTTGCAGCAGCGTGGAAACCTCAGAGTACAGTAGCAACTATCATTAATAAAGGAATGGTAGTTATTGATAGAACTTTACCAGATGTACAAGTACTTATGCAAACCCATGATAGTTTATCGGGACAGTTTCCAACAAATAAACCTGAACTAAAAGAGGAGATACTAAAAGCATGTTCTATTGAATTACCTTATGCTAGACCTTTAATAATACCTGTAAATATTGGAACAAGTGAAATTTCTTGGGGGGATATATAATGCCAGAATATTTTGAAAAAGAAATAGATGATATAAAAGAAATAGTAAGAAAACATAGACATTTAATTTATGCTAAACGGCAGCTTTATAATGTGATTGCTACAGAAACATTTCAAATATATAGAGAATTTAAAGAAGCTGGATTTACAGTAGAGGAATCTTTATTATTTACTTTAGAATTATTTAAACAGTGGCAAACTAAACCACCAACTTTTGGAGAATTTGATGCTTAACCTACCAGAACTAGGATCATTGTGGATTTCAGAAAAAGGTGCTGTATTACAAGTAGAATCTATAATCTTTTCTAAAAGGTGTGAAAGTACTATTTCATTTAAATCTATTGGAGGCAAAATTATAATTAGAAGAATTAGCGAATGTAAGAACATGAAACAATATATTCCACCTAAATAGTATGAAACAAGAAGTTGAAAAAGTAACTACTAAACGTTGCCCTAAGTGCGGTAATACTAATTTAATACATTTACCTTCGCAGAATAGGAAACTTTGTACCGATTGTAATCCGATAACTGTTATTCCTTGGTATTTAGAGCAAGGGCAGAAACCGTTAATATAAATTAAGGAGATGAAATGCTAGACAAACTAAAAACTTCTATTAAATCTATTACAGCTAAATTAGTAGATACCTTACCAGAATCTTCCATCCTATCTAAGCAGGAAGATGAATTTTGCAGAGGAATTACCGCTAAAATGGATAGGTATGAGCAAACTATAAAGGAAAAAGATACTGTAATTAATAACCAACAAATAGAATTTATTAAATTATACTCAGAACTTAACCACACGACAGGTATGCTAGTATCTTCTGAAGAAACTGTAAATACTTTATTAAAAACTAATATAGAAATAGCAAGACATAATAAAATTTTAATAACTATTAATATAGTTTTATCAATTAGTATAATTTCCTATGCAGTACTAGAAATAATCTACAATTAATCTGGAAAAATTTATGAATAACTTAGAAGAATTACGGAATGAAATTAGCACTTATAAATGTCTTTTAGATAGTAGTGACATTCTTATAGAGGATTATAAAATACGAACCAAAATGTTAAAGAGAGAACTAGAACATGAAAAGAGTTTAAATAAACAACTAATAATCTTACTAGCAGTTACTTATACTATAGTAGCTATAATTATACCTTACTTATTTAATATTTAGGGGTTATTATGGAAATGCAAAAATGCTTACATTTATATGATGCTTTAGCTGTAAAGAAGCCTAAAATAGTAGGAGAATATACTATATCTGAAAAACTAGATGGTTGGTGGGTAGCAATAGAACATAATGTTATTACAGGATGGAAAACTCCAGTATCATCATATGGAAGGATAATACCATCTTTAGATTTTATTAACTTTAATGAACTAAAAGTTTTTCCGAAACTTGATAGGAATGCAATTTTAATAGCAGAAGTAACACACCCAGAATATCCAATCTTTTCAGATTTAAACGGTAGATTAAATAGAAAGTTTGAAAAATCTACTGGAGTAGTACTTAATGTTCATGATATATATTTTCCAGATAATGTACATTTAACTGCTTATTCTCGGCTAAAGTTATTAAATGAACTATTAGCTACCATAAATAATGAATTTAATTTTTCTATTAAACCGATTAAATCATTAGCATTTTCTAGTAAGATAGATGACTGGAAAATTATTTTTGATAAGATAGTAGAAAGAGGTGGAGAAGGAATAGTAGCTAAACAATTAGAAGGCAAATACCAACCAGGAAAACGAAATGCTTCTTTAATAAAAATAAAGGAAGAAATAACATTAGATTTATTATGTACCGATTTAATACATGCTTTTGGCGCTAAAGGAGAGCCTAGTCTAGTAGCAGTATGTAAGTCAGCTAATAGAAATACGGTTAATGTAGTTATTCCTAAAGACTATGATAGATTATTATATACAACTGATCCTAATGCTATTATAGGAAAAGTAGTAGAAATTAAAGCAATGAAAAGGTTAGAAGATTCTTTAAGAGAACCTAGATTTAAAGCAGTAAGACATGATAAAAGTAATTCTGAAATTGATGTAATTTAATAGGAGTAGTTATGGGTAAGACAAACGTAATAGTAAATAGACCTAAATTTGATATCGGAGATAAAGTAGAAAAAGTAATAGGAGACTACCATCCAACAGGAGAAATTAGAGCAGTATTCTTCAATAAAGAAGGAGGAGTTAGGTATGTTATGGAATTTGACCTTATTCCAGGTATGCTGCATATATTCTCGGAACATCAACTAGCATTTAAACCAAGCAATAGTAATTATGTCTGATTTAATAGTTTATATAATTATAGAATTAACAATTCTAGTACCGCTAATTCAATTAGTAAACGAATACCTATATCATAGGAGTTAAAATGAATTATCCAAAACGAATATTAATAGGATTAGATCAGTTTGCAAATGCTATATTAGGCGGTATGCCGGATGAAACTATTTCTGCTAAAGTTTATAGAAAGGCGCTAGATAAAGGAGGAATCTGGAAAGTATTAGAAAAAGTAATTAATACTTTATTTAATGATAGTAAACATTGCTATACCTCTTACCTATCTGAACGTACCCAAAACCAAAACCATTGGAGCTATAGGAAATGATAAATATTCTAAACCAAGAAATTAAAGCACTTGTACTTGATACAGAAACAACTGGAATTTCTACCGATGCTCAACCTATTGCAATTGCTTATTTAGAACTCCAAGATTTAGAAGCATACCCTAAAAGTGTACTTCTATATTATCTAACTGCTATGGGAGCTGCACCTCATTTGAAAATTAATAGCTTTTCTAGTTTCTGGAAACCTACTATTCCAATTCATCCGCAAGCAACTTTAGTGCACGGCTTTACAGAAGATATGGTAAAGGACTATCCAGTTTATACTGAGTTCCAATTCCCTGAAGTAGAATATATGATTGCGCATAATGCAGATTTTGATCATCGTATTCTAGGTAAACCTAACGTTAAACTTATTTGTACAGTTAAACTAGCAAAGAAAGTATTCCCCTCTACAAGAACTGATCCAGAAGGAGTACCCAATTATAAACTAACTACATTAATAGAGCATCTGCTTCCTAATGGTAGAGATATATTAGATGAAGCACATTCGGCATTAGGTGATGCAACATTAACTTTAATAATTCTATCCTTAATTTTAGAGAAACTTCCTAGAATATCTACCTGGGAAGAACTCTATAAATTGCAGGGTGAAAGTGCTACTAAATCTAAGCCGGAAAAAGAAAGTAAAAAGATAACTTCTATGCCTTATGGACAGTATAAAGGAGTACCATTTGAAGAAGTTCCGCTAGATTACCTCGAATGGATATTGAAGAACCATGTACTGAAACCGCCATTACAAGCTGCTATGGAAGATGCTATTATTAGTGGTAATTGTGCTGCACCTAGACCTAAATTTATTAATAGGTAATTATTATGTATTTAATTTTAGAAGTTAAAGATCCTATTCCTTTATTCTACAATCAAGATAATGTAGATATTGTAGATAAAAATCCTAAAGGAGCTGTAGAGTTTGTTCAGTGGGTACTAGATAATGGACATACAATGTTATCTGATAGATTAGAGACTTTATATCAATTCTATGAAAATGATGCGGATAATGAAGTTAAGGCAGAATTAGATTATTTATTAGTAGGAGCAGATGTAGCAAACGATGAAGATGAAGAAATAATAGGAGAGTTTCTTGAGAATATAAGCGAAGAAATGACGAAATACTTACATTATATAGAAATATTAAAAAATCTAATTCCTGTGAATATTCTAATGAAGTTACCAAAAGAATTACTACCTAATAAGTAGTTATTTATTAACCAAAATTAGCTAGAAATTTATTAGGTTTCTAGCTAACAATTAAAATATGTAGGTATTTTATGAAACATTCAATAGTAAAAATTATTAGCTTTTTCATAGTTTTCTGCTTTTTATTAGCTTTTGCTATATTTGTTAAAGCAGACTTTATTAAAGTATCAACAAATGGCTATACCTTATTAAATAAAGCAGTAGATTATTCTTGCATCTATGATAGTTCTACTAATCTAGTATGGGAAAACCCTAACCCAGCATTTACTTATTCCTGGTATTCGCAAAAAGAAACACCCGATAAGCAAGGAACTTATAACCAAGGTAAATGTCCTTCCATTAGTAGATGTAATACACAGGCAAGAATAGAAGATTTAAACCTTAGTAGATACTGCAATAGAGATACTTGGCGACTTCCTACTAGAAGTGAACTATTATCATTAATAGTATGCAAAGATGGGCATGATACAGCAGATTGGGTAAAAGGCTACCCATGCCTTAATTATAAATCTAATCCAACCGGAGTGCAGATAAAATCACCAGAACTATTTACAGGTATGGGAAAGTCAGACTATGTTCGTAATTTCTATTCCTATTGGACAAGTGAAACCTACGATGTCTTACCTAATGCAGCATGGTTTGTAAACTTCTCTACAGGTGCAACGGATAATAACTATAAGAGTAATGCTCTTTATCTAATAGCTGTTAGCAATGGAAACTCTATACCAGATGCTATTAATCAACCACCTATTGTAAAATTTAAACCTAATCTACCAACCTGGAATCAGGAAACCAAAACCCTAACCATTCCAGAATTTGAACCTAATGGGTTAATAACCTATGTTAAGATGAAACTAGATTTAGTTAATGATACTTTTCAAATACTAGAGTATAAATAATGAAAGTAATTTTAGAAATACCAACACAACCATCTGATGAATTGCATTTAGGTCATATTATAAAGATAGCTGATAAGAAACAATATGAAGCTATTCTAATGCAATATAAAGAAGTAATTCTAATAAATGCAGCAAGACGAATAGGAGATATTATACAATTATTAGAACATAATGGAATGTTAACTGAAGATAAAGAAACGTATTTAAACTATACAATGGCTATTTTAATGAATGGTACTGTATTAGAAATAATACCAGCAGATTTAACTCAATCTAGTGCATCCCATTAACTTAATTTAACTTGACTAAATAAAATAGTTTATATAATAGTAATAGTATATTCTAGTATTATTAATCATTAAGGATTCTATAGCATGGATGCTTTCTAATTCTACTGCAAGAAACGTATAGTACCGCTCACCATCCAGTATACAACCTCATCCCGTATACCTTCTTTTTTTCAATTTCTACCCTTAAAAAACCGTCCCTCCATTATTTTCCATAACCCTTTGAATATAAACCACTATTCTATCAAAACAAAAATTGGTATACATTTTTTGACCTTATATATCTTCCTATAAGGTCATATTTTGTATACCTTTTTTTTATTCAATATCAACCACTTACACTAAAAATCACCAATTCTTCAATAATATCAAGCATTTATAAAAATAATCCGATTGTAATACTATTAATAATCCACTCCTGGGAGTGGGTTAATA
>SXGU01151056.1_pt1 | contig 16586 bp, 18 predicted proteins | sample 3174531 | NCBI WGS metagenome assembly SXGU01 (sample SAMN11356863, study PRJNA531348) | freshwater metagenome | isolation source: freshwater sample F1-140 | place: China: Fuxian Lake, Yuxi | collected 2017-12-25 | reverse complement strand
GCCCAACACGAACCTCGAGACCTATCGCAGCGGCCAGCTCAAGGCCGTGGCCGCCGGAACCGGCCCCACCGTCAGCAGCCTGTCTAAAACCTACGACGGCACCGACAGAGCCCAGCGCCAGGAGCTGGTCGAAGGCTGGATGGCGTATCAGACCCTGTCGGCTGAATTCATCAGTCGCATCAGCCGTCCCGTGTATGAAAAGTTTGTCGCCCTGGCGCTGCTCTCCGGCGCCGTGCGCCGTCCGCCCGATGTGGTACCCGAGTCGGTAGACGACGCGATCTACATTCCCCCGCAGATGCCCTGGATCGACCCGCTCAAGGAAGCCGATGCCTGGGCCAAGCAGGAAGATCGGGCCTACATCAGTGGCCCCGAGATCATCCGCAAGCGGGGTGGCAACCCCATTGATGTGCTGGAACAGCAAGCGCGCTGGCTCAAGGAAAAAGAAGAGCGCGGCATTCCGGTCGATGCCAGAAAGCCTGCCGCGCCTGCCGTCCCGCCAGCGCCGACTTTTGAAGACAACGAAGACACCAAGCCCGATTAAGTTGTGCCAATTTAGCGAGAATTGGCACAAGCAAACCGCCATCCTTCACTCCACTCATGAAGGAGGTGGAATGCCCAACCATACAGTACAGACGTCTGCAAAGTGGTACGAGATCAAGGCCCAGGGCGAAGCTGCGGCGGCCGGTGCGCGTACTGCTGAAATCTACATCTACGGCAACATCGGCGATCGCTGGGACGAAAACGGCGTGGTCGCTGCCGACCTGGTGCGCGAGTTGGCGGCGCTTGATGCCGATACCATCACCCTGCGCATCAACAGCTATGGCGGCTCGGTGCCCGATGGCTTGGCCATCTTCAATGCGCTGAAGCGGCACAAGGCCAGCATCGACGTGCAAGTCGATGGCGTGGCGATTTCCTGCGCCGGCTACATCGCCATGGCCGGCGATACCGTCACCATGGCTGCCAATGCCATGCTGATGATTCACGCGCCCTGGGGCATCGCCATCGGCAACTCTGCCGAACTGCGCGATCATGCCGACATGCTCGACAAGTATGCCGCGGCAATGGCCACCAGCTATGCCAGCAAGAGCGGCAAGAGCCGCGACGAGTGCATGGCCCTGCTTACTGATGGCAAGGACCACTGGTTCACTGCCGACGAAGCCCAGGCAGAGAACTTCTGCGACACCGTTGGCCCGGCCGTCAATGTGGCGGCCAGCATCGCGCGCAGCTACGACCTTTCCCGTTTTACAACCCCGGTGGCAGCCGCCACCACTCATCAGGAGCAAATCATGCCTGAAGTCAATTCGGCGGCCACTGCCGCTGCTTCCCGTACCAAAGAGCAAAACGCCGAAATTCTCGCGTTCTTCAAGCCGTTCGCCAGCCGTGAAGGCGTCGGTGAACTGCAAACACAGGTGCTGGCCGATCCGGCTATCACCGTCGAGGCCGCCAGCTCGAAGCTGCTGACCCATCTGGCCAAGGACACCAGTCCGGCTGTACCTGCCGGTGCCCATCCCATGATCGATACGGTCGAGGACGAAACCGACAAGGTGCGCGGTGCCCAGGTGCAAGCCATGTTGGCCCGCGCCGGTTTGCGTGACGCCAAGGGCGAAGCGATCCGCGTCGATGCTTCCAATCCGTTCCGTGGCCACAAGCTGCTCGACATTGCCCGCGCCTCGCTTGAGCGAGCCGGCATCAAGACGGCCGGCATGAACCAGATGGAGATCGTCGCCGCCGGATTTACCCAGTCCGGTTCGGATTTCCCGATCCTGCTGGAAAACACCATGCACAAGGCATTGCAAGCAGCCTATGCCGTTGCCGCGCTGACCTGGAACCGCTTCTGCGCGACCGGTTCGGTATCTGATTTCCGCGCCCATAACCGCTATCGCGTCGGCAGCCTGTCGAATCTCGACAGCAAGACCGAGCTTGGCGAGTTCAAGAGCAAAACCATTCCGGACGGCGAAAAGTCGAGCATCGCCGCAGGCACCAAGGGCAACATCATCAACCTGTCGCGCGAGATGGTCATCAACGACGATCTGGGTGCCTTTGTCGGTTTGTCGGCCAGCCTCGGCCGCGCCGCTGCGCGCACCATCGAATCCGATGTCTACGCGGTGTTGGCGCTGAACGCCGGCATGGGCCCGACCATGAGTGACGGCAAGGCGTTGTTCGATCCCGATCACGGCAACATTGCCGTTGATGGTGTCTGGTCTGTTGCGGTGCTCGAGTCGATGCGCACCAAGATGGCCACGCAGAAGGATGTCGGCGGTAACGACTATCTTGATCTGCGGCCCGCCGTGTTGCTGGCCTCCATCTCCAACGGTGGCGAGTTGCGCGTCATCAACGATAGTCAGTACGACCCCGACACTGCCAACAAGTTGCAGCGCCCGAACATGGTACGCGGCCTGTTCCGCGACGTGGTCGATACCCCGCGCCTGTCTGCTGGCCGTGGCTATGCCTTTGCCGATCCAGGCGAGGCGCCAGTCATCGAAGTGGCATTTCTCGATGGCGCCCAGGAACCTTTTCTCGAAGTGCAGGAAGGCTTCGATGTCGATGGCTCCCGCCACAAGGTACGCCTTGACTTCGGTATTGCCGCAATCGATTACCGTGGCGCGGTCACCGCCAAGGGCACCGCCTAATCAACCCAGCCACTGACAGGAGAAAACGATCATGGCAAAAAATTTCATTCAACCCGGCGAGGTCATTGACTGGACTAACGGCACAGGTTCCGCTGTGGCATCTGGCGCTGTTGTCGCTATCGGCCAGATGCTCGGCGTCGCCCTGGTAGGTATCGCCAACGGGGCCACCGGTTCGGTGCAGATCAAAGGCGTCTTTGAAGTCCCCAAGGTTTCTGGTGCCGTCATCGCCGCGGGCGAAAGCCTGGTGTGGGATGTATCGGCCGGCGCGTTCGACGACAACGCCGCCACGCCTGCGACCGGCGACATCAGCGGCGCGCCCGCCGTTGCCGTCGAAGCGGCTGGCAACGGCGTTACGCTGATGAATGTGCTCTTCACCGGCGTGCCGGGCACTAAGACCTAAAGTGCTGACATGACCGCACCCTTCGCCTCTCTCGAAGCCCGTGTCAACGCCGCGACGCTGGCGCATCTTGCCAACGTCACGGCGGAATACAACAGCCAGTCACTCCCCGGCATATTTGATGCGCAATATGTTGATGCCTTCGGCGTGGTTTCTGCCACGAGTTCATCACTGCGCGTGGCTGGCGACGTAGAGATTGCAGCGAACGCACTCATCACCATCACCGACGGCACCTACAAAGTTCAGGAAGCTAAAGACGATAGCGGCATGAAGCTGTTGATCCTGCGCAAAGTGTCATGAGCAGCCGGCGCGAAACCATCCTCGCCGCGCTGCTGGCACGCATCAATGCGGCCACCAGTGTTACAGCATTGATGCGTGGGCGGGAGTCAGATGACTTTCGGCTGTTGCCAAACGAACTGCCTGCGGTAGTGATCGAAAAACAACGTGATTCGGCCAAAGCAGAAAACGACAATAGCATCCGAACGCTTGAAATCGAAGTGGCCATCTACACAGCCAATGACGATCCGGCCGCCGACACCCTCAACCAAACCACCGTCGCTGCCGTGCTCGCCATCAAAAGTGACCTGCCCGGCGTTCGCATCCGTGAAGGCGCGACAACATGGGAAGACATTCCCGCCGAGCAGCCAATTCTGCGCACCAGCGTGGAGTTCGCCATCGGCTACCGCACTGATTTCAACAGCATACTTTAAGGAGTACTCATTATGGCACTCGCATCAACCACACGCGGCTACATTGGCAAAGGCCCCATCAGCATTCAGGCACTAGGCACCAACCACGCTCCCGTCATGGTCGGCAACTGCAAGGCCCTAAACCTAAAGATCGACGTCGACCGCAAGGCGCGCGTCGATTACCAGGGGGCGGGCGGCGGCGAACTTGACGTAGTGGAGCGCATCACCGCCATGACCGGGCAAATGACCGTTGACGACTTCAAGCCGGAGAATCTCGCCCGTGCATTGCGCGGCGCGTCCGCTGCTGTCGCGTCAGCGCTTGTGGCTACCGAATCTGTCACGCTTTATACAAGCAGCAAAGCATTTTTTGCCTTCATCCCCGATCCTGATGCTGCGGTTACCATCACCGTTTCGGTAACTGCCGCATGGGCCGCTGCCACCGTCTATGCCGTTGGCGACAAGATCGTGGATACCGGCCGCCTTTATTCCGTCACGGTCGCTGGTACATCGCATGCAACCAATGAGCCGACCTGGCCGACCAATGGCACCACCGTTACCGATGGCACCGTGACGTGGAAAGACCTGGGCACTACAACCCTCGTCGCTAACACCCATTACCAGCGCACCCGCAGCGGTATTAATGCGTTGGCCGCCGGCACGCAGTTTGACGACTACGGCACACCGCTGACCGTCAGCTACACCAAAAATGCACAGTACCTCATCCAGGCCCTGACCGACAGTGGCACAGAATACCTGATGGTGTTCGATGGCCTCAACGAAGTGGATTCAGGCAATCCGATTGTCGCCCGCCTGCACCGCGTTAAGTTCTCGCCGACGGCTGGCATGGATCTGATCGGCGACGAATTCGGCGAGCTGACGATGGAGTTCTCGGTGCTGAAAGACGAAAGCATCACCACCGCGGGCCTGTCGCAGTACATGCAGATCGCCATGGTGTAAGCCGGCATGGCCATCCTTAAACCCGTCCAGCTGGTTGCCGGTGATACCTGGGCACGCGCCTGGGCGCTGACCGATGCCAACGATACGCCCATCGATCTGACGGGCGCATCGGCGCGCCTGCATGTACGCGATAAGGATGGCTTGCTGGTGATGAGTGCCGACACGACGGATGGCCGCCTCACCATCAGCGCCAACACCATCAGCCTGATCATGCCAGCCACCGTCACCGCCCCCATCGTCGCCGGCGCCTACCGCTACGCGACAGAGGTCAGCTTTAGCGATGCCACCGTACGCACCATCGAAATCAACACCCTATCTGTGCAAGCCGATCTAACCCATGACTGAGCTGCGCCACGTCGTCATTGACCAGCCCACCATTGCCGTAAAAGTCGGCACGCCGGGTCCGCAGGGCGCGCCGGGCGCGCAAGGTGCGCAAGGTCTGCCTGGCGATCAGGGGCTACCAGGTCCGCAAGGCCCGCAAGGCCTGCCGGGAGATCAAGGTCCGCAAGGTCCGCAGGGGGCGCAAGGTCTGCAGGGCGATCAAGGCCTGCAAGGTGCGCCGGGTATTCAAGGTCCGCAAGGTCCGCAAGGCACGCAAGGCCTGCCGGGAGATCAAGGTCCGCAGGGGGCGCAAGGTCTGCAGGGCGATCAAGGCCCGCAAGGTGCGCCGGGTATTCAAGGCCCGCAAGGTCTGCAAGGCGATCAAGGCCCGTTTTACATCAGCTTTGGTAAGTCTGGCGCACTGACAGTCGGCACCGGATCGGCCCGCTGGTATCCGCCCCGAGCCTGCACCATCGATCAGCTTGAGGCATGGGTTGGAACGGCCCCTACGGGTGCGGCTCTGACGGCTGATGTGGTCAAGAACGGCAACACGACCATTGCACTGATCAGTATCGCCTCTGGCGATTTTTTAATGGCGGCGCAGCTTTGCGACGATGCACTGCTGACGACTGACTACCTGACCATCAATATCACACAGGTCGGCTCAATCGTCGCTGGCTCTGATCTTTCCATCCGCATGAGGGCAACGTAATGAAGACATTCAACGTGCCGGGGTTGCCCGGCGAAAACTATCAAGACTACGTGCAGCGCGTATCCGGGCTGGCGTGGCAGTTCAGCGGCGAACGCGCCTTGCAGGTCAGTGACGTAGGTCTGGTGACACTCGATGGCGATCAGCCTGACGGTGCAGGGTTCGAGGAGGTTCAACAGCATGTGGGCTAAGTATGCGTACAACAGCGGAATTTCGCAGGCCAACATCCTCGCGGATATTGTCGCCATCCTGACCGGCACGACGGATAAGGCCACGCTCTCTGCGGGCTGCAATCAGGCCAACACGGAAATCATCAACACCTACGACAACGCCGGCTGGACGGTGCATGACGCAGCTGCCGGGACGAACGCTAAGGTGATTAAAGCCGAGTGCCAGGGCGATGCCGCACAGTTCAAGTTCGTCGAGATCAACACCGACACGGCGGGGCAGATATTTGCTGGGTTGTGGGAAAGTTTCAACGGAACAACGCACGTCGGAACAAACGCCGCATACGGTTCAAAGACAACGAGCTTCGGACAGCGCTACGCAACCGGCATGGTTGGCTTGATGTATATCTCGGCTTCGTCAGGTCGAATACTGCTTTACGGGGTCAGTTCTGCCGGCAACGGAATATCGAACTCGGCCGGTACTGCAACTGGAATTTTTGAAGGTGGGCGTGAATTTACATGGTGCGACGTCGGGCAGGGATTCACGCCGGCTGCACAGCTTCGTAGCCCAGGATCACTTTACGCCACGCGGCACAAAGATGCCACCGGCAATGTGCAAGTCGGTGCAAGCGTGTCCACCTCCATGCTTACCGGATTCGGTGTATCCCTAGGGACTCAAGCATTCCACGTAAACGGGCCTGCTGCGGCGAGTGGAAATCATGCGCCAATAAGTGAAATTACTGGGCAATCTATAGCCTCATCTGCTGCGCTATTCCCCAACTTCACGCCCTCTGGCGTGAAGTGTGTCGGCATTGGTTCTGCCCTCGATGAATTCAGTTACGACGGCAAGACGTGGGTGATCCTGCCGGCATCTCTTACGTCAGGCGGCTGTCACTTCTGTGTTCCGAAAGGGTAATGCGTGGCTACGCTGACACAGGGCGCTGTGTATGTCGGGGTGGTCGTAGTGGCTACGTCAAGCACCAAGAGGATCGCTTGCACGGGTGGCGGCGCAAGCATTGCACAGGTGCAGCAGCCGCAGTCGCCGCCGCAACAGGGAGGTAGCGCGGAGCAGTGGTCAGTCGGCAGCGCGTGACACTACGCCAAACCGTTACAGCCCACCCCGCTTGCCGAAAAAGCCGTGCGTGCCCGCTGCCATGCAATACAGATGCACCGCACCCCAACCAGTTAAAAATCAACCAATCACCAACCACAGGCCCACCACAATGACAACCGCAATCACCGCCGAAGAAGCCAAAACAATCGAAATCAACCCCGTCATCGTCGGCAATCTGGCCGCATTCGTCGCTGCCGTGATGCCAATCGCCCAACAAATGATGCGCGGCGACGTCGTCGAAGCCCTTATCAAACATACCGACAACGTCATCACCGCCACCGCCATCGGCGCATGCGTGCCGCGCGACAGGCTGGATGCGTCGGGCACCGATGCCCTGGCCATCCTTGCCGCCCGCGTCATGGAGGTGAATGCCGATTTTTTCGCCCGTCGCCTGCTGCCCGAACTAACCCAGGTAGCAGGGCGCATCGGCGCGACATTCAGCGATCCGTCGATAGTCGCATTGACGACTGGATTGTCGGCCTCACAACAACCGGAATCGACTACTGCAGCGTAATCGCCATGCCATGGACGCGCGCCCGTGACTTGATGGCAGCGGCCGCTCGGGCCGATGGGTTGCGCGTGGTAGCCGCCGCAGTCGCCACGCGCATGGCAGCCGCCGACAAAGAGGCCTGGAAAAGCTGGGTGGCACAAATGGAGGCCGAATAAATGTCGGTGGGCGATAGCGTAAAAATCCTGATCACCGCCGTCGACGAGACAAAGACGGCGATTGCATCGGCCAAAAATGGCATGAAGGGCCTGTCTGATTCAGCCGCGAAGTTGAGCGGCCTGATGGCCGCCATCGGCGGCTCGGCCATCATCGCCGGGATCGTCTCGATCGCCAAAGCCTCAATCAATACCGCCGACGACCTCTCCAAGCTCGCGCAGAAAACCGGCATCAGCACAGAGAAATTATCCCTGCTGCAACCCGTTGCCGAGCAGGCCGGCACCAGCATGGAGGGCCTGGCGAAAGGATTACAGAAGCTCGCTACCAACATGTACGAAGCGGCCAACGGGTCCGCACCGATGCTGGAGTCATTCGGCAAAGTCGGTGTATCGGCCACCGATGCCGCCGGCAACCTGCGGCCTACCGAAGAGGTGCTGATGGATTTGGCCGATGCCTTCGCATCGATGCCGGATGGTGCCGAAAAATCCGCCCTGGCCGTCAAGCTCTTCGGTAAGTCGGGCGTCGAGTTGATCCCGTTCCTGAACCAAGGCAAAAAGGGCATCGGCGAACTGACCGATAAATTCAAAGAACTTGGTCTAGAGATTGATGGAGAGACGGGCAAGGCTGCCGAGAAATTCAACGACACACTCGATACCATATCGCAAGCCGTCAAAGGCATGGGCAATCAGATCATGGTGGCCGCAATGCCCGCCATGCAAGCGTTTGCCGACGGCATGGTGGTAGTGGCGTCAAACGGCAAAATCATCCTGCAAGTCGTAGAGCTGATCGGCGTCGGGCTGTTCGGCGCCTTCGCCGTCAGAGGCGTGCAGGCCGTTGCCGCATTGTCGTTCAGCATGTCGGCATTGACCGCCCTGTCCCAACGCTTCCTGCCCATCCTGCTGGCCATCGGCGCATGGGAGCTTGGCAAGGGCGTCCTGCAAATCGTCCGCGACGTGAAACAGGTCAACGCCGAAATCGACGTGCTCAACCAACAAGCGGCACACCTCGCCAACGTCACTGCCGCCATGCAAGAGCTTGCCAATACCGGCACGCTCTCAGTTGCCACGCAAATGCGCCTGGCGCGCGAAGCCGCCGAGCGGATGAAAGCCTCCTTGCCCGGTGTTACCCAGGCCCTCACCAACATCAGCACCGCTGCTGTTGCCGTGGGCGAAGCCATCAAAGCAGCCCTCGATACCGAAGTCAAAAAAGCCGCTGAGACAGTCAAGAGCCTGTCCGCCAGCTACAAGGCCGTGGCCGGCGATATCAAGTCAATCCTCGATAAGCAGGCCGTCGAGATCGAAGCCAACTACAAACGCCAAGCGCTTGCCGCCCAGGAGGCCAACCTCTCCGAGCAGCAGCAAATGCAGGAAACCACGCGGATACTCGTGCAGGCCGAAAAAGAAAAGCTCGGGGCCGTGGACGATGCCGCCCGCCAGATGCTCGATGCCTGGCGCGATACCTACAGCAAGGCCATTGAGCTTGCCCGCACTGCGGGAACCGATGTGGTCGGCATCGAACGCCAAAGCCTGCAAGAAAAAATCGCGATTTACTCGCAAATCGAAACCGCCTACCGCGCCACCGTTGACAAGCTGATCGCCGAAGAAAGCCGTCTGGCTGGCGAAGTCAAACGCATCCAGGAAGAAATCCGTCAGCTGCACATGACGACGGATGAAAAGATTCGCGAGCTGGGTCGCGCCCTCATGACGGATGAGCAAGCGCGTACCGACAAGCGCAAGCAATATGCCGAGTACATCGCCAAGGCAGAACAGGCAATCGCCGCCGGCAATTTTGCCCAGGCCCAAGAATATGGCAAAAAAGCCATGGCGCTGGCGCTGGAAGTCGGCAATGCCGAAGCCGGCGAATACCGCAAGTCGCGCGATGCCATGAAAGAAGTTGAGCGGCTGCGCACCCAGGCCACAGAAAAAGAAGCCCAGGCGCGCGCCGCGTCCATGAAGGGCGAATACGACACCGCCAACAGGCTTACCGCCGAAGCGCAAAAGCTGCGCGACGAAGCCAGCAAAAAGGATGCGCAGAATCAGCAAGACATGGCCACAGGCCGCAAGGGCGTTGCCACCGCCACCGAAGAAGTGCGTAAAGCCGAAGATGTTCTGGCGCAATCACTGGAGGCCAACAAGGCCGCCGTCGAAGATCAGGCGCTAGCCTACAAATATGCCCGAGTCGAAGCCGAGGCTGCACTGGTGGGCATCACCCAGGCCGTCGAAAAGCTGCGCGCCGACTTGCTCACCGCCGGCCAGTTAAAGCTGGAATTCGACCAGCAAGTGGCGCTGGCCTCAATCGAGAAAATCAGAAATCTGGTCGAAGCCCAAGCCATGACAGCAAAAGTCATAGCCGACATCAAAGAGGCCAAGGACGCCGTCGAGAAATTCAAGACCGACACCGACAACAAAGAATTTCAGGCGAACCTGATCGCCAAAGTCGCGAAGGCCGACGACGCCTTCAACGCCTTCAAGATCGCCGTCGAAAAAACCGACATCACCGTCCCCGGCATGATCAATTTCGACAAGGCCCAGCGGGTGCTAACGGATTTTCGTGGCGATGTTGAAACGATGCTTAGCAAGCCGACCGAGTCTGTGCATACGTCTGTACCCGATGCATCCCAGGTCAATGCCGAGTTTGACCGTCTCAATCGCATGATCACGCACAGCACGCACGTTATACACACCGTGCAAGGCAACGCCGCCGGCGGCCTGATACAAGCATTCGCCGCCGGCGGGCAAGCCTTCCGCCGTGCCCGTGGCCGCATCTTCGGGCCCGGCACAGGCACATCCGACAGCGTGCCGTCGATGCTCTCCGCTGGCGAGTTCGTCATCCGCTCGGCCTCCGTGCGTAAATTCGGCGCCGCCTTCTTCGCCGCACTCAACGCCGGCATCCTGCCGAAAATGCCGCGCTACGCCACCGGTGGGCTGGTTGCCGCTGCCACAAAAATCGGCGCCGGTGCGACGGGGAAAAACGATGTGATCGATCTGCGCTTCACCATCGGCCGCCAGCAGCACACCGTGCAATCCAGTCGCGATACCGCCATGGCACTGGCCGGCGCGCTGCGCGAAATATCGAGGGGGGCGTGATGCAAGCCGCCGTGACAGTCAACCTCGCCAGCTACACGCCCGAGCGCGCACGTGAAGACGTCCGCACTCGGCGCCCGTGTGACTGGTGGGTGTATCAACCCGCCCACCCCGGCGAGTCGCCCTTGCTGCAACCGTATCGCAACAGCATCATCGCCGACATTGAGTCCGATATTGCAGCCGCCGTCGTTGCCGCAACCCAGCCCCCCAACCAGCCCGAGCCCAACACCGCGCCGCGCCTGTCGCTCAACCTCTCCACGCAGTTTGCAGGGGCAACAAACCGTAGCCATGACAGCGCGGGCGGCCTGGCCGCGCGCTTGTCGGTCAGCTTCCGCGCGGCAAACGTGGTTGATCCAGACGCCGACCCAGACGCCAATGCGTGCGCCGCGGCGGCAGGGCAGGGCGGTGTGCAGGGCGGTGGGCAGGGGGGCGATTACATGCTCCCACCCGAGCACTTCATCGGCGCCACCGGCTGGGAAGTGCAGATCCACAATGCCACCACCGGTAACGCCCAATGGGTCGGCCCAGCCTCGCCCGGTGCTGTCGCCATCGGCGCCAGTCTCGGCACGCTGCAATTCACCATGGATACCGTCGCGGACTTGCGTGCGGTATTCAAGCCGGTGAATGTGCCACCCTACCTGACCGAGCGAGTCGATCCCGATGCCATCGTCGAGTATTCCGACTACACCATCACGCCGGCCTATCCAAATTATTCCCACGCCTACCTGAGCATCGCCGCCGCCATCGAAATAACCCACGTGGATACGGGCACCAAGGTATTCGGTAGCATCCACAATTTCAGCCTCGCCCCCGGCCACCTACCAGACGCCAGCCCATGGACGGGCGATACCTGGTCAGTCGGCACAGATGGATGGATTCGCCAAACCAATGGCGCGCTGTCGTTCAACCTGAACGCGCCAGACCCTGCCGTAATTGGCCTGCCAAGTGGCGGCAGCTACGCCATGCGCGCCGTATTGCTTGGCATCGGCTACAAAACCGAGGATCGCATCATCAACGCGCTGGGCGACACGTTTCCGGTTGCAAGCGTTCTAAGCATGCCGACAGAGCTTTCGTTTGCGGCTGGCGGGGCGGGGCTGATTCCGGATTGGTCGATTGCGTTTGAGTTTGGGGGTGGTTTAACGCTTGGCGCTTGGGCGCAGGTCGGGACGATACAGGGCATCCCGGAATTACTTGCAATTACAGCCATAGGCAGCTACGTTCTGGCTGCGGGGAGTGGCGGAGACGTTTATCGTTCCGGCGACTCTGGTGCTACATGGGCGCAGGTCGGGACGGTAGCAGGAATAAGGTATGTCTGGTCGATGGCAACCATCGGCAGCGATGTACTTGCAGTAGCTGATCTCGGGGACGTTTATCGTTCCGGCGACTCTGGTGCTACATGGGCGCAGGTCGGGACGATCCAAGGCTGGTCTGATTACTATTCACTGACAACCTTCGGCAGTGATGTTCTGTCAATAGGGGGTTTCAGCGATGTTTATCGTTCCAGCAATCATGGGACGACGTGGGCGCAGGTCGGGACGATACCGGGCACATCTTATAGCCATGCAATTACAGCCATCGGCAGTTACGTTCTGGCTGCTGGGGGTGGCGGCGACGTTTATCGTTCCGGCGACTCTGGTGCTACATGGGCGCAGGTCACGACGATACCAGACTTCTATGTTGTATCACTGGCAACCATTGGAGGCAATGTTCTTGCCTCGATTGACTCCGGCGATGTTTATCGTTCTGGCGACTCTGGTGCTACATGGGTACAGGGCGGGTCGATACCAGGCTCCGGTATTACGTCGATGGCAGCCATTGGTAACGATGTTTATGCGGCAAGTATAAGCGGCGAAGTCTACAGGGCAACCTACCAATGATCCTCTCTACCCTTACTCTCCCCGATGACCTGATTTGGACAGATGAACACACCCCCCAAACAGTCGCACAAACCATGCGCCGCGCGCTGGATGGCTCGCCCGTCGTTTATTACTCAACCCTTACCGCAGGCCGCTCGATCACGCTCAAATCCGAATCGGATAGCGGCTGGATCACCCATGCACAAGTAGAGGCCCTGGCCGCGCTAGCCGCCGTGGCTGGGGCCGTCTACACCCTGACCCTGCGCGGCGCGAGCTACGACGTGATGTTCGCCCACCACGAGCCGCCAGCGCTCGAAGCCATCCCCCTCTGGCCGCTGGTTGATCCGCAGCCAGACGATAAGTACCTCGCCACCATCAAGCTCATCACCGTTTAAGGACAACCCCATGCCACTAATCGACTCTGAAATACTCTGGCGGCCGGCGCAAACCGTATCCGCCACCGCCGCGCAAAATGGCGGCCGCATCAGCATCGGCGCGCTGGTCACCAGCGGTGTAAAGAATGCCATGTTCCCCGACGTGTCGCAGGCCGAACGCACCGCCGGACTTATCACCTGGCGCAAGGCGTTTGTGCATATCGCCAATGCCGACAGCTTGCCCTTGCTCAATGCGCGCCTTTATCTGGATGCCCAGACGCCAGCGGGCGATTTTGTCACCCTGCACCCCGGCACGCAGACCGACACCGAAGCCACCACCACCGGCCGCGCCTATGGCATCGCCACGCTGGCCGGTGCCGCGATTGCCACCGATACCGCCATCGAAATCGCGCCGGAAAACGTCGCCGCCTATGCCACCCTCGAACCCTTCCGCGTCGGCGACGTGGCGCGCATCAGCAACAAAGAGGTTTTGGGCGGATCAGGCACGGAAGAATTCGTTACCGTCGCCACCGTTACCGCTGGGGCAACAACGCTGCTGACTTTCACCCCCGCACTGGCAAACGCTTACGCCACCGCCAACACCATCGTGTCCAGCGTGATCGAAACCGCCAGCATCGCCGCATCCTTCGGCAGCGTAGTGGTCACCTCAACCGCCGGCACCTTCGACCACGCCACCGCCGGCAATGTCACCTTCAATGCCGCCACCCTCGCATCGCTAGATCTGAGTCTGACCTTCACCAGCGCCACCGAATACGATGTTATCAATGTCGCCACCAGCGCCGTCATCGTCACCGGCAACATTTCCGCCACTGTCGCCGTACCCAACGGGCCAACCATCATCCCCGCTGCATTCGGCGGGACATGGGCCACCAACGACACCATCACCCTGACCACCACGCCGGCCGCGTTCCCGCTCTGGTACCGGCGCGAGGTTCCGGCCGGCACGGTCTCGGTCGCATCGGACAGCGCATCGGTTGCGGTTACCGGCGAGTCGGCGTAACCATCCATGCCCGCTCAACAACACGCCACCGGCTGGGGAGATGCGCTGCGGCAAGCGCACGAGACCCCGTGGGGCGATGCACTGCGGCAAGCGCATATTGCAGAGTGGGTATTCTTGCAGCCGAATGCGGCAGGCCACGCCACCGGCTGGGCCGACATGCAACCGCTCGCCGCCGGCCATCAGGTGGCATGGGCACTGCTGGCCGCGCATGCGGTTACAAATCAGGCCGACTGGGCCATCAACACGACAAACCCGCGCGCGCGCAATCATCGCGCCGCGTGGTCAATGCCGATGGCCGCCCATCTGCGCGCCGTCGAAAACACCCCCACCCTCACCCATGCCGGCCGCACCATCGGCATGCACGCCGCATCGTTGTCGTGCGACGAAAACAGCCCCGTCTGGCTGGCCCGGCTGGTGCTGGAATCCGTCGCCGACTACGCCGCCATCAGCGTCGGCGATCCGATCGCGCTGGCATTGGGCGCGGAAGCGTTCGCCTTTGTGGTCGATGGCAAAGCGCTCTCCCGCCCCGGCCCGGATACCGAAATCACCGCCATGTCGCCAGCCTGCCTGCACGATGCGCCGTTCGCCGAACAGATCGATATCGACTGGCATGGCAGCGCCCAGGCACTGGTCGAATCGCTGGTCGGCCCGGTCGAGTGGCATCTGCCCGACTGGATCATCCCCACCGGGCAGGCCGTGTTTGCGTCTGCCACATCGCTCCAAATCGTGCGCGCCGTGGTGGACGCCATCGGCGGTCTGGTCGAGTCTGCACCGGACGGGACAATCATTTGCCGCCGCCGACATCCGATCAACATCCCCGACTATGCCATCGCCACCCCCGATCACACCCTGACCGATGGCGATATACTCGGCATGTCGGCCACCATTGCACCCGTCCGCAACTTTGACCGGGTCACCATCAGCAATGACACCTGGGGCGAAGCGCAAGCAAGCCGCAGCGAATACCTCGCCGACGAAAATAGCCAGTCCAGCGGCACCATCCGCGTCTGGCCAGCCGCCGGCAAAACCGTTGATCTGGTGCATACCGGCAACCCGGCCACCACACTACAGGCGCTCGGGCCGGTGGTCCGCAGCAATACCGAGGTAATCGAGTTCATCAGCGGCCTCGGCACCACACAATTCCCGGTCACCAGCATCACCACCGCGACCTGGCAGCGCGCCAATCTCGGCAGCGTCGCGGCATCCGGCGCTCAATTGTCATCATCAATCCCCGGCTACAGCCTGCTCGCGCTCACCTACACCACCACCGCCCACGAATGGCGCGTTGCGCTGGAAGAGGATGAGGCCGTGCAATTTATTCTGATGGAATCCTAAAATGTCAAATGCAACTATCGTTGTGCAATTCGGCAACCCCGACGGATCCGGCGCAGAGGGCCACCTGTCGGCAGAAATTGACGGGCGCCCGACCGGGTTGAACGCGGGCAAAACCTCCTTCGCGCCAGGCGATAGCGTCGCCATCCTCGTGTTCAAAACCGGCAACGTCCGCATTACCGCAACCGGCTGTTCCGCTGGATCAATTTCCGCCCGGGGGACGGTCACCGTCACGCGCACGGAAGATGTCACCTTCGCCGACAGCAAAACCGGCAGCCTCAGCGTGCCATCCACCGGCAGCCTATCGGTCAAATGGCTGGGCCGTTCGCTTGGCGGCCTCTTTCGTGGCGCCGATGCCATGTCGATCACCGCGGGCGGCAAAGGGATTGCGGTCGCTCGCATCACCTACCAAGCCACGGCCCACGTCTATACCCTCTATTCACCCAGCAGCGTCGCCGGCGAAACAGATTATTCCATCGCTGTCGTCATCGCCGGAGAGGCGACCTGATGGCCACCATCGAGGTCTATCGCGGCGCCGGACTGCGGACCGGCGAACCGGTCATCGTGCCCATGCTGGCCGATGGCGTGTTGATCGAGAGGGGTAGGGCAGAAATGAACGCCAACGCCCACCCACTCAATCAAGTATCCGCCGACGTGGTTTTCACGCCAGGCCTGCGGCTGGGCCAACTGATCGAAGCCATCGACCCATCAACCGTCATGCCCCTGCGCGCCAAGATCACCGGCATGTCCATCACCGTCACGCTCGCCGACATCAGCCAGCAAATCACCCTGGAGTAACCGCGATGAGCTTCCCCCTCTCCACCATCGCTGGTCTCCTGGCCAGCAAGAGCGCGAGCAGCGGCATCGTCGCCGAAGTCCGCAGCGATGGCACGGTACTGATCGCCACACGCGTCGGCGGCCGCGTCGCCCGCGGCACCGGGCTAGTCGTGGGCGATGCAGTCACGCTATCCGATGGCATCGCAACAATCGCCCCGACAGCAGGCAAGAGCTACCCCGTATGACCCCTCTCAACATCACACCCCTCAAGGAGATTGAGAAATGAAAACCCTCGCCATCGTCGCCTCTGTCGCCATCCTCGCCGGTTGTGCCACCAGCCCGGAATACACGGCTTACCTGCAAGCGCAACAGGACGCCAACCGGCAAGCCGTCGAGCATCAGAAACCGCTGGTACGCCTCACGGCGCAGCCCGGCCAGCAAATCACCGGTTTGCAAAGCCTTGAGGTCTACACCCCGACAGCGGCCCCCACGCTC
>SXGU01117331.1_pt1 | contig 16587 bp, 9 predicted proteins | sample 3174531 | NCBI WGS metagenome assembly SXGU01 (sample SAMN11356863, study PRJNA531348) | freshwater metagenome | isolation source: freshwater sample F1-140 | place: China: Fuxian Lake, Yuxi | collected 2017-12-25 | reverse complement strand
TTCGACAGGGTAAAGAACTCGACCGCAATGTCGGTGGCTCCGGGGACTTGCAGAATGGATGGGGCCTGATAGCCATCGAACACCAGGTCAGCGTAGGCGATGTCGTGTACTACCCAGATTTTGTATTCGCGGGCCAGTTCGACCACCTTGACGAAGAAGTCAAGGTCTACACACTGAGCAGTTGGATTACCGGGAAAGTTGAGTATCAACATCCTGGGTTTGGGCCAGGAGGTCTTGATGGCTTTTTCCAGTTCCTCGAAAAAATCCACGCCGGGTACCAGCGGAATATGGCGCACATCGGCACCCGCCAGCACAAAACCGTAAGGGTGTATGGGATAGGCCGGGTTGGGAACCAGCACGGCATCACCCGGCCCCATGGTGGCCAGAGCCAGATGAGCCAATCCTTCCTTGGAACCTATGGTGACAATGGCCTGGGTATCCGGATCCAGCTCGACATTGAAACGCTGTTGATACCAGGTGCAAATGGCCTTGCGCAGGCGGGGAATCCCCTTGGAAACCGAGTAACGGTGAGCAGTACCCTTTTGCGACACTTCGACCAGTTTATCGACGATGTGCTGCGGCGTGGGCCGGTCAGGATTACCCATGCCAAAATCGATGATATCGGCCCCCTGCGCCCGTTCGCGGGCTTTCAGTTCGTTAACGATATTGAAGACATAAGGGGGCAGACGTTTGATGCGTTGAAATTCTTCCATCAAGGACTCTATAGCAATAATGAATACGGGCAGAACCGTTAGTGATCCAGGGCAGTATCCCGCAGGATGACGCTCCCCCTGGAAACAAGGCGGGTAAAAGTACCGGTACGTTTCCTGACTGTCAACGTCAGTGTATTAGATAGCCCAGCGCAAGCTGACAGGGATGCCCTTCAAGCCCTTGTGCGAGAAGCGAAAGGCAATGTCGCTTTGAAGCGAGTCGGTGTGCAACCACAACAGGAAGCGTGATGACCCGGGCAGGTAAAGGCCGAAGGCATCGCGCCCCGAACCGTTCCAGTCTCCGGTCAGTGGAACGGCATCCTTGTCCTGCCGCCCGGTTTGACATTCGATTTCCGGGGTAACGGCAGCCAGGTGATTGGTCAGGTGAAACAACCCGGTTAGCGGATCGTACAGGCCAACGCCACTCACCCCGTCACCATCCCAGTCACCTGCCAGGGGAATGGCCTGGCTGGAGACACGATCCAGCTTGAAATAGTAATCGGGCAAACCAGCCGACAGGCTGTTTCGCAGGAAAAAATACCCGGTCACTGGATCATACAGGCCGATACCGTCCTTGCCGTCACCATCCCAGTCGCCGATTAACGGGATCCAGTGATAGCCGGGCAAACCATAAATGAAGCGGACATCAGGCTGTACCTGATCTGCCTGAAACCACAAGGAAAATAACGACCGGGCCGGATTATAACAACCATAACCGTCCTTGCCGTAACCCCGCCAGTTTCCAAACAAAACAGTCGAATCCGGTTCGACTTTCAGTCGCATGAGTTGACCCGTTTCCCCCTTGCAGGGATCCCTGATCAGCAGCATATTTTTCTGGCGGTTGAACAATCCCACGGTGTCTGCAGCCTGCTGCAAATCAGGCGCAAGCAAAAATACATCGCGTGATGCCGGTGTCAGTTTTTGTTCGTCCCCTGCAGTAAATCGATCCTGCATATAGCGGGCGTAGGGTGATTCAATCGGGGTATCCTGGTCGGAGGACTCAACGTCATTCGGTTTTTTTAACCGTTGCAGCAAGCTGTCTATTTTGATCATGGTTCTACCTGTGACTGACCGGGAAGCCTCGACCATCCGTAGTGACTGACCGTCACGGCAGCCAGGGGGGGCGGCGTGTATCTGACAGGAGGCAGTTCTCCGTCGAACAAATCCATGAGTGCCTGATTGATGGTTCTGGCTGTGGCATGCAAAGGCAACAACAAGCCCTGACCGTTGGCCCGGATTCGTTCTCCCACGGCCCCGATATCCAGTGCCACCGGATAAAGCCCCTGCTGCCAGGCTTCCGACAAGGTAAAGCAATAAGTTTCAGGCCAGGGGCTGAGGAACAGGGCGACACCGGCCTGACTGGCCACCACCCGTTCAGCCAGTTGGTTCGCTTCATAAGCCCCCGTGATCGAGACATTGGGATACTGCAACAGGGTTGCATCATCCCGGGTATACCCGATCACCGTGAAGTGCAGGGGTAAACCCTGCACGGCAGCCTGCCTGACACAACCCAGCAAGATGTCATAGCCTTTATGCTGACCGATGGCCCCGATGACCACAACCTGGCCAGGCTGCCGGGCAGGCATCGTTACCGGCAAAGAATCCGCTACCTCGGGATGCGGAATGACCTGCATCGCAAGGTCGGCAAAATGGGCATGGAAAATATCGGTCACGGTTTGACTGGGTGCGATGACTCGCCGGGCTCTGGCCAGGATCCGGGCGTAATGGGCTCGCCAGGTGCGAACATCCTGGCCGAACTCGGCAAACTTGTTACGGAGTAGAAGGTCGCTGCCGGCCTCGTCATCAAAGCCGTTCAAGGCCAGACAACGGTGGCAAACGTCGGGCTGGTATTGGGCATCCCCGCAGTAATAACCCGATTCACCGATCAGATTGATGCGGGGGCAGATGGGCAGATAATCATGCAGGCTGACATCATAAGGCACACCGAGTGCCTCCGGCAGTTGCCATATCTGTAGCGGGAACTGCATGGTCTGGTGGTAATGGATATGCCAGACCCCCAGATAGCGGAGATCGTCGAGTAATTGCCGGTAACGATCCGGTGTAGCGTAATCCAGTCTGTAAGGCAAACCCTGTACGCTCATCTGCCAGTGAGTCGGGCTTTTCGACAGCAGTTGCAATACCGGATAGCCTTCTTCTGACAGGGAGCGGGCCAAGGTATCGGCGGCCACCTGGGTACCGCCTCCCAATCCGTGGATGACAAACAGGACATGGCGATCCGACCGCTGGCTGAGCCACGCCCGCAGGATACGATTACGCACCGGTGCCAGTGGATCACGGGCTTCAAAGCGTTGTATCAAAGGGGCATAGTCGGGATAAATACGATTGAGCTTCTCCAGATTGGTCAGGATGCGTGAGTCCTTGCTGTCACCGAAGGAACACCCACCCTCGTGCCAGACGAATACATCGGCCGCCGCCTGATGCCGCCAGCCCAGGGTCGATGCCTTGAGGCAGAAATCATTTTCCTCGGCATAACCCTTATCCCAGAGAGCCCGGTTGAAATAACCTACCTCATCCAGTACCCGGCGTTTGATATACATGCAAAAACCCACCGCCGTGGGAATCTCTACTGCAATACCGGCATTAACCCGGGCGCACAAGGCATCCATCGAGGCTGCGTCCATACCTTCCGGTACAGGTACGGTACAAATCGTGGCATTGTTGGATAGCGGAGTCACCGTTCCGGTACTGGCTTCCCGCCCCGCTGCCGCATGCAAACGATCCAGCCAGCCATCGGCTACGACCGTATCGGAATTGAGCAGCACCACATCACGTCCGGCATGGCACTGCATGCCCCGGTTGACACTGGCAACGAAGCCCTGATTGGCCGGATTTTCCAGCAGGGTCAGACGGTTCCGGGCGGCCAGTTCGCGCAAGGCCTCGCGCAGTTCAGTCTCCGGGCTGGCATCGTCAACGACGATGAGTTCAAACGGCGTTTGCGTTTGGGCATCAAGTACGCTATGCAGGCAATTCAGGGTTTGATCCCGACTGCCGTAGACCGGTACGATCACGTCGATCACCGGATCCCGGCGTGAATAATCCGGCATTCGCACCAGCGAACCCAGATCAAGCGTGATTCGGGCCGGGAAGGTTTTGGCGCGCCGCAGTTCCGTCTGCAATTTACCCAGTACCTGGGTGCGTACCCAGAGGGTGAGTTCAGGCTCGGGCGACTCCCCGTCATCGCTCCAGCGGTTAAGTGCCGTAGCGGCCTGACTCAAGGCCCGGATGGCGACATCATGCGGTGTCATGAGAATGGAGGGACCTAGTACCTCGACGTTCGTACCCGCCAGGTGCAAACTGATGAGCGGCCCGTTGACTGCCTTGTCTACTGTCGGCAAACTGAATTCAAAACCGTAATATCCCGGCTTTTCCTGCACATCGGCTCGCAGGATACGGGTTTGACCATGGGCCACGGTTCGCCCCGCAAAACGCAAATCCAGTGAGACCGGTCGATCCGGGGCCGTGCGATTGACAATCCAGCCGCTGACCCGGGTCGGGCTGATGGCATCAATATGCCCCTGATAGGTTGTCCTGACCCCTAAGCCCTGTGCAAGCCCCACCCACCCGGCAGAGGCGGTGCGCTTTACTTCTACGGTAATCCGGTGGAGCGTGGTATCAAATACGACATCCGGCAAGGGCAACTCGAAATCACTGCGTTTACCGGAGGATTCAGGACGGGCCAGGGTTTCGGTCTGTACGATACCGTCGACCCGCAAACGAACCCTCAGGGGATGATACGAGTGACACCGTTCTGCCACCCAACCCCGGAGCACCCCCTTCGCCTGAATCGAAAACGCCCCATCGAACTGTCCGGCCCCCCAGGTTAGCCGACCACCGGGCAGGATTTTTCCGGACAAGGGTTCCCGAATCGTCAGGGTGTGCGGTTCATCACCCAGTTGAGCCGTATCAAGGGTATGGACGAAGCCACAATTGACCGGTGCATCATCGGCCCGGGAGGCATACGGCAAGTTCGCTTCCACGTTGACCACAACCTGGTCATCGACCAGTATCTCCAGATTCAACACCTGATCCGGTTGATCCGGGTTCCAGCCCCCCCCCTTCAGGACACCGGCCTGTATGCCGGAAACCCAGCCCTTCAAACGCGATCGGACAGCTCCCCGTTGTAGCAGGAGAAAAGCCTTGAGCGCGGCCGCATTGCCCGAATAACCGCCCAACAAAACATCCATCCACTGTGACAAGGACTGGCCTTCAGGCGCGTCAGGCAATTTTTTAATACGCAGGGCCGTTCGGCGAACCGGCTCCACCCCGATCAAACAGCAATCTCCGGAATCAAAAAACAACTCGGGCTCAGCAATCAGGCCGTGCAGATAGCCGCCTTCGGTGAGTGCCTTACCGGTGATGGTGCTTTCGGCATTCCGTGCTGCCCGGGTTGATTGCACGGTCAAATTGACCAGTCCGGGTTCCGCCGGGGTCATCCACGGAATACGAATATACAGGGAACCATCAGGGCAGCGACACAGATAGGGTAAAGGCCCGGAAAGGCAGGTAGCCAACCGGTTGAAGGTCGCCGGTTTGAGTTGGGGAAAACTGGAGGGAAGACGCGACAGAAGGACTTTTTCCATCCGTATCCGGGTAGGAAGCGAGCAATCGGCAAACAGCCTGTTCGATAACCGGGGCAAGCGCGAAGCCGTGTACCGGGCCATCGTTTGACCGGAGGCATCCATGATCTGGATGACCGGATGGGCTCGCCGACTGATCCCCCGATGCCAGGCTACCAGAAGATAACGGGGTATCTCGACCCATTCCGCACCCAATACGGGTTTTTCTACCGCTTCATCGTCTATCCGGATGCTGATACCGGGCCGAAGTCCCTCGGGACAGGACCAATCCAGAATCAGCAGGTCATCACAAGCGTAGGCTTCCAGGGACATGAGGGTCAGGTCTGCTCAAAACGGATTTACGACGGCGAAATGTGAACACAAGAAAAAAGGCCCACCGATGGCGGGCCTTTTTTCTCCCGGGAAGCAACGCCCCCGAAACACGGAGAAGGAATCAGAGGGTGAAGGTACCGTCCGTATCCCCTTCCTTGAGTGTGTTGGCTTGATCCTGCAGTACCACACGGGCATTCTCGGCACCAGCCTTGTCGAACAGGTGAATGATGAGGTCGCCACCCTTGACTTCCTGAGTGAAGTCGCCGTCCGCTTCAGCGGTCTTTTCAGTGACAACCCCGTCACCGTTACGGTCGGCAATCTTCAGGACATCGTCCGCGCTGAAGTCGACCACGGTATTCACACCGTCCGCATCGGTATCGAAGACGAAGGTATCGACACCTTCACCGCCGGTGAGCTGGTTGGTGCCTGCGCCACCACTGAGTTCGTCGTCGCCAGCACCACCGGAGACCGTATCACTACCATCTCCGCCGTAAAGGGTGTCGTTACCCACGTTACCCTTGAGCAATTCATCGCCTGATCCGCCTACAACCTTGTCGTTACCGTCACCTGTTTTGTAAGTGCTGGAGCCGAAACCGGTGGAAACCACCGAGTCATCACCGCCTGCGGTCTTGAAAATGGAATCGTCATTCGACTGGCTGATCACCTTGTCACCGGCACCGCCACCTTTCACCTTGTCTACGCCAGTCCCCTGAATCAGAACCGGTGCGCCTGCCGGCAGGCTGGCCTGGATTTCGGCCAGATTGAACACCTTAACTCCATTATCGTTGGGTGCTGCCGCTGCCTTAGCGTCTGCAACGACGAAAGACTGGCCACTGTCATCCTTGAAGATCTTTACCCCCTGAACCGGCGGAAGCGTGCTCTCGGTATCTTGTACAGCGTTAGCCATATCAATACCCGCCAGTATGGTGCTGACGGCTTCAGCCGCTTGCTGGTTGGTTGCCGCGATGTTATCTACACCTTCCGGTGTTACTACTGTTACTGTTGCCATGATGACCCCTTATGGTTGAATGATTTAGTGCCAAAAAATTTGAAAATTTTACCCGATCAGGTAGTTTTTTTTCCGTGATTTATTTACAGAAAAATCTCAGCAAGAAGCCCGCCAACGCCTGCCACTGGTATCCACCAGCCGCCAAGGTGATGCGGCATCCTGTATCCGCTACGCCGGAGGAACTTCTCGTCCGGTTATATGCTTATTCGCCGCTAAATTTAGCAGCTAAGTCTCGATTCGCAAACCCCTTGAGACGGAATCTTCAAACGGTTTGAGCAAAATCTCGAAAAAAGTCCGGGTTTTGGTCTGGATGAATCCGGTCACCGGCATCCCGGGAGTCAGGAAAACATCCGGGTGAGTGGCCTTCAAAACAGACAATTCGGCCTCATCCACCAGAATATGGGTCAGATAATACTCCGCCAACTGGGTCGCTACCGGATGCGGATCCTGGATGGCATCCCCGGATAGGTAAGACACCTGGCCTTTGATATGCGGGACATGGCGGGCATTGTAGGCATTCAGTTGAACATCCGCCGTCTGGCCGACGTAAATTTTGTCAATATCGCTGATCTTGACCCTGACTTCCAGTATCAGTACCTTGTTGTCAGGCACCAGATCCATCAGGGCAGCTCCCGACTGGATGACACCGCCTGGCGTCGTCACCTTGAGGTCGATCACCTGACCGGCAATCGGTGCCGTGATCTGTGATCGCTGCAAAGTCAGCTCGACCGGCCGTATTTTTTCCTCCAGCTCAAAAATCGTGCGCCTGACATCCTTGAGTTCCCTGTCGGCCTCCCTGATATATTCATTCTGCAGATTGATGATGCGTAGTTCCAGTTCGGCCTGCTGTTGGCGCAGGGATGCCAACGCGGCTTTCAGTTGGCCCAGATTTTCCCGCTTGTCGGCCAATCCTTCCTTCATCATCAGGAATTGTTCCTTTTGTATGTACTGCTTCTCGCTGAGTCGGGCTCCGGCAGCCACCCGCTCTTCCTTGTAACGGATATTTTCCTGCGCGGCATCCATCTGGGAAAGCATGGCAGACTCGCCCAGCTTCGCACTGCGTATTTCATCACGGATCACACTGATTTCTTCATCCAGGCTTTTTTTGCGGGTCAGAAACAGTGCCTGCTCGTTTCGCAGCAGTGCTTTTTTCCTGTCGGTTTCGGGCAACAGTAATTCGTCCGGAAACTCCACGCGGGCCGACATCTTCCTTTCAGCCTGTAACCGGGCCTCATGAGCCAGTTCTGCGTGGCGTTGATCCCTCAGTACATTGAGGTTCGAGAGGACCTCCGCATCCTCGAGTATCAGTAAAGGCTGCCCTTCCTTCACATGATCTCCCTCTCGCACCAGAATGGAGCGAACCAGCCCGCCATTGAGATGCTGTATGGTTTTGCGTTGGGTATCGACCTTGACTTGCCCCTCGGCAACGACGGCCCCGGTAATGGGAGCCAGCGCGCTCCACAACATGATGCCGCCAAAGAAAAACAGGATGATGAAAACACCGATCCGGGCGATACGGGTCGCTTCACCGGATGGGTCAAAAGGGATGGAAATAATATTCATGAATCGGGAAACGTGGCCTAGTCTAGGGTGTCAAGCATGAATCATGACTGAAAGTAAAATTACTGTATTTCAATGCGTTATCCGCACGAAACAGGGCTTACACCCATCAGGCAGAGGCGATGATCTTCTTGCGCGGACGTTCACGGGATTGCGCGCCTATTTCGCTCACGTCACCCAGTTGTTTCATGACCTCCTCGCGCTCGCCGAACAACAGGGTTCTGCCCTGACTCAATACCAGCATTTTATCAGCATCCTGAAGAATGCTGGGTTTATGGGCAACGATGACCACCGTTACGCCGTCGGCCTTGAGATGCCGGATCACCTCCAGCAACACTGCCTCGGAACGTCCGTCCAGGTTGGAATTGGGTTCGTCGAGCACCAGAAATCTGGGTCGTCCGTACAAGGCCCGCGCCAGACCGATCATGCGCCGCTGCCCTCCTGAGAGGATCCTGCCGCCCTCTCCTATTTCGGTGTCATACCCCTTGGGTAGTCTCACGATCATGTCGTGAATGCGTGCCCGCTTGGCGGCCTCGACCACGGCCTCCACCGACTGATAGGCATCCCCCATACGGGCGATGTTTTCCGCCACCGTGCCACGAAACAACTGTAAATCCTGAGGCAGGTAGCCGATGTGTTCTCCCATGCCATTTCTGGCCCATTGAAACACATCAATGCCATCCAGGCGTATCACCCCGTCGCTGGGCTGGTAAATCCCGACCATGAGTTTGGCCAGACTGGTTTTACCGGAGGCACTGGCTCCCACCACCCCCAGCATCTCACCGGCCGCCAGCCGAAAGTTCACGCCGCGCAGGATGGTGCGATCCTTTTCCAGATAAAACAGGATATTTTCGACGGATAACTCGCCCGTCGGTGGCGGATTCCTGAAACCCTGTCCTGCACCTTGACTGCCTTGCAGCAAAGTATCGAGCCGCTTCCAGGAAGCCCGAAAACTGACCAGTGAACGCCAGGAACCGAGTACATGGATAATGGGAGCCAGTGTTTTGCCCATTACGATGGTGCTGGCCAGAATCACGCCGGAAGACATGCCTTGCACGGTGATGACAAGGTAAGCTGCAATGGTCATGGCGACCAGACTCAGTGCGGTGCGTACGAAGCGGGAAAACGCCACGATGGTGCTGGTGCGACTTTTAGCGACAAACGAGTTATCCAGGTAATCATCGTTAAGCACCTCCCACCGGTTGCGAATGCTGCCCTGCATGGACAAAGCGGTAACAGCCTCGGTATTTTCGCAGGCGTAATGAATGAAGTCCCGGGATTGCCGCAACTTGAGACCCGCCTTGATCTGGGCATCGGCGGCCACGGCATCTTCCAGAAAAGTCAGACTGAACAGAACCAGCGAACTCACAATGGCCAGAACCGCCAGCGAAGGATGAAACAACCACAGTATCCAGATGAACAGGGGGATCCAGGGGATCTCGAACAAAGCCTTGAGACCCGATCCACCCAGCCAGGAACGCACGGTATCGAGATCATCCAGTGCGTGGTTGTCAGGATTACTCCCCTTGCGGGTGTGCAACAGTGCCGATAACACCGGGCCTCGCAGCTGCAGGTAAACCGTATCACCAAAGCGGACAAACAATCGGGTGTTCAGGGTATCCAGTATCGCATCGATCAGGGTTGCGAAGAGGAAGATTCCCGCCAGCACGAACAAAGTCTCTACGCTGCGACTCTCCAGGACTTGATGAAACACGGACATCATGAACAGCACCGGTGACAGCGACAGTAATTTGACAAAAAAACTGAATACACCGGCGTACACCAGAAAAGGTCTGGATTGACTGAATATTTCCTTGATCTGCATGAAGCTAAGAGGGAACTGGGCGAAATGAAAGGTTCTGTTGCTATCAGGCTTTTCCGGTTTGAACAAGCCGGTCAATCAAATCCCGATATCGAACCAGTGAGTGACGTCTATCGTACCCGATCACTATATCCTGGCGAGCCTGCAAGCCGACCGCACGGCGACGGGTCGGATGATCCAGCACGGATTCGATCCGATTCGCCAGTGCTCCTGCCGAAAAAAAGGGAACCAAAAACCCGTTGCGTCCATCCTGGATCAGTTCCCTCACGGGGGCCGTATCGGAGCCCACGATGACACACCCTACCGACATGGACTCGAGCAATGACCAGGATAATACGAAGGGATAGGTGAGATAGACATGAACAGCTGACACCTGAAGTATGCCCAGGTAGTCCTCATAGGCTCTGCGTCCTACGAAATGAACCCGGTCAGGATCGATGTCACACTGTTTCATTGAACGCTGACGGTAAGTTTCACCGGCCGGCAGCGGGGGACTGTAGCTGATCTCATCCCCTCCGGCAATGATGAACTGGCAATCCTGACGACGCTGGCAAAGTTTTTCCACCGCCTGCATGAAAACATCAAAGCCCCGGTAAGGCTCCAGATTACGGGTTGCATACGTGATGATGGGCGTAGAGCGATCCAGTGTCCGCCCGTTCGGCAAAGTCACCGTCACGGACTCATCCGGACACAGCCGAACAGTATCCACCCCTTCGTGGATAACATTGATTTTGCGGCGGAATTCGGCAGGAAACAGGTTTTTTTGCCACACCGTCGGTGAAATACCCGCATCCATGGCCGTCATTCCGAGCAAGGGCGTAATGTTGACATTGTGTATCAGGCAGCGATTGTCGAGCGACAGTGGCGCGGCCCGGCCAAAATCGGCATTGCTGTTGCGGGTATGAAAATAGTACTCACAATAAGCCAGCACCGGCGTGTCAGGGTAAACTTCACGCAGATAAATCGCCTCGCCGAAACCGATGTTGCTCACAATGAGATCAGGCCGATAGCCTTGATCGTACCAGCGGGCCAGACACCTCACCACTTGCCGTCCGGTTGCCAGTGCCCTGAGTGTATCGTCAGGGATCCCCTCAACCCCGAGCGAAATCGGCAGAGTCTGGTAAAACGCCAGTTGCAGGCCCGGCATCCGGGTTTCGAAATGGGGTTTGAAATGTTTCCCCAACCCCCTCACCTCGTGACCGCCTTCGTCCAGCAAAGCCCGAATCAAGGGTTCAAACTGGCCCGGTATGTCCTGATGGATGAACAGTATCTTCATCCAGACCGGTCAGGATGGTTCATTTGTTCCATGAAGCAGGGCATTAAGGGTTTCGACATCGACCCGCATCAGGGTGCCGGAAGCCTGTTTCAGGAGCAGACGATTCTTGAGGTAATCGTACCGGGCTTTGGCATACTCGGTCCTGGAACCGTACAGGCGACTTTGTTCGATGATGATGTCCACCACCGTGCGGGTGCCCACCCGGTAGCCCATCTCGGTAGCCGCCAGCGAGCTTTCCGACGATTTGATGGCTGCTTCCAGTGCCCTGACCCGACTAATGGCCGATGAAACCCCCCTGAAGGCATCCTTGACCTGACGTTCTGCCACGCGCCTGCGACGGTCGACTTCGTGTTGGGCCTGCTCATAACCGTGCCGGGCCTGCACCACCCGGGCATTGATACCCCCACCCGCAAACAACGGAACCCGCACCGTCACACCAATGTTTTCGGCATCGGCACTGATACCACCAATACGGTTGGTGTCGGAGAAATTCTTCTGTCCCGTCAGGTCAACCGTAGGCAAGTGCCCGGCATACTGGATGTCGATATTGCGTTTGGCCACCTCGGCCGCATTGAGGGCGGCCATCACATCCAGATTATTCTGCAGGGCCATGTCACGCCAGGCGTCTACCTGATCGGGTTGCGGTCGCTTGAGCGACAGGTTATCCGGTACATTGACCAGTTCGGGCGGCACCTCGCTGCCGATGATTTCACGCAACGACTCACGGGCATCATCCCGTTTCTGTTCCGCCAGAATCAGATCCGCCCTGATCTTGTCATACTCGGCCTGCACCGAATCCAGATCCACCACCGTGCTGAATCCTACCTCCAGCCGCTCCCGTACCTGATCGAGCTGGCTTTCCAGACTCTGCAACTGCAGACCGGTAAATTTAACCTGCTCGTTGGCGGCCAATACATTGAAATAGACCTCCGCCACCCGGGTTGCCAGTTTTTGATAATCCCCGGTCAGTCGGGCCTCGGCCTCGGCAATCTGATCGCTCGACTGCCACAACCGCACCCAGTAATCATAGTGAAAAATGGGCTGGGTGAGTTGAAAGCCGGCACTGCTCTGCCAGAAATACTGTTCACCGGCATTGCGATAGAGGTAGTTCTGGGCATAACTGACGACATGGTATTCATCGATTTGTCCGGTAAACGAGAGTGACGGCAATAACTGAGCCCGGTTGATGGGCTTGTTCTGCAATACTGCGTTGCGATTGGCTTCCGAGGCCAGCACCACCGGATCGTTACGCAAGCCCAGGTCATAGGCTTGCAGTAAATCCAGGGCTGGAGCCGATTCGGCCCAGAGCAGCCACAGCATAAAAAATTTTTTCATGATTCACCCTTCAGCAATTCCCTGACCCACTGCGCCCGTTTTTCCCGATCCAGCAACTCGACCCGGGCCCGCATCAGAACCACGGTAAAATAATACAGTTGAAACGCCAGGGCCATCAGTAACAAGGGCCACAACATGCTGGGATGTATGGACGGTTTATCGAGTTTGGTCACCGTAGGGCCTTGATGCAAGGTGTTCCACCACTCGACCGAATAATGAATGATGGGAATGTTGACCACCCCCACCAGTATCAGGATGCCACCGGCCCGGGCCGCCGTACGGTGATCTTCAATCGCCGAAACCAGGGCAATGTAGCCCAGATACAAGAACAAAAGAATCAACTCCGAGGTCAACCGGGCATCCCAGACCCACCAGGCTCCCCACATGGGTTTACCCCAAAGCGAACCCGTCGCCAGGGCCAACGCCGTAAACGTAGCCCCCAGCATCGCCGAACTGCGCACCATGACATCAGCCAGTTTCATGTTCCAGATCAGGTGTATGCCACTCAGCACCGCCATGAACACGTAGACAAACATCGACAACCAGGCCGCCGGAACGTGTACGAACATGATGCGATAACTCTCGCCCTGCTGATAATCCGGAGGGGCTACGAATAACCCCAGATAAAGCCCTGCAATCAGCAGAATGGCGGTAACGAGGCCCATCCAGGGAATCAGTTGGCCCGAAATACGGTAAAAGTGCCTGGGCGATGCCAGCTTATGGAAAAACAGCCACATAGGGGAAGACGCGGGAAAAAAGGCCCCCCTGGAAGCCAGGGAGGCCGGATTGATTGTCGACGGGCAGGAGAGGTTATGAAGATGCCGAGGCTTACTGGCTCAACTGTGAGACAGCTTCTAACCAATCCTCGACATGGTAGGTCTTAACGATTTTGCCGTTCTTGAGGGTGTGAATATCTATGGTCATGATTTCAAAACTGTTACCCTGTTTGAAGGACTCGCCAATCTTGAGGAAATCAGCCACGGGGGTTCCCGTTCCCACACTCCGCACCACATACCGGTTAGGGGCTACCCTGAGAATTTCCCGGGGAGTCCATTTCATGTTCGGAACCGCCTGGTGATAGGCCCCGAAGGTGGTTACCAGGCCATCCAGTCCGGGCCCGCCGAAAGGAGCCGGATCGGCATCCCAGTTTTTGCCGACTATACGGGCCGCCCGCTCAGCCAGATCCGAATCATCCCCGGTACTGCTCAGCAATTCACTATAGAAGGTCTCTACGACCTGACGGGGGGGCATTTTATCAGCCGCCTGCGTAGACAAAGGCAGCAGGAAGAAAGCAGCAAACAGATACTTTTTCATCAGTCAAACTCCGCTGTGAATAACATCAATCGTGTTACCGGGATCCATCTCCCTGGATGCTGTCCGTTTCAAACCGACCTGAAAACCGTTTTGAAACGGGATAATCCGTATCGCCCGGTAAAATACCGGAATCTCATCCGGCACACAATCCATGAAACCGCGATTGAACCCGACCGGCTATCCGGCCCAGACCCTGGCATTGCGAAACAGCCGCATCCAGGGGCCGTATTCGCCCCAGTGATCGGGGTGCCATGAGTTCTGCACGGTGCGAAAACAACGCTCCGGGTGGGGCATCATCAGGGTAAAACGGCCATCTTGTGTGGTCAGTCCGCCGATGCCTGCGACTGAACCGTTGGGATTCCAGGGGAAACGTTGGGTCACCCGGCCCCGGGGATCGACGTAGGACAGGGCAACATGAACGTCGCTATCGGTAGTTCCTTCCCTGAATTCAACCCGACCTTCGCCATGGGCGACCACCACCGGTATCCGGCTGCCGGCCATGCCACTGAGCAGAATGGACGGCGACTCGCCGATTTCCACCATCACCACCCGGGCCTCGAAACGACCGGAGGTATTGTGGACGAAGCGGGGCCAGTGATGGGCACCCGGTATCAATTCCCGTAACTGCGAAAGCATCTGGCAACCGTTGCAAACCCCCAGACCAAAACGGTCAGTGCGCTGGAAAAAGGCAGCAAATTCCTCACGCAAGCGGTCGTTGAGCAAGATGGACTTGGCCCAGCCGCCACCGGCTCCCAGTACATCCCCGTAGGAGAAACCACCACAAGCCGCCAACCCGGCAAAATCCAGCAGACCGACCCGTCCGGCCAGAATGTCGCTGACATGCACATCCACCGCCGTAAAACCCGCCTCGGTAAAGGCCGCCGCCATCTCGACATGACCATTGACCCCCTGCTCGCGCAGTATGGCTACCCGGGGTCGACTCAGGTTGAGGTAAGGGGCGGTGATGTCGTCTTGCGGATCGAAGCCCAACTCAGCAAATAGACCGGTATCTTCCGGATCACTCAGGTGTTCCTGTTCCTCACGGGCACAGGCCGGGTCATCCCGCAGTGATTGCAGCCGGAAACCGGTATCCGCCCAGAGTGACTGCAAAACCGCCCGTTCTGCCGTATAAAGCCGTTCATCGCCCCGCCTCAGTGTACAACGGCCCTCCGGCACGGGTTGGCCCAGATCATGACAACACCCATCCAGCCCGGCTTCATGCAGTGCCGCCATGACCGTCACGACATCACTGGCTTTCACCTGAATGACCGCCCCCAGTTCCTCGGCAAACAGTGCGGCCAGGGTGTCGTCACCCAACCCGGCCAAATCCACCTCAAACCCGGCCCGGGCGGCAAAAGCCATTTCCGCCAGCGTAACGAACAGGCCACCGTCGGAGCGATCATGATAAGCCAGCAACAGACCGGCGGCATTGAGTGCCTGGATCTGACTGAAAAAAGCCTTGAAGCGGTCGGTATCATCGAGATCGGGACAGACATCGCCCAGTTGCCCGTACACCTGCGCCAGTGCAGAACCTCCCAGGCGGTTTTTACCCTGACCCAGATCGACCAGGATCAGCCGGGTTTCGCCCCGATCCAGCCGCAATTCCGGTGTCAGGGTGCGGCGGATGTCGGTGACGGGAGCGAAAGCGGAAACAATGAGCGAAAGCGGCGCAGTCATCCGTTGTTCCCGACCGTCAGCGTGCCAGACGGTTTTCATGGACAACGAATCCTTGCCGACCGGAATGGCGATACCCAACGCCGGACACAGGTCCATACCGATACTTTTGACCGTGTCGAACAAACGGGCATCTTCACCCGGCACACCGGCAGCGGCCATCCAGTTCGCTGACAGTTTGATATCGCCCAGCGAGGCAATGGCAGCCGCCGCCACATTGGTGAGGGCTTCGCCCAGGGCCATGCGACCGGAAGCCGGAGCATCGATCAAGGCCAGTGGCGGACGCTCCCCCAACGCCATGGCTTCACCGGTATAGGCCCGGAAACCCGAAGCCGTGACGGCTACATCGGCCACAGCGGTTTGCCAACGGCCTACACATTGATCACGGGCCACCAATCCACCGACCGAACGATCACCGATGGTGATCAGGAAACGCTTGTCGGCCACCGCCGGGAAATTCAGCACCCGTGCTATGGCCGCTTCCAGGGTGATGCCGGAGCGATCCAGTGTCGGCGGAACAGTGGTTATGCGGTGATCGCTGCGTTGCATTCCGGGCGGCTTGCCAAATAACACGGACATCGGCAAATCGACCGGCGAAGTCCCGAAATGCGAGTCGTCCAGCCGCAGTTGTGGTTCCAGGGTGGCATAACCGATGACAGCGTAAGGACAACGTTCCCGGGCACAGAAAGCGGCAAACCGCTCCAGCCCATCCGGACTGAGGGCCAGTACGAAACGTTCCTGGGCCTCGTTACACCATAACTGCATGGGGGATAATCCGGTTTCGGCGGTTGGAATGTCCCGTAACTGGAAGAGCCCTCCCCGGCCGGCATCGTGGATGATTTCAGGAATGGCGTTGGACAAGCCACCGGCCCCCACATCATGGATGGAAAGAATCGGGCTGAGTGATCCCAGTGCCGTACACTGATCGATGACTTGCTGGCAACGTCGCTGCATTTCCGGGTTATCGCGCTGTACCG
>SXGU01354844.1_pt1 | contig 16593 bp, 12 predicted proteins | sample 3174531 | NCBI WGS metagenome assembly SXGU01 (sample SAMN11356863, study PRJNA531348) | freshwater metagenome | isolation source: freshwater sample F1-140 | place: China: Fuxian Lake, Yuxi | collected 2017-12-25 | reverse complement strand
GACGTGTGCGCCGATGCCAAGGTGATCGGTTGTTTTCGGCAAATGCCGCGGCTGGGCGCGAAAAAAGTTCTGCGCGTGGAGCTGCGCGATCAAGATTGGTCGGGAATTCGACGTTACTTTCGGTGGTTGAACAATGGGGGGGATCGTGAATCCGCCTCAACAGCGCCAACGCGCTAGGCTGCGACGACGGCAACCCGTGCACGGCGCCAGACGTCTGCGTCGCCATGGTCTGCAAAGCTGGCGCGCCCAAGACCTGCAACGACAACGACGCCTGCACGCTCGACGTGTGCGACCCCAAGACCGGACAGTGTGTGTTCTCGCCCGTCGCCGGCTGCGGCGCGTGCAAGATCGGCGATCCACTCGCGTGCGGAAGTCATCTTATTGCGCTGGGCCCGCGGGTACGTGCTCGGGCAGCGGCAAGTGCACCAACAAGCCCACGGTCTGCCCAGACGTCGTGCAACCGGTCTGTGGCTGCGACGGCAACACCTACGGCAACAGTTGCGAGGCCGCGGCCATGGGCGTCAACGTGGTCGCCAGCGGCGCGTGCAAAGCCAAGACGTGCGGTGGCTTGCTGGGCATCGTCTGCCCGGCGGGCGAAGTCTGCGACCTATCTGGCTGCGGCGCCGACATGCAAGGCGTCTGCACCGCCAAGCCGACCGAGCCCTGCCCCAAGACCACCGCCGAAGCGCAGCAGTGCGGCTGTGACGGCAAAACGTACCCCAACAGCTGCTACGGGTTGTTGGCCGGTGTCGCCAAGAAGAGCGACGGCGCTTGTCCCATCACCAACGCCTGCGCGGTGGGCGATGCGACGGTTTGCGGCGCGGCAGGCTTCTGCAAGGGCAGCTGCGGTGGCAAGGGACTTTGCGCGGCCAAGCCGGGCATGTGCCTCGCCAATTATGCCCCAGTCTGCGGCTGCGACAACAAGACGTACAGCAACGAGTGCTCAGCCAACGCCGCCGGCCAGAACGTGCAATACGCGGGCGTTTGCAAGGTGGCCAGCGGCTGCCTCAACGTCAAGTGTGACGACGGCAACGCATGCACCAGCGACGCCTGCGATGCCGCGACGGGCACTTGCGTGTTCAAGCCGCTGCCCGACTGCGCGGGCGCCGCCTGCACGTTGGGAAGCGCCACGGCCTGCGGCGCTGGGCACTGGTGCAACCCCGGCAAAGCGGGCGTCTGCGTCGGCACTGGCACTTGCGCGATCAAGTCCAAGATCTGCCCGCTCGGACTCATCCCGGTGTGCGGCTGCGACAACGTCACCTACGACGGCGCATGTCAGGCTGCGCAAGCGGGCCATAACGTCAGCGACAGCGGCGCTTGCAAACTCATCAAGTAGCGCTCAATCGAACCGGACGTTGCCGGCTTGTACGATTCGGTCCAGGACCGTCCATGCCAGCGCTTCAGTCGCACCATGGGCGAGGTCGAGGCCGTCGAGTGCGCCCTCGAGCGAGCGAACCAGCCGCACTGACCAAACCTTGCCTTGCGGCAGCGCGCCCAGTGGCACCTTGACCGCATCTGCAACCGGGGTGACGAGCGTTCGGGTGTGCGGGCCGCTGCCGTCGCTCCATTGCACGAGCGCCGAGAACGCCGGAGCACCAGGTTTGGCCCCGCTCGCCAGCGTACCCGCCGACACCACCCACAGCAGTTCGCAGGGCGTGCCGTGGACCTCGCGGATCGGCGACGTCAGCACTGCGCCCGCCGTTTCCGTAGCGGCTGCGACCCAAAGCGAGGAGTCCGCCTCGGTAGCATGGTCGGCCCACGCCTCGGAAACCAGCGACCATCCGACATCGGCAGCAGGCTGAGGGCACGGCACCAACTGCAACGACCAGGTCCGCAGCGACATCTGGAGGATTTTTGGCGAGCCGCTGTCGGCCTTGGCCGGTGCCCAGTCCAGAACGTACCGAACGGTCTGAGCCGCAGCCTCCGACCCAGTCTCGCTGGTGTCCGCCTGTCCGACGGTTCCGGCGCCGCACCCGATGCTGAGCGCAGCCCCGACCGGCGCAAGCCAGGCTCGACCTTTCACAACGACTAACCGCCGCCGCCACCAGCGCCGGCGGGCTTTTCGCAGATGCCCTGCGCAACCATGCACTTGCCAGACTGTCCTGGCGGAGCCGGACAATCAGCGTCCGCCTTGCACAGTGGCACACACAGCTTGTTGGCCTGGTCCGGCACGGTCATGCACTTGCAACCCGCCTTGGCGCCGTTCGGGCACTTGGTGCCGGTGCAGTCCGCGTCTGCCGTGCATGCCTGCGGACCCGTGCCACCACCGCCGCCGCCGCCACCGACCGGATTGCCGGCCCCGGCGCCCGTGGCCGTGCCTTTGTAGCAGCCCAGGATGTACGGAAACCCGTCGGTGGCGTGGTACCGGTACACGCCATCTGGCCCGGTGCGGCCATTGCAGGCGTCGAGCACAGTGGAATCTGCGGCGTTGGCCGTGTAGGTATAGGCCTTCCAGGCGTAGGTCTTGGGGTCGCCGGTTTTCTTGTAGCCGCTCTGGAACTTGACGGGTTTGGCGCACGCCACGTCGGTGCAGCCCCACGGCCCATAGATGGCGAAGCCATCCAGCGCGAAGCCGATGATCGGCGACGGCTTGCTTCCGTCCTCGTCTGGCAGCGTCCACGGGGTCTTGCTGGCGACGGCCGTTTGCGTCAGGCACTTGGGCTTGAGCGCGTGGTTGTGGTAGTCGCCGTTCTGCGCGGTGTGACCGTTGCAGCCGTCGGTGATGCCGTTGTAGATCGGGTCGCCGTAGGCCTCTGCGACCGGTTGTCCGCCTTCATTGGGGCCGTAGAACGGAATGCCGGCCACGGAAAACCCGACGAGGCCAAGTTCCGGAATTGCCGAGGTCTGTGCGGCTGCGCTTGGATTGGAGGGGATTTTCCAAGTGTAGTCTTGGGCTTTGAGTGCATTGGGTGTCATCGACACAAAGGTGTAGCTCGGCATGCCGTTGGAAGCGACTACGAACTGGCCGTTTTCGCACTTGCCGGACAGCTTCGGTTTGGCGTAGGTGTCGCCAGCGCCGGCTGCATTGGCCATGTCGAGCAGTGCTGCCGCTTGCGGACACGCCGAGCCAGTCGCATCACTGGCCGTGGTCCCGTCCGCCGCAGCGTCGGGCGCGGCAGGCGCATCCGCCTTGGCGCTGTCGCTAGCCCCGGCGTCGGTTGTTGTTGCGCCCCCATCCGCGCTAGCTGCCGCGTCGGTCGTAGTTGCAGCAGCGGGTGCCGCCGTCTCAGCCGAACAAGCACATAGCACCGCAGCGCCGAAAAACCCAATCCAACCCCTGCGCTTCATGTCTTCCCCTACGTCGCCCAACGCGGCGCTACCGTATCGCCCGCACAGCGAGCCTGCAAGCCAAGGCGCGCATTTGCGCGCTTGGCTGGACCATGTGTTGCCGGCGCCAGCCAACAAAGGTCACGCTTTTGTCACGCGAGTCAGCTAGACTGCGCGGCCCATGTCGCCACCCTGGCAGACGCAGCAAACCCATGACCCGACAAAACCGATTTGTGACCCTGTTGGCCGCAGCGCTTGCGGCCGTGGCATGCGATGGAGCCCCGCAGGCGGGTGCGAGTGCGTCGGCCACCGGCACCGCGGACTCCACTAGCGGGTCTGCCGACGCCGGCGCAGATTCCGGTGGTGTAGCCGTTGCAAGCTGTATCGATGGCATCGTCAATGGCACCGAGACGGCAAAGGACTGTGGTGGCTCTTGCAGCCCCTGCGCGGTCGGTTCGGCGTGCAAAATCCCCGCAGACTGCGCGACGGCGTTGTGCGCATCGGGGTCGTGCGTCAGCCCTGGCTACCTGATCGGGACGGCGGCAACCGCGACGCTGACACCGGTGCTGACAACCAACCTCAAGCAACCGACTGCGCTTGGCTTCCACCCGACCGAACCGGACCAACTGTGGGTGGCCAGCTTTGAGGACGGCGCCTTGACGGTCGCGCACGGCGTTACCAGCGGGACCGCCACCAAGGTGCAGCGCTATCGCGACGAGCAAATGCACTTCTTGGAGAAGGTGATCAGCCTCTCGTTTTCAGACAACAAGACGTTTGGTACCTGCGGCGATACCCGCAACGACTACAACGGCATGGCGCCAGCGAACGACTTCATGGGCCCGGTCCAGTGGCCCGCAATGCTAAAGGACTTTCAGACCTACGGCCCCGACGCGTCCAAAGTGCACCTCGATATGATGCACGACACGCCGCGCTGCATGGGAATCGCCGCGGCCAGTGGAAACAGCTACTTCGTTTTCAACGGCTTGTCCGGAAATATCGACCTGTACGACTTTGGCCTGCCGCACCCCCACGGCGCGGACGATCACAGCGATGGCAGCAAGCGCCGCTACCTGGGCCTGGGACTCAAGCGCGTCGCGGGCGTGCCTGGACATCTCGCGTATGACGCGAAAACCGAGACGCTTTATATCGCAGACACAGGCAATAGCCGGGTGCTGCGGATGGACACCAAGGCCGGGTCGTTCGTCAAGGACGTCAAACTGTACCCGGTCGAAGTCAAGATGGAGGTGTGGAAGACCACCTCCTTTGCTGAGGTCGCCAGCGGCTTTGACCAGCCGTCCGGCCTGCTGCTGCACGAAGGCACGCTGTACATGGGCGACGCAGGCACCGGGCGCCTGTACGCGTTTTCGCCTGCCGGGGATTTCTTCGGCTCGGTGGAAACAGGGCTGCCCAAAGGCGCTCTGGCCGGCCTTGCCGCGGGCCCCGATGCCAAGCTTTATGTGGCTGACCGAAAGGGCAATCGGGTGTTGCGCGTCGAGCGTTGAGCGCGTGCCACCCCGGGCCCCTGCCGCCTAAGGCGAAGTCCGCCGGACGCCTCCGTCGGCCTGCCAAGTAATTGTCGCCGGCGCGCGAAAAGTACCTGTGGCGCCAGGCAGTTGAACAATGGGGGGGATCGTCCAAATCCCGAATTCACGGCCCGGCGGACTCGGCCTCGGTCGGCACGAGCTTTGGCGCTGCCGGCACGGATAGGCCGCCCTGCGACACTTCGTTTTGCATGGTGTTGGCGACCAATGCGTTGCCCTTGCCGTTCATCTTGGCACCCTTTTGCAGCACGACGCCCCAGGCATTGCCGGTGGCAACGACGCCAATCAACTGGACACTGATCGGACCGAGCGCCAGGATGCCCGCGCGCAGGTTGCCTGCGAACAACGAGTCACGCACCAACAGCGCAGAACCCTTGGATGCAATCAACCCGTCGCCGAACTGAAAAGCGGTCGCGCCGGCTGAGGTCAGCATCTTGGCGCCCGCTGTCTGCAAGAGCGCGGAACCAGTCACCGACACCGAGCAATTCTCGAACAGCATGGCGGCGGTGTGGCTGCCGGCAAAGCGACACGCCACCACGTCGAGCTTGCCCTTGTCGAAGCACTCCAGGGCGAGGCCACCCACGCCATTCAAGTCGGAAAGCGTGCCATCGGCTCGAACACCGACAAGGCGGGCCTGGGCGCCGCCTACCGCCGTGACCGCAGCGTCGATAGCGCCGATGATGCGCACGCCGCGCAAGTCGAGCCGCGCGCCGAGCTCCGCCGCAACGGCCCGACCGGCCTGCAGGCTGTCGTCCGGCATCGTGGCGGTCACGCACAAATCGCGGCCGACAAACAAACCCGCCGGCCCCTGTGCCAAAACGGCGAACCCGCGGTTGGCGTGCAGGCGTGCGCCGAGGAGTTCGACCGTGGCACTGTCGCCGGCCGCAATGCCAAAGCCCAGCGTGCCGTCGGCCTGTCGCGGCAGGGTGCCGTCGACGAGGGCATCGCGCAGGACCAGCCGCGTTTTCGCGCCAAGGACGAACGCCCCATGCGAGTGGTTGCCAAACAGGCGCACCGTACGCAGGTCCACCGCGGCGCCTTCGCGCACCGAGAGTCCGTAGCCCGCGACGCCGAAGCCGGCCATTGACGCAGTGCGGTCTACCAGGACGCGCTGCCCGAGTAATGCAGAGCCCGCCTCGCCGACGACGATGCCAGCTGCGCGGTTGTGGCTGACGCGAACGTCGTCCATCGCGCAGGACGCGCCGCCGCTCACCTTGACGCCGATCCCGGTCTGGCTTGCGCCGAGCTCTGCGCCAATCGTCTCATCTACTACGACTGCGCGAAGCGCGGCGAAGCTGTCGGCACCGTGGATGCTCACGCCAAGCTCGCGGTTGTGGTGTAGGCGGACACCGTTCAGGGACATCCAACCGCCAAACTGCGCCACTGCGCCGTAGCCACCGCTGCCGGTCGATTGCGAGGGCAATGTATCGCGCACCAGACCGGCGGTGACCTCGATGCGCGCGTCCGGGTCGTTGGCAAGCAGGCCGACGCCCACGGTATCGGCGACCACAACGCCCGTAGCGAGGACGTGGCCGCCCGCTTGGGCGGCAATGGCACTGCTGTCTGCTTTGGCCGCCGGCTCGGCGGCGGTCGCAACAACAAGCGCGTTGCCCAGCTCAAGCGTGGACCCTGTCCCTATGGCGAACGCGCCGGCACGCCGATTGGCGGTCAGCTTGACGTGGCGCACCCGCAACGTGGCGCCATCGCGAACGTGCAGGGCGTCGCCACCTATGCCGTCCGACTTTTGAGCTCGGGTCACGCGCACATGCAAGCGGTCGGCCTCCACGCGCGTCCCGGCGTCGCCCGCACGCAGCCCGATGTCGCGCGCGCCCACCACGCGCACCTCGGTGAGTTCCGCTCGGGCACCGCTGGCGACATCGAAGCCGCGCCCCCACATGCCGGAGCTTGCCGGCCGGACGTCCTCTACCAGCACGTCCGTCGCTGTAACGGCAGAGCCCGTCCCTACCGCCAGCACACCGGCGGCGTGGTTGCGTGACAGCCGCACGCGGTGCAGGCTCATTTGGCCGCCGCTGGTCACCCATGCGCCCTGGCCGTGCCATTCTGCGCCAGGCGTAGTCTCGGCGATTACGCTGTCGACGACCTTAACGGCACCGCTCTTGGCCGCCACCACGCCAGAGCCAGTGGCGTTGGTCACAAATACGCCGTGCGCGACCGCTGTCGCCGAGGCATCGACATACAGTCCGGCTGAGGCGCCACCCAGCGACAAATCGCGCACCGTCACGGCTTGGGCCGCAGCACCCTTGACCCGCAACGCCGGTCCGGTCGCCTGCGCCACCACCGCCACCAGGAATGGGCAGCGCCCGCGGACGGTCAGCGTTTTGTCGATGAGCACCGATTCAGGGTAGATGCCCTCGCCAACAACGACCTCGCCGCCAGAAGGCGCAGCCGCCACGGCTGCCGCCAGCTTGCCAAAGGGCTGGGCCCGCGTGCCGTCCGCTGGACCCGTTGCCGCGGCGAGCGCAAAGACCCGCCCCGCGGCGTCGCCCAACCCGCCGAAAGGATCGGCGCCGCACTCGGCTAGCGCCGGCACGCACCCAGGCATCTGCCAGGGCTGCAGCCCGGCCTCCGCGACGGCCAGAAAGCCCTTGGGGCACTTCCAGGTTGGCTCTTCGAACGGCACGCAGGCGCCGCCTGGGCCGTCTGGAACGGTACCGACTGCGCAACCTTGCGCGCTCGGCTGACACGGCCCTGGCCAGCCATGCGCGTCGGCGCACCACAGCGGTGGCGACGGCGGCGGTAGCGGCGGCGGGTCCGGCGGTGCATCGAACGCCGCGGATCCGGCCAGGCCGAGCGCCGCCGTCACGTAGGCGCCTGCCCCAGCCGGTCGACAGCCACCGGCGCCATTGGGAAACGCGCCCGCCGCACAGCCCAGACCAGCAACCACCTCCGTGGCAGCGCACGCGTGGCCCAGGGCAAGGCAAGCCTGGTCAGTCGCATCACAATCAGCGCCGCCAGAGTGCAGGCACCAGCGCGGCTCACACTGGTCGGGCGCTGCCAAAGCTGTGGTTGCGCACGAGGCCAGGCCCACCTGGACGCATTGGCCGCTGCCCGGGTCGGCGAACTGGCCAGGGGCGCAGCACGCGCCACCGGGGCGAGTCCCAAACGGTGGGCACGCTGCGTTGTGGGGCGTGGCTGCCGCTCCGTGTGGTGTTGGCGAGTCGCGCGCGCAAGTCCAAGCGGCTGCAGCCACGGACAGGACCGCAAGGAAGGTGGGGCCGCTGCCGGCCATGCGCGCACCGCATACCGGCAAGCGCCGGTCGATGTGGCTAAGGTGCGCTTGGCGACCCTGGGCGTCAAGCTCGCCGGTAGCCGTGCGCTGGGTGCGCGCTGTCGGCAAGCAGCCACTGCTGGCCAGTCGGACGGCCGCCCGGCACGCACGCCTCACAGCCTCCGCTACGGCGTCCAGCCTTGACACCGCCCGGGCAGGCTCCCATTCTGCGCGCCGGTGCGGCCGGATGCCGCCCTGACCGCGAATTGCCCGTGCGCATCTGCCTGCTCATTGACTCCATGGGGCCGGGCGGCGCTCAGCAGCAGATGTTGCGGCTGGCCCAATCGCTGGCGGTCGCCGGTGCCACGCCGGCAGTGCACTGGTACAACCAGGCCAGTGCCTTCCATCAGCTGCCGCCGGGCATCCAGGGCGGGGTGCTACCCAAGCGCTCGCCGGCTGATCCGCACTTCTGGCGCGCGCTGCAGCGCGCCACGCAGACTGCCGATGTGGTCCACGCCTGGCTGCCCTATCCGGGGTTGTACGCCGGCCTGGCCGGCCTCGGCCTTGACGCTGCCGCCGTGCTGCACGGCGTGCGCTGTGCACCGCAGTTGTTAGACGGTCAGCCCGCGCAGTTGCGCGCCACGCTGGCGGCGGCAGCGATGTCACGCGCTGTGACGGCCAACGCAACGACCATGGTCGATTGGCTCGTCGCGCGCGGCATTGCGCCGCAGCGTGTATTCCACCTGCCAAACCAACTGGACCCAGCGTTGCTCGATCGGCCGCCAGCAACGCCCGAAGACAAGCACGCGGCGTTGGTTGGCCTCGGCCTGGATCCTGCGAGACCGCCGATCACGTGCCTGGGCCGGCTTGACCGCAACAAGAATCAAATCGGACTCTTGCGCGCGCTGGGTCGGGTTCAGGCCGCCGACCGTGGGCGACCGTTGCCGCCAGTCGTGTTGGCCGGCGAAGTCCAGGATCTGGCAGTCGGTGCCGAAGTGCAGAGCTTGATCGTTCAGCTTGGCTTGGACGCGCGCGTGCTGCGGCCGGTCGCGGATCCGGCGGCGCTGCTGGCTGCGTCGCGGGTTTCGGTCCTGGCGAGTCTGAGCGAAGGTTCGCCCAATGTCGTTCTCGAAGGTCTTGCCGTAGGCACCGTCACGGTTTCGACCCAAGTTGGCGAAGTGCCAAGCCTGGTTCGCGATGGCGACACCGGCCTGACCTGTGCGGCGGGGGACGACGCGGCGCTGGCGGCGTGCCTGCAGCGGGCGCTGTCGCTGGACCCGCAGTCAGCGCAGCAAATGGGCGAGCGCGCGCGGCTGGACGTGCGGGCGCGGTATGGCGCGCTGCCCATCGCGCGGCGGTACCTTGAACTCTACGAAACCGCGGTCGCCGAGCGCTGGCTCCGAATCGGGCCTCGTCGTGGCTTCCTTCGAAGCTATACAGGATCGCGATAACCCGAGGTCATCGGCGACTGCTGTCCTTGCTTGCTCGGTGGGTCGCAAACTCGCGGCTTTGCAAGCCGACTCGTCGCTCCTTCGGTGCGGTAGGTTTGATCTCACCTCAAGGCGTTGCTGTATAGGAGAGCAGAACCAGTGCCGCATGGCGACCCGACTGGCTTTTCAAGTCGATGGTGTTCCCTGGATTGGCGGCGCGTTGTGACCGCCAAGTCAAGGTCCGAAGGCAGGCGCTCGGTCTCCTTGGCACGCCTGGCCTACCAACCGCAATAGATGCCAACTGTTGGCCCCGCCACCACGGCCAGGGCACCGTCTGCGCGATGGGCAAGCTCCGCCACGGGTCCGAGGCCGTCGCCGATCTTGGCTTGCCACCCCTCGGCCACCATGCCTGCGGCATCCACGCGATGTGCCAGTCCCTTTGCCTGTTTGCCGGTCGGCAGGGTGCCGCCGCCCACCACCAACCCCTTGTCGGGCAGCCACGCAATTCCGGCAGCGTGGTCGGCCACGGGCAGATTGGGACCCGCCAGCTTGCCCTTGAACCACAGCTTGCCGTTGACGTCGTACGAGGCATACCAGCCCTGCCCGCCGCATTGGCCAGCCGTCGCGACAGAATCCCCTTGCACTGCCACGGCTGTCAGCACGCACCCGGAGGCCCAGGTCGGCTTGAGCTCAAACACCACCTTGCCCGTTGCGTCCAAGCGCACCAGCCAGCCGGTCGCCTCGTTGCTTGCCCAAGTACTGCCGACCGCAATCGCTCCGCCACCTGGTACCGCGGCTACGGCCCAAAATTCGTCGCCGAACGGTCCGCCCGAGGACTTGTGCCACAGCTTCTTGCCTTCGTCGTCGACGCGCAAGACAACGCCGTCGGCGCTCTGTGGGCCAGCGGTGAAGCGCGCGCCGGCGAGATACCAGCCACCCGCGCCATCTGGCGCAAGGCCCTCTGCCAGCCAGCCGACCGCCGGGTCGTCGCTGGTGTCGCTGTACTTGCCGTGTTCGAAAAGCGTTCCGGCCGCGTTGGCGCGCACCAGCCACATCGCACTGGCATACTTTGAGGTCTGTCCAAGCGCACCCGCCGCGGCCAGCGTTGTACCCTGACTTGCGACAGCAAACAGGCCGGAGCCCGCGTAGTCGGCCCCTTCGAACACCTGCGTCCAGATCGCCTTGCCAGACGGGTCAGCCCGGACGAACACACCCTTGGTTGGCAGGTTGGGCTGGCTGGATCCTGCCGGATCAAGCTCTCCGGCGAGCAGCCAACTGTCGTCGGCGAGCGATGTCACGGATTTGAGCGAGAGCGCTGCAGTCAGCGTGTCGCCGCCCAGGAAATCTCCGGGCTTGCACTGAAGCTTGCAGGCGCCACCTTCGCACGCAGTTCCCTTGCTGCAGCTGATCACCGTCCAGCCACTGCCGTCCGCCTTGCACAGCTTGACTGAAGCGCTGCCCTCGCAGACCGCCGCGCCGGGCGTGCACGCAAGCACCGTCGTGCACTTGCCGCCGTCGCACTTCTTGCCGTCCTTGGCGCAGTCCTGCACGGGCGCGGTGCCAAAGCCGTCCGTGGCGCACTTGACTACAAATGTCCCCTGGCACACCAGTAGGTCGGGCTTGCACAGCCACTTTTTGCAGTCGTCGCCCAAGCAACTGTGACCCGATTCGCACGGGGCCGTTGACCAGTAGGTGCCAGTCGAGTCGCACGTCGCGATGGCATTGACTGCCACACATTTGCTTTTCGCTGGCGCGCAGACTTTGGGTACGCAGATTGTGGCGACGCAAGCCTGGCCGGTCGAACAGTCGGCCGACTCGGCGCATTGCACGCACTTTTGCTGAGCCTTGTGGCAGATCTGGCCGAGCGGGCACTGCTTGGTCGTGGCACACGGCGCGCCAGGGGCAACGCAAATGCCAAACTGGCACTTGCCGCCGCCAACGCAGTCCGCGGCGGTGGCGCATTCGGCGCACTTGCCGGTCATCTTGTCGCAAACCAGGTCTTTGTCCTGGCATTGCTTGTCGCTGGCACAAGCCAGATCGGGCAAGCACTTGCCGCCGATGCAGCCCACGCCGCCGCCGCAGTCGGCACTGGCGACGCAAGAGACGCACGCGCCGGCTTTGCACGCGAGCAAGCCGCATTCCGCAGCCGTTATGCAGGTTTTCGATGTGTCGATGGCGACGTCAGGCGCAGTCGGAGCGTCGGCGACGACCTCGGAGGCTGAGCCAACGTCCACCGTGTCCGGGCTGGCGCTGGCCGGCAAGTCTGGCGCGCTGGTCTCCGTTTCGGTGAGCACCGCTGCGTCTGCGTCGCTCTTGCCGGTAGCGTCGGTTTCCGGATTGGTGACGGAGGGCACGACGGTGTCGTCCTGGCCACATGCGGCAAAACACACGACCAGAGCGGTCATCGCGGTCGCGCACAGCATCGGGCTCGGCAGAAGGCGCATGGTGTCACCGCAAGCCGACGGCAGGACTGCCGGCGGGCCGAAAGGGTACGCTGGCCGCGAAGCGGGTGCAATTGGCGAGAGGCCGAAAGACAGGTCGCGAAAGCTTCCGGTAACTGCCGGTCACGTAAACTACGGCGACAGGGACATTGGCCACTGGCAGCAAGCTTTGCGTCGCGTCGGGGAAATGCCAGGCCGAATTGTCGTCCACGCCCGTGCGCGCGATACTGCGACCGGGCGCGGCTCGCGCCTCTAAGGACCACGAATGGCCACTTGCCGAAACCCGCTCCTGCACGCCACGGCGGTGGTGACACCGCTCTGTCTGTGCACCGTTCTGGCGCACGCTGGCCAGGTCCACGACAAGGCCGTGACGTTGCACGATGTGGTGAGCCATACGCTGGCCACCGGCGGCGGGATTGCGCTGCTCGAAATGGACGCCAAGCCGGAGCAACCACACGCCTTTGCCGTGGCCGGACAAGGCGCAAAGAAGTGCCCTCCTTACGCATACTTTCGCTGGCACGCGCGTTTTGTCGAGTGGCTCGCGCCGCCCAAAGGCGGTCCGTCGCTCGCTCCGGGGGTCGGCCTGAGCGTCGTGCCGGCGAATGCACCCGAACTAGTTGCCCTTGAGCGCGTCGCTTGCCTGGAAGGGGGCTCGAAAAGTCCCGTTTTCGAGCGATTCGGTGAGGGCGTCGAACCCAAAGGTGGGCAGCGTGCGATTGCTTTCCTGCGGCACGACGCGAGCTACGGCTGGGTGCAGACCGTCGCTGGCGCTTGGCTTGGGCCCGACCGTGCGAACCACTTTCGGGCCAAATTCGGCGCGGGCGACCACGCAGGCCATGGCTCCCCGGGACATGACCACGCCTTCAAGGACGCCGCAGCGTGGACCAAGAAGTTCGACGACCCGGCGCGCGACGCCTGGCAGAAGCCGGAGGTTGTCATTGCCGTGCTGGGCCTGCAACCCACTGCCACTGTTGCAGATCTGGGCGCAGGCACGGGCTACTTTGCCGTTCGGTTGGCGGCGGCGGTGCCCCAGGGCAAGGTCTACGCGGCGGATGTCGAGCCGGAAATGACCGACCACCTGCGCAAGCGTGCGGCACAGCAAAAGCTCCGCAATCTCGTCGCAGTACTATGCAAGCGAGACGACGCCAACTTGCCGGGCGCCGTGGACGCCGTTCTGGTGGTTGACACGTTGCACCACCTTGGCGACCGCGTCGGCTACCTCGGTCGGCTAAGGCGCTACCTCAAGCCCGGTGCGCGCGTGGCAGTTGTGGACTACAAACTCGGCGACATCCCGCATGGGCCGCCGTTGGCCATGCGCGTTGCGCCAGACACGGTCGTCGCGGAATTCGAGCGGGCAGGTTTGCACCTGGTTCGGCGAGAAGAGGCGCAGCTTGCCTACCAGTATCTGCTGGTCTTCGCTGCGCCAAGGTAGCGCACAAACCGTTGCCGATCAGGGCATGTCAAAGAATAACTCAGTCGACCTCGGCAGACGGCGAAGCGGCGAGTCGGCTTGCAAAGACGCGACCTTGCGACCCACTGAGCTGGCAAAGAGGCGCCCGTAGAAAAGCGAGTAGATTTCTTGCGAGCCCTTAGGCTCGCACCCGGCACAGGCAATAGACAAAAGCCTGCTCGGTACCCCAGGGCGTATGGTGCACTTCGCGGGTTGCGGTCACGCGCTCAAAGCCGACACCGAATTCGCCGTGCAGGCTGTCGGCGTCGTAGCGCACGACATTGAGGCCGGAGCACCGCTCTGGGCCGTCCGGGCCAAAAGTCGCCACCAGGACATGACCGCCGACCTTGACTGAGCGCCGTACCGTCGCCACGTAAGTTGCACGCAGTTCGGGATCGCTCAAGAAGTGAAACACCGCACGGTCATGCCAGAAGTTAAAGGCATTCGGCGGCAACTTGGCCTTACAGATGTCCAGTGGGTGCCACTGCACCAACTTAGCGCGCTCACCGAGCCGCGCCTGCGCAACGCCCAAGGCGGTTGCGGAAAGGTCAACAACGTGGACGTTGCGAAACCCGAGGTCTAGCCAGTCGTCGACGAGCGTGCTGGCGCCGCCGCCAACGTCGATGAGGTGAGCCTCAGTTGGCAGTCTGAGGCTTTGCGTCAGGCGCAACGATTCGTCCAAATGCGGCCGATACCAGCTGACGCTGTCCGCGCCCTTGGTGGCGTAGACGGTGTTCCAGTGGTCTGTCGGTGCGGTTGCAGCGGGTCGCGATGTGGTCATGGTCGGTCCTGGGCGCTCGCTCAGAGCGTACGGCAGCCCGGCGGTTGGGGCAACCGTTTGTTGTGACGCGGCAGCCAGTTGAGCTTGGGTCAATCTTTCGCTGTTCGATAGGCCGCAAGCCAACAAGGTCCGTTCAATCCATGAATAGAACGGACTATTCCTTTGTTGTTTCGGATTCCATCGTCTGCCGTGACTGCCGGACGAGGTCCTGGCCAGTGCGCGCCGTCGGCGAAAGAGCGAATCAGTTTTGCAAGCGAGCGTGCCTATTTCGAACACAAGTTGCGATCGGTCTGGTCAGCGACAGTCCAGTATCACGCCAGCATAGCCTGTAGCAGGGGAAGCAAAGGGCGTTGCATCTGGGCACCTGCGCAGTGCGGCCTCGTGCACCTCGGTGACCGTATCCACGCCGTGGCGAGGCACCAGCACCAGCAGCGGCTTCGTCGTCAGGACGCGCTGCATGTGGGAGGCCGGGTCTATCAGGCCGGTGGCGAAACGCTGCGCGTTCAGATCCGTGTCGCCTAATGCCACGGGCAGTCCAGTCTGCAGGCTGACCAGCGGCACCAGTGCGCCATCGCCCCACAGCGTCCGCCGCTGCCCGGCCGCCAACCGCGCCACTTGCGCAGACAGCTCGCGCATTTCCGCTGCAGCTTGCCGCTGCACGGGGCGCCGCTCGACTGCCATCCACACCGGCAGGGCCAGGACGATGAGCAGCGCGGCTGCCGCGATCCCTTGCCAGCTTTTGCTCGAATTTGGCGACGGCCACAGCCCAGCGAGCGCAACCGCCAAAAGTGGCATTGGCAGGTAGAAGTAATGGGACTGCAAGCGCGGCCATGCCAGCACCAAGGCGACCGAGGCCAAGGCCGCAAGTGCCCAGCTACGCGTCTCGCGGTTGCCGCGCCAGGCTGCCACGGGCAAGGCTGCGAGCCACACCACATGGTCGACAACGAAAGGCCCCAGGCGGTCTGGCGCACGCTGAGCGGCCATGTGCGTGACCTTGCGGATGTGGTACCCGAACACCTGGTCCCACATCGGTTGACCGTACCACAGCAGTTCCAGGCCAAGGGGCAATGCGCCGGCCGTGAGTCCCAGGGCAAAGCTGCGGATGTGGCCCGCCACGATCGCCAGAGCCAACACCGGAAGCGCAACGACGGCCACATGCAGGCCCCACTGGGTCGCGATGCCGAGCAGTGCGCCAGCGACCCGCCATCGACCCGCGACAGCGGCCCAACAGGCGAGGCTGGCGCATGCTACCGGCTCTGCAACGCCGAGTAGTGTGGGGCCGTAGCGCAGCGTGACCGGTGCAAACAGCAGCAGCGCAGCCACCGCAACCGCGGCCGACACGCCGCGCAGGCGCACGCCGCACGCAAATACTGCACCGGCAGCAACCCAGGTTGCCAGAATGGGTGCAATCTTGGTCCAGCTACTGGGCGCGCCAGCAGACAACACAATGCCCGCTTGCCACACGCGCGCTGGCGGGTGGGCGAAAAACAGCTCTTGGTACAGCAGTTCGCCTTGCGACCAGCGCAGCGCGTCCAAGATGTATAACGGCTCGTCGCCCGGCAGGAGCGCCACGGCGGGCGCTGCCAGCCACGTCCAGACCGCAAGCAATGTCGCAGCGACGAGCGCCGCGACATTCAAAGGTGCGAGGCTGCGGCCTAAATTCGTCGCAGTATCAGTGACCTGAACAATGGGGGGGTTCGTCTAACCACCTGCCGCTGGGTCACGCGGTGCCGCCTTGCGCGTGCCTTGCTGGTAGTAGAGCAGGATCTGCGAATTGATGACGGTGTAGACGTAACCCTTGGTGCTGCGCATCGCCATCATCTTGCCTGGCTCGCCAGGTGCCGGAATCAGCGTGCCGTGCAGCACTTTCTGGTCATCGCCTTTGATCAGGATCTGGTCATAATTCGACAGCCCGCGAGGTTCGGCGCCGCTCTGCCATTCAACCTTGGCGATTTCGCGCGTTTGAACGAAGCGTGTTTCGCCGTACTTCTGTAGGATGTAACCGTCCTGATTCTTGGCAACAACGTCCGCCACGATGACCTTGCCGTCCGGGAACACGATCTTATCGCCACGCTCTGGACAGGCCGGGCACACCGAGGAGATAGGCGAAAACGGTCGAAATCCGCTGCACAAGGCCCACACTGCAAACAGGGCAGCGGCCAGGAGTATCGAACGTCGCGAAATGTTGGTGATCATTGCGGCTGCTGGGCGCCGCATTGGCGGCCAACGAATGCTAGACGGCCGACTGAAAATTGCAAGCCTGCTCGGCCCGTGATCACGACTTCGACGGACTTCCGACGGACTTCGGCATTTCCCCCCATTGTTCAACCACCGAAAGTAACGTCGAATTCCCGACCAATCTTGATCGCGCAGCTCCACGCGCAGAACTTTTTTCGCGCCCAGCCGCGGCATTTGCCGAAAACAACCGATCACCTTGGCATCGGCGCACACGTC
>SXGU01196784.1_pt1 | contig 16593 bp, 11 predicted proteins | sample 3174531 | NCBI WGS metagenome assembly SXGU01 (sample SAMN11356863, study PRJNA531348) | freshwater metagenome | isolation source: freshwater sample F1-140 | place: China: Fuxian Lake, Yuxi | collected 2017-12-25 | reverse complement strand
CGGTCCGGGAGGCGGGCCTCGCCTCGCGGATGCTGCTCCAGGGGCACGACGAGCTGGTCTTCGAGGTCGCCGCGGGGGAGCGGGAGGCACTGGACGCCCTGGTGCGGGAGCAGATGGGGTCGGCCGCCGAGCTGCTCGTCCCCCTGGACGTCTCAGTCGGGACCGGGCTCAGCTGGCACGAGGCTGCCCACTAGCTTTCTACCCCCGCGCTCGCGGGGCGCTCCCTCCGGTCGCAGATCCAGGCGTCCGTGGGATCGGGTGGCCGTCCTGTTGCTTGGTACCCCGGGAGCTTCGGCCCTCAGTCGGATCGATCGGTCAGCGTGGGAGTGGCCGGCCGTACCGTGGGCTGGCTGGCGGCCAGGGAGAACAGCGCCACGAACAGCACGCCGTCGACCGCGGCGACCAGCAGCACCAGCGAGGTGGCGAACGACATCGACAGGGCGAAGCCGACCAGCACGGCCAGCGCGGTCCAGATGATCAGGATCGCCCTGCCCTGACGGCGGGCCAGCGCCGAGTAGACCAGCAGCTGGAGCATGGCGAGCAGGGTGCCGACGATCGCGAACTTCCAGAGGTCGTCCTTGATCGCGGAGAACTCGTCACCGCCGACGAACAGCAGCGCGAGGTCCGGGAGGAACAGCGTCGCCAGCACGCCGAGCGACCCGAGCGTCGCGGAGACGCCCAGCGCGAAGGCGAGGGTCTTGCGGGACGCACCCTGCTCCGACATCGACGGGAACGCGATGACCACGACGAACTGCGGGAAGAAGAGGATCGCCTTGACCATGATCAGGCCACTGGCGTAGAGCCCTGCCTCCGAGTCGGACATCACCGCCCGCGCGATCAGGATGTCCGCGTTGGAGAGGGCGAAGAAGGCGAGCAGGGCCTGGCTGCTGGTGCCGACCTCGCGCATCAGCTCGAGGCCAGGGTGTCCCTCGGAGTGGAGGTGCTCCACCCGGGGCCGCCGGAGGGCGACCCAGCCGACGATCACCGGCACCCAGCTGCCCAGCGCGACGCCGAGCATCGCCGAGAACTCGCCGGGGCTGACCAGGATCAGGCCGGTACCGAGGATGATCCGGCCCAGCCCGGCGGAGAGGTAGACGAGCGCCAGCGGTTCCCAGCGGCGTTCTCCCTGCAGCACACCAGCCTGCGCGCCCATGTAGGTCAGCGGTACCGCGGCGACACAGACCAGCAGCGCGGTGGGGAGGCTCTCGAGCCGCAGGACGTAGTTGAGGACCGGCGCCAGGACCAGGCAGATGGCGCCCAGGCCGAGCGCGCTGCGCAGCCCGACGCCGAGCACGATCTGCTCGATCGCGACCACCTGGCCCGGGTGCGCCGCGATCCGGCGCGCCCCCGTGGCCTGCAGCCCGAGCGAGAGCACCGAGATCACGAGCAGCGCCCCCATCAGCGCGGAGAACGCGCCGTAGGCGTCCTTGCCGATGGTGTGGGCCGCGATGATCGTGTAGCCGTAGGTCGTCACGTTCATGACGGCGATGGCGACGGCGATGACCGCGCTGCTGCGCAGGAATGCCCGGTCGAGCAGACGCGGTCGCGACTCGGTGCTCGTCACTGCGCGAGTCTCGCACGCCCCAGGTCGCCCTCTTCCGGGTCCTGGGCGTCGATGCGACGGCCTTGCATGGCGGCGAGCAGGACCAGTGCGAACGACGTGCGCGTCTGGTCCCAGGAGAAGATCATGCAGCGTTCCCGAGCGGCCACGCCGAGCTGGGTGCGCAGTCCCGGCTCGGTGAGGAGCCGACGGGTCGCCTCCTCGAAGCCGGCCTGGTCGTCGACCAGCAGCCCGGACTCCCCGTCGGCGACCGACTCGCGGGTGCCGCCGGCCGACCGGTAGGCGACCGTGGGCGTCGCGTGCATGCCGGCCTCGGGGATCACGAGGCCCCACCCCTCCTTGATCGAGGGCAGGAGCAGCACCCACGAGCTCTCGTAGATCTCGTGCTTGCGCCGCTCGTCCACGTGCCCCTCGAAGACCACCGTCGAACCGGCCTCCCGGGTGCGGGCGTACTCGTGCAGCACGCCCTCCCACCACCCGGAGCCGACGACGTGGAGCCGCAACCCCGGGAGCTCCTCGCGCAGCGCGAGCGCGGTGTCGATGGCGTGCTCGACCTGCTTGTGCGGCACGAGCCGGCCCACCACGGCAAGCGTCGGGACCGGGGCCTTGCCCCCCGACACGGGAACCGCGCGCTCGGAGCCGTTGTGCACCACGGCGATCCGTGGGCCGCGCACCCCCAGGGACCGCAGCTCGGTGCGGGTGGCCCGGGAGACGGCGACGTACTGGTCCCGCCGGTAGACGAACGGCGCCAGCCTGCTCTCGAGCCACCAGCCGACGCTGCTGAGCCGCCCGGGCACCGCCACCGGCCACTGCTCGCGGTGCACGTGGTGGACCAGGACGACGACAGGTGCCCGGGTGACCAGCCGGCTCCAGAACGGCAGCCCGTTGAGGACGTCGACGACCACGTCAGGTGTCCCGAGGGAGCCGCGCAGCAGCGCCAGCATCCCCCGGAGGTAGACGCCGAACCGGCCACCGCGGCGGACGAACCGGATGCCGTCGACGGTCTCGTCCGGTGGTGCGGCGGGATGGGCGGCGGTGAAGATCGTGACCCGCGCACCCAGCTCGACGAGCCCGGCGGCGACCATCTCGAGGTACTTCTCCGCCCCGCCACCCTCGGGGTGCCGGGTGTCGCGCCAGCTGAGGAAGACCACATGCTTCCCCCGCAGGGCCTCGACGTCACGCACGCGCGGACCCTAACCGGGCCGGGCGGCATCCGCGAGTTCCCGCGAGCACCCCGGCGTCTACCCTTGCCGGGCCATGAGGATCCCCCGGCCCAGCCACCCCAGCTCCTGGGCCGCCGTCGGTGTCTACGTGATCCTGCTCATGGCAGCGATGCTCGAGCAGTTCGGCAAGACGACCAACGACACCAAGACGCCGCTCATCGAGGCGCCGGGCACCTTCCTGGAGGGCTCGCTGGGACTGTGGAACCCGCTCCTGAGCCTGGGTGAGCTGCAGAACCAGGCCTACGGCTACCTCTTCCCTCAGGGGCCGTTCTACCTGCTCGCCGACCTGGTCGACCTGGCGCCGTGGATCAGCGAGCGGCTCTGGTCGTGGCTGATCCTGGTCGCCGGCTGCGAGGGGGGCCGGCGGCTCGCCAGGTCGATGGCGATGTCTCCATGGGCGGCCTGGGCCGCCGGGATGGCGTACGGGCTCAACCCACGGGTGATCAGCCAGGTCGGGACCCGCACCGGCGAGATCCTCCCCATGGCCGCACTGCCCTGGGTGGCGCTGCCGATCGTCCTGGCGCTCACCGGCCGGCTCGGCGTCCGCCGGGCCGCGCTGCTCTCGGCCGCGGCCTACATGTTCACCGGTGCGCTCAACGCGACCGCGACGGTGGCGATCCTCCCGCTGGTGTTCATCACCATCGTGTGGGGTGTGCGCCGCCGACTGGTCGGGATCGGGCTGCTGGGCTGGTGGTGCGGGCTCGTCGTGCTCGTCTCGGTCTGGTGGGCGGCGTCGCTGATGAAGCTGCGCATCTACTCACCGCCGTTCTTCGACTACGTCGAGGACGCGGACGTCACGACCAAGACGACCGGTTACACCTCGGCACTGCGCGGCGCCTCGAACTGGATCATCTACAACGCCACCGGCGGCTACCCCACGTGGCCGGCCGGCTTCCAGCTGGCCTACGAGCCCTGGATGGTCGCGGCGAGCGGTCTGCTCGCCGCGCTCGGCGTGCTGGGCCTGGTGACGTTCCGCTCGCCGTGGCGGACCCCGCTCGTGCTCTCCCTCATCCTCGGGATGGCCTGCCTCGTCGTCGGACACGCGGCCACGCTGGGCTCGCCCCTCGCCACCGCGGTGCGGGACATGCTCGACGGAGACTGGGACCTCTTCCGCAACGTCTCCAAGATCGACCCGATCGTGCGGCTGCCGCTCTCGATCGGCGTGGGCGCGGCGTTCGCGCAGGTGGCCGCCTGGGCCTCGGCCGACGCGCTCGCCGGTGTCCGTCGCCCCCGGGCCCGGCGTGTGGGCAGCCGCGTCGGCATCGCCGGGCTGACCTTCCTCGTGCTGCTGATGGCGCAACCCGCGGTGGCCCTCAACCTGAGGACCCCCGGCTGGACGGAGGTGCCGGACTACTGGCACCAGACCGCTGACTACCTGGAGAAGCAGGGCCCCGACACGCGAGCCTGGATCATCCCCGGCTCGGGTTTCGGCGTGCAGACCTGGGGCTGGACCATGGACGAGCCGATGTCGGCGGTCTCGGACGTCCCCTGGGTCACCCGGTCGCAGGTACCGCTGGTGCCACCCGAGACGATCCGGGTGCTGTCACGGCTGGAGGAGTTCCTCGCCTCGGGGGCCGGTTCCCCCAACCTCGGCGCCATGCTGGCCAGGCTGGGCATCAGCCACGTCGTCGTCCGCCATGACCTCGACCCGTCGCTGGCCGAGGCCACCTCCATCAACCTGGTCGCCATCGCCATGGCCCGGTCGGAGGGTGTCTCGCCCGAGGTGAACCTCGGTGAGGCCGACTTCGGGCCGGCCATCGAGGTGTTCTCCGTCGACGACGAGACGGCTGGCGGGATCTCGGTGGTCCCGGAGGCCGAGACCGTCACCGTCGCGGGCGGGTCCGCGGACGTCGTCGACGCGGTGGGGCGCGACCTCGTGGCCCCCGACCAGGCGGCGATCGTGCGGGGCGACGACGGCTGGGACCGTCCCGCGGACGTCGTGGGCGACGCCTTCCGCCAGCGCGAGCGGAACTTCGGTCGGGTCCACAACGCGGAAGGCGCCGTGCTGGCACCGGGAGAGCCCCGGCACAGCACCCGGGTCGTGGGCAACTACCCGGGCAACCCCGGCTCGGAGCCGGTGACCGCCAGGTACTCCGTCGTGAGGTACGTCGACGCGTCGTCCTCGATGGCCTACACCGACGGCTTCGGTGAGGTGCGGCCCGAGAACGCTCCGTTCGCGGCGGTGGACGGCGACCGGTCCAGCGCCTGGCGCTCCGGCTTCCTGGAGGAGCCGGTCGGTCAGTGGCTCGACGTGCACCTCGCCGAGGCCCAGGAGATCGGTGTGGTCCGGGTGCTCACGACCGTGGCCAACCCGGTCGTGGGGGAGATCACCCGCCTGCAGGCCGAGGCCGGCGGACAGGTCCGCCGGGCCGAGGTCGACCCGTTCACCGGCCAGGCCGAGCTCGACCTCACCGGCGTCACCGACGACCGGCTCAAGCTGACCGTCCTGGCCGTCAACGAGGACCGCGGCGACGCGGCGGTGTCGATCCAGGACGTCGACATCGACGGCCCCGCCGCCGAGCGCACCCTCGTGGTCCCGACGGCGGAGACGGCTCCGGAGGCGGCGTACGTGTTCAGCGCGCAGCCGGAGGTGCGCGCGTGCATCACCACCCTGCTCGCCCCGGACTGCAGCTTCGGGCGCGGCCGGATGTCCGACGAGAGCGCGGGGATCGACCGCACCTTCGACGTGGCGTCCGGGGGGCGGGTCCGGCTGACCGGCACCGTCATCGCGAGACCCCGCCAGGCGGCCCAGCGGCTCCTCGACCCGATCGGCGGGCCGGTCGTCGTCCGGGCCTCGTCGACCCTCGCTTCCGACCCCACGGTGTCCGCCCGGATGGCGTACGACGGGGCGGGCGCGACCAGCTGGATCGCCGACCCGTTCGACCCGACGCCGACGCTCACCGTCGAGTTCGCCACACCGCGCACCCTCAGCAGGATCGGGGTGGCGCAGCCGGCACAGCCCGCCGTGACACCCACCCAGGCGGTGCTGCGCAGCGGTGACGAGGAACGGGTGGTCGACCTGGGTGACTTCGGGGCGTTCGAGCCCCTGAGGACGAGTCGGGTGACCATCACCTTCCGCAACCCGACCCGCGGCCTCTCTCCCATCGGGCTCAGCGAGCTCTACCTCGGGCCGCGAGGGGTCACGCTGCCGTTCGACGGCGCCACCGAGACCGGGGCGCTGTGCGGCTTCGGCCCGGTCGTCGAGCTCGACGGGCAGCGCTACGACACCGCGGTGGACGGCTTCATGGGCAACGTGGTGTCCGCCGGCCCGCTCGACCTGGCGCTGTGCGACGACGAGGGCATCGCGATCGGCGAGCTCGACCTCACGCCGGGCGAGCACCGGTTGAAGGTGATCTCGACCGAGGAGTTCCAGCCCGTCGTCGTCGCCCTCCGGCCGGTCACCACACGGCCCGCCGCCGAAGCCGCACGCGAGCTCACGGTGCACTCGGACGAGGCGAGCGAGCAGCGGCTGACGCTCGGGGCGGGAGATGCCTCCATCCTGCGGACGACCCGCAACTACAACACCGGCTGGGTCGCCGAGCTCGACGGGGAGACGCTGCCCGTGCAGCGGGTCGACGGTTGGGCCCAGGGCTGGCGGGTGCCGGCAGGTGACGGGGGATCGCTGGTCATCCGGTACGCGCCCGAGAGGTCCTACGTCGTGCTGCTCTTCTCCGGCCTGGCCGTCGCGTTGGGTGTCCTGCTGCTCGCGCTCGTGCTCCTGGTCCGGACCCGGCTCGCTGCGGAGCGCCAGCCCACCGGGGCGGGTCCTCGGGGGCGGTCGCGCGCGGCACTGGCCGGGCTCCTCGTCGTCGCGGGGCTGCCCGCCTGGGTGCTCGGCGGTGTACCGGCGGCCGCGGGGCTCGTCCTCGCGGCGGGGTTCGTGCTGATCGGACGACGCGGACCTGCCCTGGCGGTGGCGGCCCTGCTCCTCGTCGCCGGTCCGGTGGCGGTGGCGGTGTCCCTGCACCTCGGCGACGGGTTCGACCGACCGGTCGCTGATCTGCTGTCCGGCGCCGGCCTGCTCCTCGCGCTGGGCAGCATCCTGGTCGCGCCCCGGCGCGGCGGGGAGACTGCCTCGACATGACGGGCACGCGCCGCGACCGGCTCGTCGACCTGGGACTCGCCGTGCTCGTGGCTCTGGTGGTCCTGGGGCCGATGACGTTCCGGCGGGGCTTCGCCCTGCGCGGAGACATGGTGCTCGTGCCCCACCAGCCGTGGAAGGACGCCTGGCTTGCGCTGGACGGCTCCGCGCCCCGGTTCGTCCCGGGCGACGCGGTCCTGTCGGTGGTCACCACCGTCGTGCCCGGCGACCTGCTCCAGAAGGCGCTGCTCCTCGGTGCCCTCGTGCTGGCCGGGACAGGAGCGGGACGACTGGTGGCGCAGCACTCCGCGGTCGGCCGCGCGGCCGCGATCGTGCTGATGATGTGGAACCCCTGGGTCCTCGAGCGCCTCAGCATCGGCCAGTGGGGCTCGGTCGTCGGGTACGCCGCCCTGCCCTTCGTCGTGACCGCCGCCGTCCGGGTGCGGGACGAGGTTCGCGGTGGCGTGCCCGTGCTCACGCTGTGGCTGGCGTTCACCGCCCTCTGGTCGCCCGCGTCGGCGCTGGTCGGGGCGCTGACGGCGATCTGCGTCGTCGTCCTCGGGCGCCGCCCTCGCGCGGTCCTGGTGACGCTCGGCGGCGCGGTCCTCGTCAACCTGCCGTGGCTGGTCCCGTCGCTGCTCAACGGCGACCGCATCGACGCGCCCGGCGGGCAGTTCGACGCGTTCGCGGCGCGGGCCGAGTCCGGGGCGGGACTGCTCGCCAGCGTCGCGTCGCTCGGCGGGATCTGGAAGTCGTCGGTCGTGCCCCAGGAGCGGACCGTCGCCCTGGTCGTGCTGCTGTCCTGCGTGACCACCGTCGTGGCGCTGCTGGCGTTGTGGCGGACCAGACGGGACGTGGGTCCCGCCGACCGCACGACACGGCACGGGCTCCTCCTGCTGGCCGGGCTGGCGGTGGCGCTGACGGTCGTGCCGACGCTGCCCGGGCTCACGGACGCCTTCGACACGGCGGCCCGGCGGTTCGGTGCCCTGTCCGCGCTGCGCGACGGGCACCGCTTCCTCGGGCCCGCCGTCCTGGTCCTGTTGCCGGGGGTCGCCGCGGCCGGCGAGTTCCTGTGGCGCGCCGGCCGGCCGGGCCGGGAGGCCGTGCGAGGGGCCGCGGTCGTGCTCGCCCTCCTCCCCGCCCTGTGCCTGCCCTCGATGGCGTGGGGTCTCGGCGGTGACCTGCGGCCCGTGACCTACCCGGCCGAGTGGTTCCGCGCCAAGGCCGTGGTCGACCGGGACGTGGCCGACCGCGGGGGAGCGACGGTCGTGCTGCCCTGGCGCGGGACCTACCGCGGGTTCGACTGGAACGACTCGCGTGCCCAGCTCGACCCCGCACCGCGCTTCTTCGAGGGCGAGGTCCTCATCGACGACCGCATCCTGCTCGGCGGCGAGGCCGACGATGCCGTCCTGGCCAACGAGGACCCGCGACTCGCCGCGATCACCCGCGCGCTCGAGGACGAGGACCCGGCCCGGGCGCTGGCGGACCAGGGTGTGGCCCGGATCCTCGTCGAGAAGGGCAACGGGGTGCGCGCCGACGAGGTCCCGGTCGGTGACGTGCTGCACGACGGCGGCCGGCTCACCGTCGTCGCGCTCGACGACCCGGTGGTCACGACGAGCCGGGGAACGACCCGTCGGGCGGTGATCCTCGGGGGCGATGTCATGGCCGTCCTGGGCTGCCTGGTCGCAGCGGCGTGCATCCGGCGCCGTCAGGTGTATGGTGAGCCCGCTGTTGACTCTGGGAGGGGTACTTAAATGAACGAGGCGATTGCCGGCGCAGTCGGTGGAGTGCTGGCGTTGTTCTCCATCATCGGCGGAGTGTCCGCCTACAACGGCGACCCCGAGGGTGTCGCCCAGAACAGCCTCTACACCTACGCCGACAACTGATCCGGGCCCTTCGGCCCGAGACCACCGTCGGCTCATGCAGCTCGTCATCCCCGCCCGGGACGAAGCGGCGCGGCTACCCCGCACGCTGGAGATGCTGCGCGCCTTCGTGCTCGCCGCGGCTGAGGCTCCCGCCCCGCTCGAGGTCGTGGTGGTCGACAACGGCAGCACCGACGACACGGCACGGCTGGCGGCCGGTGCGCACACCGCCGCGATGCCGGTGCGGGTCGTCCGGTGCGAGACCCGGGGCAAGGGCGCCGCGGTGCGCGAGGGCATCCGGCACACCACCGCCGACGTCGTCGGCTTCATGGACGCCGACGGAGCGACGCACTTCGAGGCGCTGGCCCATGCGGTGCGCCTCATCGAGGCCGGCGCGGACGTGGCCATCGGCTCGCGAGCCGTTCCCGGTGCGGTGACCACCGAGCGGCACAGCGGCGCCCGGATGCTCGGCGCCCGCCTCTACCGTCGCTGCACCCGGGAGATCGCCCCCGGCATCGCCGACACGCAGTGCGGCTTCAAGGTCTTCCGCGGCGACCTGGGGCGAGCCCTGTTCGCCGACCTGCGGGCCACCGGGTTCTCCTTCGACGTCGAGGTCCTGGGCCGGGCTCAGCGCCAGGGCGCCAAGGTCGTGGAGTTCCCGGTCACCTGGGACGACGTCCCAGGCTCCACCTTCCTGCCCGCCCTGCACGGTGCATCGACGTTCTGGGAGCTCGCGGTGATCGCCCGGCGACTCAAGAGCGCTCCCACGTTCGCCGGGGTGACCGTGCTGCCGCGGGTCACGCCCATCGTGCCCCCCGCGCCGGACCTGGCACCCGCCGTCGAGGCGTGACCGGGCCGGACCCGAGACCGCTCCACGGTCGACGCGCCGTCGTCGTCAACTGGCGTGACCCGGGGCACCACCTGGCGGGCGGGAGCGAGCGCTACGCCTGGGAGCTGGCCCTCGGCCTTCGCGACGCCGGGGCGCGGGTCGAGTTCTGGACAGCTCGTGATGCGGGGCAGTCCGCCCGGGAGACCGCCGACGGGATCGACGTACGGCGACGCGGTGGTCAGTACTCGTTCTACGCCGGCGTGTGGGCCCGGCTCGTCGCCGACCGGGTCCGCCGGCGGCCACCCGACGTCGTGCTGGACATGGACTGTGGGATCCCTTCCTTCACCCCGCCGCTCCTCGGCCGCGGGACCTCCGTCGTCCTCGTCGTCCACCACGTCCACCAGGACCAGTTCCGGACCGCGATGCGCCGTCCCGTCTCCGACCTGGGCCGCTTCCTCGAAGGGCGGCTGATGCCCGCGGTCTACCGGGACGTGACCACCGTGGCGGTGTCCGAGTCGACCGTCACCGAGATGCGCCGCCAGCTCGGCTGGCGGGGCGACGTGCGGGTGATCCACAACGGGACCGACCTCCCGCCGGCCCCTACCGAGGTGCGGACCGGCGAGCGGGTCGTGGTCCTGGGCCGGGTGGTGCCCCACAAGCGGGTCGAGCTCGTGGTGCGCGCGTTCGCGCGGCTGCTCGTCCGGCGGCCAGGAGCCACCCTCGACATCGTGGGCACGGGCCCGGGGATGCCGGCGGTCTCCGCCGCCGTCGCGGAGCTCGGGCTCGGCGACAGCGTGCTCGTGCACGGGTTCCTCCCGGAGGAGGAGAAGGCTGCGGTCCTCCGGGCCGCCCGCCTGCACGTGTGCGCCTCGGACGCGGAGGGGTGGGGCCAGGTCGTGCTCGAGGCAGCGGCTCACGGGGTCCCGACGCTGGGCCGCGACGTCCCGGGGGTGCGTGACTCGGTGCGCGACGGGCGCACCGGATGGCTGGTCCCCGAGTCCCCGAGCGGCGACGCCGACGAGCTGGTGCGAGCGTTGGGGACCGGTCTGGAGGACGCGCTCGAGACCCTCTCCGACCCCCGGGTCGCCTCGCAGGTCGCCGGCCACTGCCGCTCCTGGGCCGAGGAATTCGGGTGGGCCAGGATGCGCGCGGAGTCGGTGGAGGTCGTCGGCGCCGTGTTGCCCGAGACCCGCTGAAAGGCCGCCCGCGGCCTCGGCCCGGCGATCTGGCCGCGTGGCCAAATTGTTGCGCGCGCGAGGCTAGGTGGCGGCCGTCACTGCTGCTAGGGTCCGGTCGGGCTTGGCGCTACCAATGAGTAGCGCGAGTAGGGAGGAAGATTCACATGCGTCGTCTGCTGGGGCCGATCTTGGTCGGCATTGGTGCGTTCCTGATCGTGACCGGAGTGCTCGCGAGGTTCTACGCCTACCCGGCGCTCGCGGTGGCCCCGATCGACCAGAACAGCGTCACCAAGCTGGAGGCGAAGGATGCGACCATCCTCGACCTCTCGACCCTCAAGGAGGTGACCACCGACATGTCGGTGGTCAACCGCACCGTGGGTGACGTCGAGGCCTCCGAGGAGGCGGGTGACGGCACGCTGGTGTGGGCGGGGACGACCTCCTACCGCGACGAGATCGGCAACATCCGGTCCCGCAGCGCCGAGCGCTACGCCCACGACGCGCACACCGGCGAGGCGATCAACTGCTGCGGCGCCTTCGAGGAGACCACCGACGGCGAGCGCGAGGAGGTCAAGCGCAGCGGCCAGATCAGCAAGTACCCCTTCGGCACCGAGAAGAAGGACTACAAGTTCTGGGACGCGACGCTCGGCCAGGCCGTGACGACCAAGTTCGTCAAGGAGAGCGAGATCGAGGGCCTCAAGGTCTACGAGTTCAAGTACGAGGTGCCGACCACCACCGTCGGCACCCGTGAGGTGCCGCCGTCGCTGGTCGGCGAGACCGGCACCGACGCGCTCGAGGTGGAGATCCAGTACTCCACCATCACCCAGCACTGGGTCGAGCCCACGACGGGCGTCGTCATCGACCGCGTCTCCGAGACCGCCAACACGCTGGCCCTCGACGGCGAGACCCTGATCACCACGTCCGGCGGCACCTTCCAGTACACCGACGAGCAGGTCAAGGAGAACGTCGACGAGTACAAGGGCAAGGCCTCGTCGCTGCAGGCCGTGCAGACGACCGTCCCGCTGGTGGGCATCGTCCTCGGGCTGCTGGTGCTCCTCGGCGGCATCCTGCTCTCGCGGCGCAACCGCACCCAGGCACCCCCGAAGACCGACGCCTGACCGACGCCTCACCTGCGACACCCCGGACCGTCGGTCCGGGGTGTCGTCGCGTTGTGGGGCGGTGCTCGGACGTCGAGGGGTCAGCGCTCGGAGCTACCGGCGGCCAGCCCCGCGCTGGTGAAGACCACCAGCTGGTCGACGAACCGCGGGTCGACGCCCTCGCTGCTGATCGGGTGGCCGTAGCCGGCGAGGTCGACCCCGGCGAGGGCGCTCAGCATCGAGTACATGGCGATGCCCACCCGCCGGTAGAGCTCGTCGCCACGGACGCCCGGGAGGGCCCTCTGGAGCACCTGCGCGTAGAGGTCGGCGATGCTCGGGGCCCGCCCGACGCCGCGCAGCCACATCGGCTCCTCGGCCAGGCCGAGCGCGGTGAACAGCTTCATCCACGCCAGGCCGGCCACCGGGTCGGCGTCCAGGACGGCCACGAACGGCCGGATCACGGCCTCCACGAGATCGACGGGGCGTGGGTCGTCCTCGGCGGCGACCAGCGCCGCCAGCCGGTCGCGGACCTCCTCGCCGACGGGGTCGGCGCGCCGGCGCAGGACCGCCTCGACCAGGGCCGCCTTGTCCGGGAAGTAGTGCGTGAGTGCCGCCGGCGCCACGCCGGCCGCGCGGGCCACGGCTCGGAGCGAGACCGCGTCGACCGAGGCGGAACCGAACAGGAGCTCCGCCGCGTCGACCAGGGCGGCCGGGACGTCGACGTCGCTCCGGGGGCCGGGACGCCTTGCAGGCACGGTCACGGAGGTGACGTTATGTCGCTGCGGGGGGTCGCAGGAATCCGTGGCCGGCAACAACATGGCCACAATTTGTTCAGACACGCAAACTTCTTCTTCCCAACCCGCGACCGATGGGGTTTGATGTGGTCGCCGTCACGGAGGGGGCGACATCGAGGGAGGAAGTCAGCATGCGGGCAGGGATGGGTCAGAAGCGCCGGGGCAAGGGTTTCCGGTTGAGCGTGGTAGCCGCGGCGCTGGTGCTGGTGGCCGGCGCGTGCTCGTCGGACCGTTCCGACGACGACCCCGGTGGGGACGACGGCACGTCCGGCGCGTCCGCCGACCTTCCCACTGACACCTTCGGTGACCTCGAGTCGCCCTGTGGTGAGGGTGACGCCTCCGGTGCCACCGAGCAGGGAGTGACCGACGACTCCATCGCGATCGGCTACGGGGACGACTCCGGCTACGTCAACGCGCCCGGCCTCAACGAGGAGATGGGCGACGCGATGGACGCGATGATCGCCTGGTGCAACTCGGTCGGTGGCATCAACGGTCGCGAGATCGTCGGCCACCGCTACGACGCCGCCCTCGACAACGCGGCGCAGGTCATCGTCGAGGCCTGTGGCCAGGACTTCATGATGGTCGGCCAGGGCTTCGCGGGCGACGAGGACATGGAGGCCGACCGCATCGACTGCCAGCTGGTCACGGTCCCCGGCTTCACCCTGTCCAGCAGCGCGAACAACGCGCCCATGAGCTACCAGCCGCTGCCCTTCCCGGTCGACCAGCTGAGCGTGGCGCGTGCCGAGCTGACCCTCGAGACCTTCCCGGAGGCCGCGTCCTTCGACTTCATCGGGCACGACTCGCCGTTCACCCAGCTCGCCGAGGGCCGCACGGAGGCCGTCATGGCCGCCGCCGGCGCCGAGGTGGCCGGCTGCGGTGTCGTCCTCAAGTCCGCCGGCGGTGACAACTACCGCGCGCTGGTGCAGCGCTACCAGGAGTGCGGCACCACGGTCCTCTTCGACCAGGGCACGCCGACCCCGGCGACGTTCTCGTTCCTCGACGCCATGCGGGTCGAGGGCTACGAGCCGACGCTGCTCACCGACGCCACGTGGTACGCCGACGTGGTCAAGTCCGCCAACATCGACGGCCTGACCGAGGGCGTCAACGTCACCATGCAGTTCCAGCCGTTCGAGAACGCCGACGCGGTCCCGGCCGTCGCCGACTACCTCGCGGTGATGGGCGCCAACGAGGACGCCGCGACCGGTCTGCTCGGGATGCAGTCGACGTCCGCGTTCCTCCTCTGGGCGACTGCGGCCAAGGCATGTGGGTCCGAGCTGACCCGGCAGTGCATGGTCAACGAGCTGTCGCAGGTGACGTCCTGGACCGGTGGCGGGCTCCACGCCGAGGCCAACCCCGGTGGCAACGAGCCGCCGAAGTGCAGCCTGCTGATGACGCTCAAGGGCGGCACCTACGAGCAGATCGCCCCGGCGACCAAGGGTGAGTTCTACTGCGCCGACTCCTCGCTGGAGACCCCGGAGAGCTCGTGGGGCGTGGAGCTCAACGAGGACCGGATCGCCACCACCTACCTGACCGACGACGTCATCGTCCCGGAGGCCTGACCCGACGCGGCGAACGGAGGGGACTAGCGGGTGGAGCAGTTCCTCACCTACACGTTCCTCGGACTGGTGCTCGGCGCCGTGTACGCCATCGCGGCGTCGGGCCTGGTCCTGACCTACACCACCTCGGGCATCTTCAACTTCGCCCACGGGGCGCAGGCGATGCTCGCGGCGTTCACCTACTGGCAGCTCACGGTGCCGTGGGGGCTCCCGCCGCTGGTGGCGTTCGTGCTGGTCGTGGGCGTCTTCGGACCGCTCGTCGGCATGGTGCTGCACCAGGTGCTGATGAAGGGCCTGCGCGACGTCGAGGAGGTCACGAAGGTCGTCGTCACGGTCTCCGTGCTCCTCGGCATGGTCTCGCTGGCCACCTGGATCTGGGACCCCGCCGAGCCGCGGTCGGTCGCGCTGCTCTTCGGCAACGCCAACTACGTCGACCTCGGCGGCGTGAAGATCCGCTACGGCGAGATCTTCGTGATCCTGGCGGCCGTCGCGCTGGCCGTGGGTCTGCGGCTGCTCTTCACCCGGACCCGGCTCGGCGTGGCGATGCGGGGCGTCGTCGACGACCCCGACCTGCTCCGCCTCAACGGCTTCAACCCGGACCGGATCGCCCTCACCAGCTGGGCGATCGGGTCGGCGCTGGCGGCGTTCGCAGGAGCCGTCGTGACGCCCATCGCGGGCGGGTCGCTGGAGGCGACGACCCTGACGCTGCTGATCATCGACACGTTCGCGGCGGCCATGTTCGGCCGGCTGCGCAGCATCCCGCGGACCTTCGTCGGTGCGATGGTGCTCGGCCTGGCCGCGACGTACTTCCTCGGCTACGCGCCCACCCGGTTCGACTGGGTGTCGAACGTCCGTGGGGCGCTCCCGCTGATCGTGCTGTTCGTCGTCCTGCTCGTGCTGCCCCAGGACCGGCTGCGCGGGCTGGCGCAGATCCGCGGCCGGGAGCGACCCCGGGTGCCGTCGGTCCAGCAGGCGGTGGTGTGGGGCGCGGTCTTCGTCGGCCTTGTCGTGCTGCTCAGCCGGATCGCGGGTCCCGGGATGATCGGCCCGTGGGTCAACGCGATGGCGTTCGCGATCATCGCGCTGTCGCTGGTGCCGCTCACCGGCTATGCCGGGGAGATCAACCTGGTGCCGCTGTCCTTCGGGGCGATCGGGATCATGGTGGCCTACCACACGGGCATCGAGGGGATCGGTGTCGAGTCCCGGATGACCTGGGTGGGCATCGTGGCCGGGATCGCCGCGACCGCCCTGGTCGGCGCGCTGGTGGCCCTGCCCGCACTGCGGCTCCGCGGCCTCTACCTGGCCCTGGCGACGCTGGCGTTCGGCGGGATCATGTCGACGCTGGTGCTGCGCGAGATCAACCCGCGGCACTGGTTCGGCCTGGACATCGCGCTGTTCCCCAACGCCCGGCTCATCGTCCCGCGGCCGGAGATCGGGCCGCTGGACCTGGACGAGAACACCACCTACCTCATCGCGCTGTCGATCGTCTTCGCGGTGCTGGGCATCGCCGTCATCGCCCTGCGCAACAGCGGCTACGGCCGGCGCCTGGTCGCCATGCGCGACAGCCCGGCCGCCACGGCCATGCTGGGTCAGTCGCTGATCCGGCTGAAGCTCGGGGTGTTCGTGTTCTCGGCGTCGATCGCGGGGCTCGGCGGCATCCTGATCGCCTCCGCCCAGGGGTCGGTCTCCGGTGACGACTTCCTGATCACGGCCAGCCTGGTGCTGGTCATGCTCACCGTCGTGGGCGGCGTCAGCTACGTCAGCGGGGCCCTGTTCGGTGGCGTCGTCGTCGGGGTGGGGCTGTCCGCCCTCAACGGCACGTCGGCCGGGCTGGGCGCGGACATGCCGGACCTGGAGCCGACGTTCCTGGTCCTCAGCCACCTCGGCGCGCTGGCGATCGCGCTGACCGGGATCGGGGTCAACCACAACCCGAGCGGTGTGGTGCACGCGATCTCGTCGGCCTACCGGCCGCTGCGGGCGGCACCACCGGTGCTGGCCGGCGGAGCGGCTGCGGTCGCGCTGCTGGTCGGGCTCAACCTGGCCGGGGTGCTGGGGGACTGGGCGTTCGCGCTGCTGACCATGGTCGTGGTGTTCGCGCTGCCGGGTCTCGGTGCCCGGTTCATGCCCGAGCGGGTGCTCACGCCCGAGCAGCTCGCCGCCCGGGCCACACCTCGCGAGACCCCGCCCGAGATGCTCGGGCTGGACGTGCCGCTCACGATCGACGAGCGCCTCGAGCTCGACGCCGGCCTGGGTCTGCCGGCGGCGGCCGCGGCCGCCATGGAGCTCCGCGCCGACCCGGATCCGGTCGTCGGGGAGCAGGAGCCGGCTCATGTCCCTGCTTGAGACGCGCGGTGTCACGGTCCGCTTCGGGGGCACGACGGCGGTCGACGCGGTGGACCTCGCCCTCGAGTCCGG
>SXGU01577442.1_pt1 | contig 16595 bp, 15 predicted proteins | sample 3174531 | NCBI WGS metagenome assembly SXGU01 (sample SAMN11356863, study PRJNA531348) | freshwater metagenome | isolation source: freshwater sample F1-140 | place: China: Fuxian Lake, Yuxi | collected 2017-12-25 | reverse complement strand
GGCGAAGGGTTCGTCGAGCAGGATGAACGCCGGCCGGGTGCCGAGGGCGCGCGCGATCTCCAGCCGCCGGCGCTCGCCGCCGGACAGCGACAGCGCCGCGTGCTTGCGCAGGTGCAGGATGTTGAGGTCGCGCAGCAGTTCGGTGAGCCGTGACTCCAGCGCATCGCCTGCCACGCCCTGCAGCTCGAGCACCGCCTGCACGTTCTCCTCGACGCTGAGGCGGCGGAACACCGAGTTCTCCTGCGGCAGGTACGAGATGCCCAGGCGCGCGCGCCGGTGGATCGGCAGGTGCGTGAGCTCGCGGCCGTCGAGGTGGATGCGGCCGCTGTCGGCCGCGACCAAGCCGACGATAATGTAAAAGCAGGTGGTCGTTCCGGCGCCATTCGGGCCGAGCAGCCCGATGACCTCGCCGCTGGAGACCTCGAGGCCGACGTCCTGGACGACGGTACGCGACTTGTAGCGCTTGCGCAGGCTCTCGGCGCGCAGGACGCTCATTTCTTCGCGGGCGAAGACGGCGGCGCGGTGGTGGTTCCCGGGCCAGGCGGGATCGCCTCCGGCTTGTTGCGCGGCTGGATCACGGCGCGCACCCGGCCGTCGGTCCCGGGCACCGGCCCGGTCTTGCCGCTCATCACCGAGAAGAACTCCGAGCGCTGGTCGACGAAGATGTACTCGCCGCGGACCTCGTCCTCGTCCTTCTTGACGTACGCCTTGTCATACAGTTCGACCTTCTCGTTGCGGTCGTCGATCTCGATGCGCAGCGCCTCGCCGTCCATCCAGACGCCCTCCTTGTCGCCCTTGGGCTCGCCCTTCTGGCGGAAGCGCACCGGCGCGCCGGTGGCGGTGGCGAGCTGGAAGCCCTCGGGGTCCTGGCGCACCACGATGCGCTCGGCGCGGATGGTGATGGTCCCCTTGGTGAGCACGACATTGCCCTCGAAGATGCTGACGCGCCGCGTGTCGTCGGAACTCATCCGGTTCGCCTCGATATGCGTCGGCTTGTCCTTGTCGGCCTTTTCGGCGTGCGCCGAAAAGGCCGACAGGCATCCAAGGATCACTGCCGCCAGGGCGGCCGTGATGGGCGCGGTGAACTTGCGTGCATGCATCGTCAATCTTTCTTCTTGGGATCGAAGCGGCCGCGCACCCGCTCGCGCAGGAACATCTCGCCCGTCTCGTTGTTGTATTCCATGCCGCGGCCGGTCAGCTCCTTGTCCGGCTGGAAGATGCGGACGTCGCGGTCGGTGCGCACCAGCGAGCGGCCGCGCACGATGTGCAGGAACGAGGTCGTGATGCGCTGCTCGGGATTCGGCTCGCGCGCCTCGCGCACCACCACCACGTTGTCGCGCAGGAAGACGTCGACGCCGTCCTGCGACAGCGCGCCGCGGTCCGCGGCCAACGTCATGCGCGGCGTGTCCGGCTTGGTCTGGACGACCACCGGTGCGTCGATCTCGGTGGTGTCGTCGTCGGGGAAGTGGCGCATCTGCCGTCCCGTGAGGGTCGATTCGACGCGGCCTTCGCGGTCGTACTGCGTGACGCGGAAATCGCTGATGATGAAGTCGGGGTCGTGGCGCCGCAGCGACGGGTGCACCTGTTCCTCGCGCACGGCGCGGTCGAGCCAGAACGTGAGCAACGCCAGCGCCAGCATCAGCAACAGCGGGAACATCCGGTTGGCGGTGCCGCGCATCATCGCAGGTAGGGCGCCATCGACCGGTCGAGGGCGCCCTGGGAGCGCAGGACGAACTCGCAGATCTCGCGCACCGCGCCGGCGCCGCCGGCGGCGCGGGAGACATAGTGCGCCTGGCGCCGCACCAGGGCGTGCGCGGTGGCCGGCGCGCAGGCGAGGCCGCAGCGCCTGAGCACGGGCAGGTCGCCGAAGTCGTCGCCGACGTAGCCCGCGGCTCCGGCGGCCAGGCCGGTGCGCGAGAGCAGGTCGCCGAACGCGGAGGCCTTGTCATGCGCGCCCATGACGAGGTGCCCGATGCCGAGTTCCGCCGAGCGCCGCTCCAGCGCCCGCGAACTGCGCGCGGTGAGGATCGCGGTGGCGAGGCCCGCTTCCGCGAGCATCTTCACGCCGAGTCCGTCGAGCACGTGGAACGCCTTCAGTTCCTCCCCCCGGGGCCCGTACCAGAGCCGCCCGTCGGTCATCACGCCGTCGACGTCGAAGATCATCAGGCGCACGCGCTTCGCGCGCCGCCGCGCGGCGGCGACGGACGTCCGCGGACCGCCTGCGGTTGCGCTGCGCGTCGCCATGCCGCTCAGAGGACCTTCGCCCGGAACAGGTCGTGCATGTTCAGCGCGCCGATGAGCGCCCCCGTCGCGTCGACCACCAGCAGCTGGTTGACCTTGTGCTTCTCCATCACCTGCACGGCCTCGACGGCCAGCGCCTCCGGGCGGATCACGCGCGGGTTCGCGCTCATCACGTCGACCACCTTCGCGTTGGCGAAGTCGGTGACGCGGTCGATGTTGCGGCGCAGGTCGCCGTCGTTGAAGATGCCGCGCACCCGCCGCTGCTCGTCGAGCACCGCGGTCATGCCCATGCGGCCGCGGGACATCTCGAGCAGCGCGTCCTTGAGCGTCGCGGTGTCCGCGACAGAGGGCAGGTCGGCGCCGGTGCGCATCGTGTCGACGACGTGCGTGAGCAGCCTGCGGCCGAGGGAGCCGCCGGGATGCGAGCGCGCGAAGTCGTCGGCCGAGAAGCCGCGCGCGTCGAGCAGCGCGACGGCCAGGGCATCGCCGAGCGCGAGCGCGGCGGTGGTGCTGGCGGTCGGCGCGAGGTTCAGCGGGCAGGCTTCCTGCTCGACGCCGGCGTCCAGGTGCACGTCCGCCTCGCGGGCGAGCGACGAGCCGGCGTTGCCGGTGATCGCCAGCAGTTTCGCGCCGCGGCGCTTGAGCAGCGGCACGATCGCCAGCAGCTCCTCGCTTTCGCCGGAGTTCGACAGCCCGATCAGCACGTCCTCCGGCTGCACCATGCCGAGGTCGCCGTGGCTGGCCTCGGCGGGGTGAACGAAGTAGGCCGGCGTGCCGGTGCTCGCCATGGTTGACGCGATCTTGCGCGCGACGTGCCCCGACTTGCCGATGCCGCTGACGATCACGCGCCCGCGGCAGTCGAGGATCAGCGCGATCGCGGCGAGGAAGCGCTCGTCGAGGCGCGGGATGAGCGCGCGGACGGCATCGGCCTCGATCGCGAGTACGCGTTGCGCCAGCTCCAGCGCGGGGTGCCGCGGTGCCATTCGCTTATTATCGCATCTACGCCTCTATGGACTCCACCGGCTTCGCCCTCGTTCCAGTGCTGGTTCTGCTCGCCAGCGGTGTGCTGGCGGTCGCGGTGTGCCGGAACTTCGGCCTGCCGCCGCTGATCGGCTACCTGGTGATCGGCCTGGCGATGGGGCCGCACGCGCTCGGCGCGATCCCCGAGAGCGAGCAGACGCGCCACCTGGCCGAGTTCGGCGTGGTGTTCCTGATGTTCTCGATCGGGCTGGAGTTCAGCCTGTCGAAGCTGCGGGTGATGCGCCGGGCAGTGTTCGGGCTCGGGCTGGCGCAGGTGGTGCTGACCATCACGGTGGTCGCTGCCGCCGTGCTCGCGCTGGGCGGCAGCTGGCAGTCCGGCCTCGCGCTCGGCGGCGTGGCCGCGATGTCGTCCACGGCCGTCGTCGTCAAGCTGATCGCCGAGCGGCTGGAGGTGGAGACGCCCCACGGCCGGGACGTCGTCGGGGTGCTGCTGTTCCAGGACCTCGCCGTGGTCCTGCTGCTGATCCTCGTGCCCGCGCTCGGGCAGCCGCCCGAGGAGATCGGCCGCGAGATCGCGCTCGCCTTCGCCAAGGCCGCGGTCGTGCTGGCCGTGCTGATCCTCGCCGGGCCGAGGCTGATGCGCGCGTGGCTCGGGGTGGTCGCGCGGCGGCGCTCCACGGAGCTCTTCGTCCTCAACGTGCTGTTCATCACCCTCGGGCTCGCATTCGTCACCGGAGCCGCGGGGCTGTCGCTGGCGCTGGGCGCGTTCCTCGCCGGCATGCTGATCTCGGAAACCGAGTACCGCTACCAGGTCGAGCAGGAGATCAAGCCGTTCCGCGACGTTCTGCTGGGCCTGTTCTTCATCACCGTCGGCATGATGCTCGACCTGCGGCAGGTGGCCTCGATGCCGGGGATGGTGCTCGCGATGGTGGTCGCGCTCGTCGGCGGCAAGTTCGCGCTGATCGCGCTGCTGGCGCGCGCCTTCGGCGCGGCGCCGGGCACCGCGCTGCGCACGGGCCTCGCGCTGGCGCAGGGGGGCGAGTTCGGCTTCGTGCTGCTCGCCCAGCTCGTCGCCCAGCGCCTCGCCTCCGCGGAGGTGGCGCAGGCGCTGCTGGCGGCGATGATCCTGTCGATGCTCGCCACGCCGTTCGTCATCGCTGCGAGCGACCGCATCGTGATGCGCCTCGCGAGCTCGGAGTGGATGACGCGGTCGCTGGAGCTGCACCGGATCGCCGTGCAGACGCTGGAGAACGAGCGCCACGTGATCATCCTCGGCTACGGCCGCAACGGGCAGCGGCTGGCGCGGCTGCTCGAGGCCGAGGGCTTCCGCTACGTCGCGCTGGACCTCGACCCCGAGCGCGTGCGCGAAGCGGGCATCGCCGGAGACATGGTCGTGTTCGCCGACTGCTCGCGCCAGGAATCGCTGGTCGCCGCGGGGATCATGCGCGCGGCCGCGGTCGTCGTGACCTTCGCCGACGCGGCGGCGGCGGTGCGCGTGCTGGCGCACGTGCATGCGCTCAACCCGGGCGTGCCCGCCATCGTGCGCGCGCGCGACGAATCGGACATCGAGAAGCTCAATGCGGCGGGGGCTTCGGAAGTGGTGCCGGAGGCGCTGGAGTCCGGCCTGATGCTGGCGTCGCACACGCTGGTGTGGATCGGCGTTCCGCTCACCAAGGTGATGCGGCGGATCCGCAGCGTGCGCGAGGAGCACTACGGCCTACTGCGCGGCCTGTTCCACGGCGCCAGCGACGAGCCCGACACGGTCGAGTCATCGCACCCCCGGCTGCACGCGGTGAACCTGGCGCCGCGCTCGCATGCGATCGGCCGCAGCCTGCCATCGCTCGGCCTTGGTGAACTGCACGCCGAGGTCACCGCGGTAAAGCGCAGCGGCGTCGGGAAACTGGCGCCGGCCGTGGCCGGCACGCTCGAATCGGGCGACGTGGTGGTGCTGCTGGGGACGCCGGAAGCGCTTGCCGCCGCGGAAGAGCGCCTTACGCGGGGCTGAAATGAAAAAGGCCGGCTTGCGCCGGCCTTTTTCGCGACTGCCTGTCCGCTTACAGCGAGCGGCAGAGCGCGTACACGTTGGTGCCGGTTTCCGCGTAGGCCGTGGCAGCCGTCGTGGTGTTGATGATGTCCGGGTTCGGCGCGGTCTGCAGGACGCTGCGCACGGATCCGCTGTTGGGCACGCCGTCGTCCATCTGCGTGTCGACCGAGATCGCGATCTTGTCGGGCAGGTTGGCCGAGCACATGATCAGGCCGGTGAAGCCGCCGAGCGCCGGACCCACGGTGGCTTGCGCATCGCCGGTCTGCACGCCGATCTGGCCGGTCAGTGCATTGAACGGCTGGTTGTTGCCCACGCCGGAAACGAAACCCGCGCGGCGCAGGTGGTCCCACCAGAGGCGTGTTTCGTCGGTGCCCGTCCCGGTGTTGTACTTGCCCGCGACGACGCCGTTGCCATCGCCGCCGGTGGCGCCGGTCCAGCGCGCCGTCGCCGTGCCGCAGTTGCCGACGGTCAGGCCGGCGCCGGTGCCGGCGCAGGCATCGTCGCCCGGTATCTTCTTGTAGCGGTCGACATAGCCGTGATAGGCCGCCGAGATGCCGGAGAAGTCAGCAATCGCATTCTTGATCTTCGCCTGCGTGATCATTTCCTGGCCCTTGAGGATGCCGCCGAGCAGCAGGCCGATGATGACCAGCACGATGGCGATTTCGACGAGGGTGAAGCCTTTTTGCATGCGTTTCATGGTGTTGCTCCCGGAAGCTGGAATCAGCACTGGGTACATAAGCAACCCCTGTGCCAGCCGTGGAGATCGGAAAAACGGGTAAATCCGACTTTCGGGTGGTCAAAAACGTCGAAAGTTCGACAAAACTGTCAGTCGCTCAACATTTTTAACGTTTACCGACGTTTCCGGTCTTCTGCTCCAGCTCCTGCAGCTTGAGCTCCAGGAAGCGGCGCTCGGCAGGGTCGCGGATCCGGCCACCCTCGAGCATGGCGCCGAGCAACACCTTCGCGGCGTCGAGCTCGTTCATGTCCTCGAGCACGAACACCTCCATTTGCCGGGCCCAGTCGGGGACGTCCGGCGACGTCGCGAGCCGGGCGACCTCGGAGGCGTAGCGCCGAGCCAGCGGGAGATCCCGCAGGTGGTGCTTGGCCAGCAGGGAGGCATGCGCCAGCCACGGCCAGCGGCGATCGGGATCCTGCAGGAAGGCTTCGTGGATGAACTCCAGCGCCGCCCTGCTCTTCACGGGGTCTGGGTTCTCGGCATAGATCCGGGCCGCCGAAAAGAGCGGGTACTCGCTGCGCGGATCCGCAGCCAGCGCCGCGCGCAGCCAGCCGAGCAGGCGCGTGTAGTCGAGCTTGCGGTAGGCGATGACATTCGCACCGCTCAGGTCGTAGGCTTGCAGCCAGAGCATGGTGAGCCTCGCGAGCAGCGAGCCTTCGCCGAGCGCCATCGCGCGAAGCACCGCCGGTTGCGGCGCCGGCGGGAGGTCCTGCGCGGACGGCGTAGCGGCGCCGCGCAGCATCGTGCCGCCAGCCTGTGCGAGCGCGAGCACGCTGAACGCGATCCAGATCCATGCCGGAACCGCCGACACCGGACGCTCGTCGCGCGGGACCCTCACAGGTTGCGCCGGTGGAAGTCGACCATGCCGGCCGCGCACGCCAGCGCGGCGTAGAGCGCGAGGCCGGCGACGACCTGTCCGAGCTCTGCGCCGGCCGGCGCGCCATAGACCACCCAGTCCGTGCGTGTCGCCGCATCGAGGCGCGGCAGCAGCAGCGCGATGCCGTCCACGCCCCAGCGCGAGAGCCGCGACACCAGCCCTTCGTCGGCCAGCGGTCCCGCGGCGATTGCCTGCAGCGAGGCGATCGAGCGCGACAGCACGTAGAAGCCGGCGATCGCCGACAGGGCCGGAACCACGTTGGCGAGCGTGAAGACGAAGAACAGGCTCAGCGCGGCGGCGAGCAGCGTCTCGAGGACCAGCGAGAGCCACCAGGCGAACACGGCGCCCGGCGCAGCCCACAGCAGCAGCGGCAGCGCGAACGCAGTCGCGATCGCGGCGCCGGCCGCGCCATGTCCCGCGAGCTTGCCAAGGTAGAACTCGACGCGCGACACCGGCAGCGACAGCACCAGTTCGGAGGCCTTGTCCGCGTTCTCGCGCACGATGCTGGTCACCACGTGCATCGCGACGAGGAACACCGCGCAGGCGCGCAGCATCGCCGCGACCAGCGCCGCCTGCAGTTGCAGGCTCTCGGTGATCGCCACTTGCGACAGGAACGCCGCCAGCCCGAGCGCGGCAAGGATGCTGCCGGCGGCAAGCCAGGGCAGCCCGCCGCGACCGGCCTCGATCAGCGAGTAGCGGGCGAGCGTGAGGATGGGTCGCGCGGTCATTGCATCACATCAGTTCGGAGCATGGCATTATCGTGGGACCGAACGCCCCCGCATGCAAGTTCAACGCCAGATCCTTCCGCTCGCCGACCGCGCCACGCAGGCCGTGTGGCGCTTCAGCCAGCGCTGGTGGCGCTTCGTGGTGGTCGGCATGCTGCTGCTGCTGCACTTCGCCGCGTTCAGGGGCGTCACCGACGTCTGGGCGCGCGCGTTCCTCGTCGCGCACTTCGGCCTGTTGCTGCTTTGGCAGCCCTTCGTCCGCGGCGAGCAGAGGATCACGCCGGTGCAGGCTGCGCTGATCGCGGGCGTCGCCATCGCGGTGATGCTGCGCCTCGACTGGTGGATGCTGGTGTTCTGGGTGGTGGTGCTGTCCGGCATCGTCGGCGGCAAGGTGTACCAGCAGCAGGCGCCCTGGCAGCGCCGCTTCTACCTGCTGGTGTTCGTGTACCTCCTCGCGCTGCTGCTCGTGGCGATCCTTCCGGAGGTCGCGCCGCGCAGGGAGATCTCGCAGGAGATCCGCGCCTTCGCCGAGTTCGGCCTGCTGGTGCTGCTCGGCGCGATGGCGCTGCTGCCGACCGAGCCCGAGGCGCCCGAGGCACCGCAGGTGATCGACTTCTTCTACACCGTGTTTCTGGTGCTGGTGCTGGGCGTGGTGGTGCTTGGCGGATTCACCTTCATGACGCTCGGGCGCACGTCGTACCTCGAGGCGCTGATCTACACCGTGTTCATCATGGCCGGGACGGTGCTCGTCATCGGCCTGGCGTGGAACCCGCGCACCGGCTACGCCGGACTGAACGTCTTCGTCTCGCGTTACCTCTTCTCGATCGGCATGCCGCTGGAGAAGTGGCTGTACTTCCTCGCCGAACTGCAGCAGACGGAGGCGCGCCCCGAGCGTTTCGTCGCCGAAGGCGTGGCCGGGTTGTCGCGGCTGCCGTGGGTGAGCGGCGCGCGCTGGAGCACCGCGCTGGAGTCGGGCGAGGCCGGGGAGGAGACGCCGTACGTGGTCGAGTACTCGAACCGGGTGCTGACGCTGCGGATGTACTCCCGCTACCGCACCAGCCCCGTGCTGCACTGGCACCTGACGCTGCTCGGCCAGCTGCTCGGCGAGTTCTACGTCGCCAAGCTGCGCGAGGAGAAGCTCCGGCAGCAGAGCTACGTGCAGGCTGTCCACGAGACCGGCGCGCGGATGACGCACGACGTGAAGAACCTGCTGCAGTCGCTGAACGTGCTGTGCTCGGTCGCGGCAAGCACCGAGGGCGAGGGCACGCCCGAGCAGCAGGCGCTGATCCGGCGCCAGCTCCCGGCGATCGCGCAGCGCCTGTCGGAGACGCTCGAGAAGCTGCAGCGCCCGCAGCCCGCGGTGGACGAGGGCGCGCCGGCGGAGGCGTGGTGGGCCGCGCTGTCGCGCCAGTACCGCTCGTCTGGCGTGGCGTTCGCCGAGCGCGGGTTGAGGCCCGGGATCGGCTTGCCGCGCGCGATGTTCGACAGCGTTGCCGACAACCTGCTGCAGAACGCCCTGGCGAAGCGGGCGTCGGATCCGAGCGTGCGCGTGCGCGCTGAACTGGTCTGCGCTTCCGGTGTTGAATTCCGCGTCGTGGATTCGGGGCGGGCGGTGCCCGCCGCCATCGTCAAGAGCCTGTTCAGCGCGCCGCTGCAGTCTGGCGGCGACGGCCTTGGCATCGGGCTCTACCAGTCGGCGCGCCTCGCCGGCGCCAGCGGCTTCGCGCTGATCCTGGAGCGCAACCAGGACGGCGAAGTCTGCTTCCTGCTATCAGGACCTGCGGGGGGGGCGCGCTAGGGCAGGATGCCTGCGGAGATCATCCGGCTGTAGAGCAGGCTCGCGGGGATCCAGATCATCTGGTCGTCGAACTCTCCAGTTGCAGTTTCGATCGAATCTTGCTGACGGTACACGAACAGTTGGTTGGAATCGAGGTTGCGCGCTTCGTTCGTGCCTGTCCCTCCCGTAGCACCATTCTTGCCAGTAGAGAATACGATTGCCGAAACGACGCCCACATTCGTTATATTCGTCAGCGCGTCGCAAGCGGTTGCCGTGATGACCAGGGGAGAGGTACTGCAGATCACGAGATCGCCTGGCGTGTTTGATAGCGACCATTGGACGGCGGCGTTGCCTGAAACGTGCGCTGTCGAGAATCCACCCGACGTACCCCAGGTAAGCGACGACAGCGCGTAACGGATGCGGTTGTTCCAAGCATCAATAGCGTAGCCCGCCGAATCCACCGATTGGAATCCGATCGCGCGGCCCGGTAGGAATCCGCCGTAGTATGACGTGCAGGTACCTCCGCCGACGGGGGCTTCGTCGCCGGTACCGGCCGCCAATGTAGCCGGGCAAGGCATTCGCCTGTTCTTTATGGCAAAGGCTATCAACAACTCTCTGGCCTGTTCGAGTTGCTGCTGCGTTTCATTGAAACGGCGTGTGTCTTGTTGGGCGGAAAGAGTAAGCATTGCGCTTCCGAGCACCAGTCCGACGATTGCCATTACCACTGCGAGCTCGACGAGGGAAAAGCCGCGCGAGTGCCGTGATGCGTAGTAAATCATGGATTCTTGTCCACAATGACGAAGCGATCGTTATTCGCCACGGTTCGTTCGGGTCGGTAGAAGAGTGCGTCCAGATCCTGGTTGGTGGTGGCGCCGTATCCCGTCACGCCGGAAAGTGCATCGAGGTACTCCGTCAAGGATCCGCTCGGCCGCGCGTTTCCGGAGAGTCCGCGGCCCGCCAGGATCAGTACCGCGCGGCCTTCGACTGGCGAGGCGGCTGACGGCACGTTGAACACCTGTACGCAGCCGGCTCCTGAGCAGCTATGGGTAGCCGAAGCCGCGGTGTGGTTCTGCGCGACCGCGTAGTAGGTGAGGTGATGCCAATTGCTGTTGAGGAACCACCACCAATTGTTTACGGGGGTGATGCCGTCCGGCGCCGTCGGATTGAGCATTGCGTGGTCGGGGAAAGTCGGCATGGGAATAGTCACTGTCGCCGACAGGTCGCAGGTCGACACGAAGAAGCACGTACCAGTCAGGCTGCCGCGGTAGCTGAGTGGCACGGAGCCGTCGGTCGAAAGGGACGTCGGCGTGCTGGGGACGGTGACGGATGTCCATCCGCCTGACCCGCCGAAAGTGGTGGCGGGCCTCTTGAATCCCATACCGACGTTCATGGCGGACGAGGCAATGTCGGTGCGCAGCGTGACCGAGCAGAAGAAGCTGCAGCCGGTCCGGCGATACTGCACGGTGCAGCTAATCGTGCTTCCGGTCGAAGCATCGCAGTCGAAGGAAAGGATATTGGTGTTCGCCGTGCTGCCGCTCGCGGCCTTGGCAACCGTGATCGCGCCTGTATTCCACGCCACGAAACTCGGATCGCACCGCGCGTCGACGCCGGCGGTGCAGTTCTGGCCGCGGGTCAGCGGAAGCAGTCCCTGGTAGGTTCCGGCTGCGCCCTTGAACGCGGAGATGGCAGGGCTGGCGAAGGGTGCGGCGAACGGATATACAGGGTTCGTCGCAGTTCCGCCCCACGACGTCTGGGCGTAGCTGGTCAACTCCGGGACCACGTCGCGCAGGATCCGCTCAGCAATCGCCCCTTCGGCGCGGTCGAATATCTCGGCCGGCGAGATGGCGATGACCTGGTCGTTGAATAGCGTGTTCGACGCATTGCCGACCACCGACGAAACGAACGTCCCGTTCACGGGAGAGGAGGCGTTCTCACATTCCAGGTAGTCCCGGAGGTCGGGTGGCATGGAGCCCCGGCGCTGCGTGCGGGCAGTGCAGCCCGCGGCGATCTGAGCCGTGTTCGGGTTCACGTCGAGCGGCGGTCCCGCCGCGATGATCAGCGCGGCTACCGTGTTCGACGTCGTCGCAGTACTTGGCGTGGTGCCGTCCACCGTGATCTGGCCGAGGGTATCCGAGTTTATCGAGATCGCAATCGGACTGGATGGCGTGAGCGCCCACCCGGCGGAAACTACGTACCAGAGCGGCTCGCCCCAACCATCGAGCGGTTTTGCGATGCCGAGCGTGCGCCACGGTAGGCGGCCAACCGCGGGAAGCGTGCACGTTGCCGCCGCCACGCCGTCGTTCTCCGGATTCAAGTCGCTGGTATAGGCGGCGTCCTCCGGGCAGGGCAGGCGTCCCGGCGAATACTCCGTGTACTGCAGTGCCTGAGTGGCGACGTACGCGATCAGCGCCTCCTTCGCCTCGCGCAACTGCGCGCTGTTCTTGGCGCTGCGTGCGATGACTTGGCCCTGCACGTTGCCCAGCATCGAGACCGCGAGCCAGGATGTGCCCAGCACCAGCACCGCGGCGAGGGCGATCAGCGCGGCGCCCCGCTGGCGGCCGGGCCGGCGTGCGGTACGGCAGCGCATCAGCGGACGCGACCCTCGCGCGGCGGGGTGGGGCGCTTGACGCGAATCTCGCCGTCGCCGAGCGGGTCCTGCACGGTTCCGGTGGCGGTGTCGACGCTCTGGCCGGCGCGCGCGCGCACGTCGACGGCGCTTTCGCCGGCCTGGACGGCAACGCTGGGCACGCCCGCCGCGCCGCCCGGTTGCAGGCGAGCGCCGGGCTCCCTCGCGTTCTCGGGCACCGCCTGCCCGTTCACCCACACCGTTGACCTGCCGCCGGGGCGCTGCACGTAGCCGTCGATGCGCGTGACCGGCGTCACCACGGCCGGACCCGCCACCGCCGCCGGCTTGTCCGGTACGCGCGCGGCGCGCCGGGCGTCGAGCGTCGCCCGCTGCTCGGGCGTGAGGAACAGGCGTCCCAGTTCCTGCGCGGCGGCCGGGCCGGCCTGCAACATGGCGAGCGCGGCGGCGAACGCGAGGCCGCGGCTCACGACTTCGCCCCCCGGTCCATGATGGTGATGAGGTCGATGTTGCACTCGGCGCGGATGCGGGGCACGAGCGTGGTCAGCGCACCGGTCGCGCCGAGCCGCGAAAGCCCGCAGCGCTGGACGGAGAAGTACGCGTTGCCTGATGCCCGCAGGTCATCGAGGAAGGTGAACAGGTCGCCCTCGTGCAGCAGCGTCATGTTGAGCTTCATCGTCGATGAGTAGAAGTCGACGTTGCCGGGCTTGCCGGGCAGCGACACCATCAGGCGCTGCGGCTCGACCAGGTAGCGCACGTCGGACAGTTCGCGCTCCTTGCGGATGCGGGCGACGGTGTCGGCCCACTCGAGGCGCTTCTCGTCGCCGAGGACGCGGGCTTCCTTGAGGCGCCGGTACACCTCGAGCTTCTCCTTCACCTCGCGCTCTTCCTCCGCGATCTTCGACAGCCGCTCGCGGTTCTGCGTCCGCTCGGTGTTTGCGCCCGCCAGCCGGGCCTTCGCGTCCTTCAGCGAGCGCTCCGCGAACCAGATCAGGCCGGCGCCGACGGCGACCAGCAGCACCAGCATGGCGAGGGCGGGGCCGAGCTTCTTCAGGTCGGCGCTGGAGAGGATCATTTCATCCGCCTCGCGATGACCACGGTGAAGCGCGGCGCTTCGCCGGACTCGGTCTCGCCGATGTCGCCCGACAGCGTGCTGTCCGGCGTGACGTCGAACGGCAACTGCGTGCGCACGATGCGGTAGGTGCCGCCCGCGCGCAGCGCGTCGGCGAAGCTCTGCACCTGCCCGGTGATCGCGCGGTAGTCCGAGCGCCGCGTCGCGTTGACGCGGCCGGCGACCTCGACCACGCGGACGTAGTCCGCCGAGGGATCCGCCGCGGCCGGCTTGGCGCCGGCCACGGGCGCCACCGCGGGCGCGACGGGCTTCACGCCGGGCAGCGGCTTGCCGCCGCCGAGCACGCTTTCCCTGTCGATGCGCCAGTCGAGGCGCTCCAGCTCCAGCTGCTCGAACTTGTCCAGCACCTGCGAGACGTGGGCGAAGTCCTGCGCGGGCCATGCGCTGCGCGCCGCCACGCCGCGGAACTCGTCCACCGCGGCGCGCAGGTTGTCGGTGGTCGTTTGCGTGACCGGGAACGCGGAGGTGATGCGCTGGTACTCGTTCAGCGCGGCGGTCGCCTCGCGGGCCTGCGTGTCGCCCTGGTCGCTCACCGTCATCACGTCGATCCAGCGGGCGCCGGCCACGCCAAGGCAGAGCACGAACGCCAGAGCGCCTGCCGCGGCGAGGCCGCGCTGCAGGCGCCACATGAAGAACGCGCGGCGGTCCTCGCTCTTGGCGAACTGCTCGCGCGGCGGATGCTTGACCGCGAGGTGAAGGTAGAGCTGCTCGCCCTGCGCCTGGGCCGAGAGGTGCTTGAGGCCGATCTTGCGCGCCGCCTCCTCCATGCCGACGGTGTGGAACGAGAGCCTGGCGTCCGACACCAGCGCCTGCTCGAAGGCTTCGCTCTGCCCGGGCGGCGCGATGACGAAGACCTGCACCGGCGCGCCATCCTTGGGCAGCACGCGCAGCGTGAAGAGGTACTGCACCAGGCGCGTGGTCTCCGAGCGGATGAACGCGCCGAGCGTCGCCGCGGTCGCTTCGCCGACGCGCTCCAGGCGCGCAAAGCGCAGCTTGCCGTCCTCGATGAAGCTCTGCCGCAGTCCGGCGGCATCGAGCGTGACCACCAGCGCGTGGCCCGCGCGCGCGCCGAGGCGAGTGGCGAGCTCGGGGGCCAGCAGCGGGGCGGAATACACGCCGGCCAGCGTGACGCCGGCCCGCGTCACTTCGTCCAGCCAGGGACCGAACTGCTCGGCGTTGGCGAACGACGCAAGCAGCAGGCGCTCGTTGCGGCGCTCGCCCTCGGTGACGCCGAGGGTGAACGCGGCGGCTAGGCGTGAATCACGATAGCGCTGCACCAGGCGGCGCTGGATGATCGCCTCGCGGTCCGAGCCGCGCAGGTACGGGACCTGGTCCTCGTGGAAGTCCTCGCCGGACAGGTCGGCGACGACGTGGAGGTGCGATCCGCGCAGCTTGCCGAGGAAGGCGCGGAACGCCTCGATGCCGGCCTCGTCGGTGGCGAACGACGCCTCCAGCGCGAGGCCGCCCGCCGACCACTTGTAGAGCAGGCGGGTGTCGGTGGTGAAGTAGAGGAGGTGCTTGCCGGCCATGTCAGGTCGCCACCATCAGAATTTCATCTTCGACAGCGAGTCGTACACCGGTCCGAGCACCGCCAGCATCACCCAGCCGAGGATCGCGCCGAGCACCACGGTCATCATCGGTTCGATCATCGCCTGCACCTTGCCGATCGCCTCCCTCACCTCGCGGTTGTAGAAGTAGGCGATGTTGAGGAGCGACCGGTCGAGCGCGCCGGTGTTCTCGCCGATGCGCAGCATGCGGATGACCAGCGGCGGGAACAGGCCGATGTCCTGGAACGCGAGCGTCATGTTCTTGCCCTCGGCGATCTGCTGGCCGACGGTCTTCAGCGCGCTCTCGAGGGGCAGGTTGCCGACGATCTCCTCGGAGGAGCGGATCGCGTCGAGCACGGTGATGCCGGAGCCGTACATCATGGCGAAGCTCTGGGCGAAGCGCGACAGGATGATCTTGCGGAAGATCGGCCCGAGGACCCAGACGCGCAGCTTCCAGCCGTCGAGCGCGTAGGCGAACTTGGGGCTGGCGCGCACCGAGGCCTTCAGCGCGAACCAGATCGCGAACGGCGCCGCCAGCACCGCCCACCAGTAGTTGACGAAGAACGCGGAGACCACGATGAGGACCTGCGTCTGCAGCGGGATGTCCTGCCCCATGTTGCGGATGAACCCGGTCATCTGCGGCACCAGGTAGATCATGAGGAAGAACACCACCAGCAGCACCGTCCCGCCGACGAACGCCGGGTACATCAGCAGCTTCTTGGTCTGCGCGGCGAGCTCGTCCTCCCACTTCAGCGTTTCGGTCAGGCTCTTCAGCACCTCGGGCAGCTTTCCGGTCTGCTCGCCCGAGCGCACCAGGCTCACGAAGACCTTGCTGAACACCTCGGGAAACTCGCCCATCGCCTGCGACAGTCCGCGCCCGCCCTCGATGGACTCGATCATCCCGGCGACGATCTCGCGGAAGCGCACGTTCTCCACGCTGTCGCGCAGGTCGACCAGCCCCTCGACGATCGGCACGCCCGCGCCGGAGAGCTGTTCGAGGTGGAAGCAGAAATTGATCAGGTCCTCGCGCTTGATCTTCGTGCCGCCCACCAGCCGGCTCTTCTGCGACGATGGCGCGCCCGACACCAGGTCGAGTCCCATGCGCGAGAGCCGCTGCTCGAGGTCGAACAGGTTCGCGGCGTCGACCCGGCCGAGCTGGGTCCTGCCCTGGTTGTCGATCGCCTTGTAGGTGAAGAGCGCCATCGGCGGGCCCGCTGCGGCCCTCAGGTCATCCGGTCGGTGAGGTCGACGACGCGCATCAGCTCGTCGAGACCGGTGACGCCCAGCTTGACCAGGCGGATGCCGTCCTCGGCGAGCGTGCGGAAGCCCTTGGCGAGCGCCGCGGTGAGGATCTCGCGCGCCGTGGCGCGCCGCGCGATCAGTTCGTCGATCGCCGGGTCGATCTTGAGGATCTCGAGGATCGACATGCGCCCGCGGTAGCCCTGGTAGTCGCACTGCTCGCAGCCGACCGACCGGTACAGCGACGCGGGCTCCGTCGGCGTCAGGCCGAGAAGCCGGCGCTCGCGCACGTCCGGGTCGTAGGGCTGGCGGCAGGTGCGGCAGAGCTTCCTCACCAGGCGCTGCGCGACGATGCCGATGATGTTGCCGGACATGATGTCGGGCACGATGCCGATGTCGAGCAGGCGCGGGATCGCGCCGACGGCAGAGTTGGTGTGCAGCGTCGAGTAGACCTGGTGGCCCGTCATGGCCGCGCGGAACGCCATCTCGGCGGTGTCCTCGTCGCGAATCTCGCCGACCAGGATCCGGACGTGATCCTGGCGCATCATCGCGCGGATGCCGTTGGCGAAATCGAGCTTGGCGGAGTCCGCGACCGAGGTCTGGCGGATCAGCGTCATCGGGTACTCGACCGGGTCCTCGAGGGTCATGATGTTGACCCCGTCGGAGTTGATGTGGTTGAGGATCGAGTACAGCGTGGTGGTCTTGCCGCTGC
>SXGU01546355.1_pt1 | contig 16602 bp, 18 predicted proteins | sample 3174531 | NCBI WGS metagenome assembly SXGU01 (sample SAMN11356863, study PRJNA531348) | freshwater metagenome | isolation source: freshwater sample F1-140 | place: China: Fuxian Lake, Yuxi | collected 2017-12-25 | reverse complement strand
ATTCGAATTTGGTTGATGAAAATAACAAGAGTCTTACTGCGACTGATTGCCGCGGTTAATTTTCTTAAAGCTTGAGACATCAGACGAGCTTGTAAACCCATATGACTATCACCCATATCACCTTCAAGTTCAGCACGAGGAACTAGGGCTGCAACTGAATCCACCACTAACACATCAACAGCCCCAGAACGAACAAGGGTTTCAGTTATTTCTAATGCTTGTTCTCCAGTGTCTGGTTGAGAGATTAAAAGGTCTTCAGTGTTTACTCCAAGTTTACGAGCATAGGTTACATCAAGTGCATGCTCAGCATCTACGAAAGCAACTACCCCACCTTTTTTTTGAGCCTCAGCAATTGTTGAAAGAGCTAGAGTTGTTTTACCAGAACTCTCAGGACCATAAATTTCTACGATTCTTCCTTTAGGAAGACCTCCAATACCAAGTGCGATATCTAAACTTAAAGAACCTGTGCTGATAACATCAACGTCTTTTGCTAGAGTATCGTTGGCACTCAATCGCATGATTGAACCTTTACCAAATTGTTTTTCAATTGTAGATACAGCCAACTCAAGAGCTTTAACTCTCTCGGCACTCATAGGTTGATTTGTTTGTGTTTGACCTGCTGACATAATATTTTCCTCCATTAATTAATAATTAATATTAAATAAAACCAACTCGAGAGCTTTGTCGACAGAAGCTTTTTGAATTGCGTTTCGATCTCCTGAAAAGTTAAAGTGAAAACTCTTTTCAAATCCTGGACCACAAACTGCAAAGCAAACAAAGCCAATCGGTTTAAATTCCGTCCCGCCACTCGGACCAGCTACCCCTGTCACAGATACACTAATCGTTGAATTTAGGTTGTCTCGCACTCCTTTAGCCATTTCAAGAGCTACTTCTTCACTCACTGCTCCATATTTTTTTAGTGTTTCAATTTTAACACCAAGTATATTTTCTTTTACAGAGTTTGCATAAGAAACCACTGACCCAATGTAAACATCTGAAACTCCAGCGGCTTGAGTTATTGTTGCAGAGAGCAATCCACCAGTACAACTTTCTGCGCAAGAGAGTGTCCAGGCTTTTTTACGAAGAATTAAAATCATATGGCTTAACGCACTTGGATTTATTAATTCAATTGTCATAGTGCGTACAACCTCGAACCTAATATATCAGTCTTAAGAAATAAGTATTGCAAAATTAAATTAGCAATAATACCAGCAGCAAGATCATCTGCCATCACACCAATGCCACGAGGAATTTTACGATCAATGTAGTTTATTGGAAATGGTTTTAAAATATCAAAAAAACGAAAGAGCAAAAAGCCCAAACCTAAGGATTGCCATGTCGCTGGAAGCATAACCATAGTCACTAAATAACCTACAAATTCATCTATAATAATTTTCTTTGAATCATGCTCTGAACTCTGCTGTTCATAAAGTTCTGCTGCAAAAATTCCAAAAAGTGTAAGGAGTAATGTTATTGTCATATAGACAAATGTATTTATCTGTAACAGTAAATAACAAAAGGGAATAGAAACAAGAGTCCCCCAAGTTCCAGGCATAAAAGGAATTTCACCGAGTCCAAATATAGTGGCAGATTTTAAAATTATTTTTTTTATCATAAGGCATTCAAGCAATTTTAACTAAAAATGGCAATGAAGAATTATTAAGAAGTACTATTATGACTTGAAGTGGCTTTTAATATTTAAACATTCGTTAAGAAGCTTTTTTTGACAAGTCATCATTTTTTTCAGCTGGAGCAACTTGTTTTGATTTTAGTGATCGAAATAAATTAATAGTCCTTGATACCCAATTTTCAAAAGAAACTTGAGTTTGACCCAAGTCTAAATGTTTCATCAAACTAAAAATCACAATTAAGAATAAAGTGTAGAAAATGGAAATTAATAAAATCAGTTCATTATTTTTTTCTGTGAAATAATTTTTCTTCTTCTCATAAATTGTTATAATCTGATTTTGGCTTTCTTCAATTTTTTGTGAATATAAAAATAATTCTTTGGAATTTTTAGCGGGAAAAGCTCCATTTACATATGTTTTTAAAATTTCTAATTGTAAAAGAATCACCTGTGTTTCAGCATTCGATAGAGAAAATAAGCTTTGATAGTTTTTTGTTTTCAAAATTGAATTTGATATCTCTTCAATTTGATCAATTATTTTTTGTTTTTGAGTTGAATCTAAAGCTGCCGAATTAGTATATAAAAACGAACTCATTAAATAACTATATTGAAATAAAATACCTTCTGCTAAGTAAAAACTATCAAGTTTGGAGTCACTTCTAATTTCTGAATGATCCATAAAAAAAGAGGTCACGCGAGTTAAAACACTTTCGTCTTTTGGTCGCAAATCAAAAAAATCTTTTAACTGAATTTTAAATATTTTTTGTGCTTCTTCTGTTTGAGAAATATCTTTTGTTTGATCTAAATATTTTTCTGAAATTATTTTTGTTTTCAAACCTTCCCATCGCTTATCTGAAACAGTTAAATTTACAGTTAAGCTTTGAGTGTTTGCATAAAAAGAACCTTCCTTATTGACCATGATATTTTTTGCTTCTCTAAGAATATCAAAAAGCTCTCTTGTCGCCAGCACTCCTCTAATTTGTTTTTCTAATTTAAGTTTCTGTTGATTATACTCAGAAAGTTGAATTTTAAGTAAAAAAGATATCAGCAAGGTTGGCAGTAAAACTGCAAGAAGTAAAAGACCAAGTTTGGATTCTTTGATTTGCCGAATTAAAATTCTCATATTGAGATTTATCGGATAATTTTATAATCACTTAAGTCTTAATTGTTAAAATATAAAATAGACGAACCCTAATTACTTTTGTAAACCTGACTATTAGCCCAGTTAATTACTAACAGAGCTGCATCATAGACAAATTGAACTTCTTCTTTAATTACAGGCAAAGCACCTTCTTCGTATTTTCGAACAGAAGCATAAGGATTTAGTGCAGTCCAATCAAAACCACCTGGAGGGTATTCAGAAGATGGCAATAGTGCAATTAAAATTCCTAAATCATGAATCAATGGAAACGATATTTGTTTTTTAATCAATACAGCTTTCAGCGACTTTTCTACAGACTGCTGAATCATATAAAGTTATTCTCAATACGACCAGGATCATTTACGCTTAAAAGCGCTTTAGCTGTTGCAAGATCCCCTTCTGCAATTTTCAATAATGAAATAGAATATTCAGGTTTAAAAAGAATATTTTTATTATTTGGTCCCATTATAAAAGTTTCTTTCCTGTTAAAACTGCAATTCGACAAACTCCACCTAAGTTTTTATTTTTTTCAAAATCCTCTTTGGACTTTATAATCCAATCAACTGCAACATCAGAATAAAAAGGTTGGTTTACTATTTTATAACAGTATTTAACTTCTTGTTCATTTTTGACAACAACTAAAAGATCGAGATCTGAATTTTCTGTATTTTTATCAACTGCAGCTGAACCAAAAAGGTAAGCATCTATTATTTGGTGTTGACTTATTAATTTAAGAATTAATTCCTGTGCTTTTTTTAAGCCATCAAATGCAGGTTTAAAATTTGGATTTAATTTTGATAACTATGACATAAATTCACTCTATATTAACACTCAATTTAAAACAAGTTTTTAAATATTATTATGAAAATAGAAACTTTAGTTTGAAATTTCATAATGCGGAGGTGATTTACAATCAGACTTAATCATGTGCAGTTCAGTTATTATGAAAACACAAACGAAAGTTTGGATTTTCATAATTCGGGGTGATTAAAAATCACCCCAAACAAACAGGAAAATAACTGCTTATGATTATGTCTGATACAATTGCGCAGCGATCAGACTTAATCATGAGCAGTTATTTACTGATTTTTAAAGATGTACTTAATAAATCATTAATAAAAGTATTTTCTTTATTTTTTATTTCATATCTACGGGTCACCATAGAAAAAATACTGTCTTCCGCTACACCAATAGGTTCACCATTGTAATCTTTTGTGAGCCCAGCAATTTTTTCAGAGGCTGGAAATCGACCATTCACTAATTTTTTGGGATCAATTTTAGAATTCCCGTAACCTCCAATACCTCCGCCGATTGCTTGATTTTCACCGCCTTGACCTTCAGGATTTAGTGGATCAAAACTACCTACCAAACCAGCACTGCCATTGCCACCAGAAAGACCATCACCTCCCCCCCCCTTCATTTTTTTAAGGGCATCTGCCAAGGAGGAAGATTTACTTGCTTCATCAGACTCGGAAAGCTTACCGCCAACTCCATCACTGATATTCGAAACCAAAGTATCTGCACGCTCTAAAGCTTTAACATAAGATTCTTGTAACCCTGTTGGAAATCTATTTTTATCACGGGAAGAAAGATCTTTAGCAGTAAAAGAATCACCATTGGGCATTGTAAATTTTAATTTATCTTTATCGAAGATAACTCCATGCTTAGTTAATTCATCTATTCCATTAGTCACAAGTTGTTTAAGTTCCAGTTGTTTATTTGTAAATCCCGAATTTGTTAAAGTGGACGAAGATTTTAATTGAGTACCTGACTCATCATCTTCATCAATTTGACTATTGTCACCTTTAGTGCCACCATCTGCCACTGACGTATTACCACCTACAGAGGTAAGATCTTGTTTAGAATTATTTGCTGATGTTTCAGACCCACTATTAATAAATCCTTGTATACCTTGCACAATACCCATTCCAATCAAGACAATTCCAGCAGCTTTAGTATATGGATTGGAAGTTAATGATTTTCCTGACGAGGTTAATCCCCCCGCTAAAGCTCCATCTAGGACAATAGCACCAGCTGCAACACTGGCTCCTCCGGAAGCTAAACCTGCCATCCCAGATCCGATATCAACGCCGCCGCCTCCCCCATCACTACTATCTGAAGTACTTCCATTATTACCGCTATTCACTTGGCTAGAATGCTCTGAGCCTTTTGATTTTCCAGTTGTATTGTGTTTCTCAATATCGTGAATACTCTGAGCAAAATTTAAATTATTAAAAGTAAATTGAAATCCAAAAATAATAATAGCAATTTTTTTATTGATTTTAAAAAGAATAAAAGAACTTAAATTACTAATCATTATACACCTCAAAAATTAAACATTTTAAAATCAAACTAGCTATTCATTAGCAAAAAAATATATTTCTTTGAAAAAACAAAGGTAATCATTATATTAATAGTTTAGTAGAATATAAAATTTTTTCTAGTAGTTAGGATAAATATTTTATAAAATTGGCTATTTTCAAAATTTTAGATTATCAAAACAAAATTAAAAGATTTGAATTCTGTTTTGACTAAAAGTACTACAAGTTTATTTAATTTAAATTTCTCAATCTGAGAATTTAATAAATTTAAAAACGTTTCAAAATGATTTTTAAAATTAAGTTTAAATCTTGAAATTATTTGTTTTAAGTTACCAGTATATGGTATAATTTTCCTTCACAAAAAGAAAAAAGGATTAAAATTGAAAAATTTAAAACCAATACAAATATTATTTGAAGATGAATATTTACTAATTGTTAATAAACCAGCCGGAATTCCTTCTCAACCCACTGTTGATCCCAAACGGCCCAGCGTTTATACTTTGTTACAAAAACAATTTCCACAATTAACGCTTTTTCTCCATCATAGATTAGATAAAGATACTACTGGAGTCTATTTATTATCAAAAAGTAGCAAAGCCAACAAACCATTAACAGATATGTTTAGAGAACACAAATTTCAAAAGACCTATCTTTCGATAAATAAAAAAAATCTAGAATGGACACAAAGAGAGTGGAAGGTCACTAATCATTTGGCACCCGTTAAAAATGGTAAAAAACAACTCATGCGCATGGTTGTTGTAAACAAGGGTGGCTGGTATGCTGAAACTGATTTTAAAATTATAAAAGAACTCAAAAATTCAAACTTGATTTTACTTGAATCAAAACCGTTAACAGGTAGAACTCATCAAATTAGAGTTCATTCAGCACTCAATAAAATGCCTATTCTAGGAGATTTTTTATATGGTGGAAAATCTGAACTTAGTTCTCAAATCTTATTGCACGCTCAAAAACTCGAATTCAATCATCCAATAACAAGGGTTCCTTTGATTATAGAAAGTCCCTTATCTGAATATATCATTAACACATTTTTATAATCAACGAGGTCAATTTTTATCAATGCACAATAAGGACTTACCTCATTTTGATTTTTACTTTTCGGTCTTTTTTAGGCCATGGTTGATTTGGCTGTGGATCCATCTCTTCAACCATATTTCCATTTCCAATTATTTTTAAATCTAAATTTTTTGAATCTTTTAATCGACCAATTTCTAATTGCACTTCACGCAAATTTAAATTCCGTAAATCTGGCACTAAATCTTCATCTGTAGTTATCTCTTGAATATTTAAATCCAAATTTGATTGCTCGTTTATTAATTGTTCTTTATTTTCAGAATTTATTTTATTTTCATTTTTTAAATCATTTGGAAATGTCGATGAAATATTAAATGCATTTTCATGCAAAACTGTTGGAACTATCCCCTCTTTTTGCATTAAAAATGTAGATACATTTGCAAATAAAGGAGCTGCAACTTGTGATCCATAATAATCTTTTTTTGGAGTATCAACTGCAACATAAATGACATACCTGGGGTTGTCCGCAGGTATAAAACCTGCAAAACTAGAAATATAAGCACCCTTCACATATCCTAAACCATTTGGATTAACTTTTTGAGCTGTTCCAGTTTTACCAGCAACTATATATCCAGAAACTCGTGCATTAACACCTGTTCCTCCAGGGGCAGTTACTCCCATTAGCATTAATTTTATCACATTTGCTTGTTCGGGTGTAAGAACTCGCTTCACCAATTCAGATTTATTTTTTTTATTTATAATTGAATTCCACCAGGGAATTTTTTCGATACTATTTCCATTTTTAATTACAGTTGGTCGTTTCAACAAACCACCATTTGCAATGGATGCATATGCATTTGCGATTTGCAAAGGAGTTGTAGAAACACCATGACCAAAGGAAATATTACTTAGTAGATGTTTACTCCAAGGTAGATTTTGTAATATTCCAGAGGACTCACCTGGTAACTCAATACCGGTTTTTAATCCAAATCCAAATTTTAATAATGCCTCTCTTAAGTTCTCAGCCCCCAATTGAAATCCAATTTTAGCAGCACCAATATTTGAACTTAAAGATAAAATTTCAGATGTGGACAAATAAGTAAATTGGTGATGTGAGTCTGCTTCACGAATCGTATTTTTACCCACTCTCATTTTTCCATTTTCACAAAAAATTCTGGTATTAGCCTGAATCTGTGCACGGGCGATTGCCTCCGCTATTACAAATGTTTTTAACGTTGAACCGGGTTCAAAAGATTCAATTAAAGATTTATTTCGATAAGGATTTTCAATTTCTGAAAATGCTTTTTGTGCAAAGTCTCTGCTCACTGCCGTCATTGCAACAACTTCAGATGTTTGAGCATCAAGCACAACCCCATATGCACTGTCAGCCTCATGGGATTCAATTGTATTTTTTAACTCTTTGTTCAAACGAAATTGAATTTCACGATCTAAACTTAAATATAAATCCTGTCCATCATGGGACTCTGTTACCAATAATCCATTAACTTGTAATGGCCGCCCTCGAGCATCTCTTTTTACTGTTACTTTTTCTGTATTAGGTTTTAAAATTGAATCAAATTGTTTCTCGACTCCTTCTGCACCTAAACCCTCTTGGTTTGTAGTCCCTATTATTGGAGCAAACAAATCATCACTTAAGTAAATACGCTTTGGCTCTTCAATAAAACCTATGCCGGCAAATTTTAGTTTTTTAATTTTATCAATTTTTTCAGTATCCACTCTTCTTTTTAACCAAACAAATTTTTTATCTTTTTGTTTATTATTTTGATTTGAAGTTATATTTGATAATTTATTTAATGTTTGATTAATTAAAAGTTTATTTAAAATTTCACTATAATTTACTTTTAATTCTTGACTCAATACTTGAGCTACTTCTTTTGGTTTTTTTATTAAAGTTGGATCGGCAAAAATTGAATATGCTGATACCGAAATTGCAAGTTCTTCCCCATTTCGATCATAAATTGTACCCCGTCGCCCTTGCACTTGAATTTGTGTTTGAAATAATTTTTGTTGCCTTTGAGTTAATTTATCATTCGGTAAAACTTGAATAACAAAAGCTCTGACCAGCAATAAACACCAAATTGAACTTGAAAATAAAAAAATAATTATAATTCTGGATTTCATTGTACAATCACCCCAGATTTTTTGGGAGCAACCCTTTCAAAAGCTTGACCACCACTCATGTGAATAATTTGTGTTAGACTGGGGTCGGAAAATGCTGTACGAACACGAATTTCTTTTTCAATTCTCTCGGGCCTCGAAAATTTAGCTAAGCTTATTTCTTCGAGCCTTCGTTTTTCTAGGGTTAATTTTAATTCTTTATTGAGTTTTAATAACTCATAGTTCATTCGTCGTTCTTCCATTTGAAAAAAAACAACAGTAAAAAGTGATGCAATCATAATAAAAATACTTAAAAATGGTTTAAATTCTTGAACTAAATTTTTGATCAAGTGATCCTCCGAAAATTTATAAAAAATATAGAATTCAATTTTTTATCTCTTTTAATTTTATACCCTAAATTATAATTTTCACACTCTTGTCTTGTAAAAAGTTTCGACAACATCAACTTAAGTAGAGTCTAGTTTTAGCAATATCGATGAGTAGTTATGAGCGGACAAAATCGCTCGAGTTCCTTCAGAAAGTAACTTTAAATGTCTTGGTGTTAGAATCATAACAGTTTTTAAAAGTTTCAAATTTTGTTATAACACTCAAAACACCATTTAAACAGAATCACTAACCTTTAATAAAGGAGAGGAACAATGACTTCATTTTTAAAATATTCAAAAACAGCATTGATTTTACTTCCGTTCGCTCTTGGTATGACTACAAAAAGTTTCGGAGCAGACGAAGTTGCAAAATCAGAAAACCCACTTAAAAAGTGTTGGGGACAAGATCAATGGTTATGCTTTGAACCAACTTTGTATGCCAATTTATCCATTGGTGATGGCCACAACACGCCACTGGATTCTAATATTCGACAATCTCAAATGGGCCTTGCTATTTCAAAAGCTAATTCTAATTGGGCATTAGTATTAAATTGGTCTGCAACTGCAGCCATATTAAGAGATTCAGTTCAAGAAACTGCGAATGACTCTGTTTATGCAAACCGAGATGCCAATTTAGAGAAAGTGGATTTTAAGCGAAGCTCTACTATTGCAGCAATGAGCAAAGATTTATCTGACGCACTCGTTTTTGCAGGGAATCCTATTAACTCCCCACAATACAATGTCAAATATAATTTACTACAACCTATCATTGTACAAAAAGTTACAGCGGGTGTTCAACCCTACTATGATAAAATTGCATATGGTACAGCTGAAGCTTTAAAACGAATCGATGATCGAAGTGACGAACAACAATTAAGGCTTTCCGCACGAGATATTTTTGTTTCTTATGATGATGGTTCTGCTTTATTTCGAGGCGGTTGGACTCGAACGGGTCAAGGTTTTGATCGAACACCAATTGGAGATAGTCAATTAAAATATACTGGAACAGGATCGCATGCTTTAGCAGTTAAAGAAGGTATGAATGTTCAATCTTTTGGAATAGAGGGTGGCAAAAAAATAATTGCTTCTGAAAATGTTGATATTGAATTAGTAGCATGGGTTAATAGAGAAGGTGCTCTTTTTGTTAATGGGACTCAATATCTTGCAAATGCTTATAGACAAGATGAAGAAATGTATAAGCATTATAATGATGATATTTTTATTTTTAATGCGGGTGGAGCTAAGTCTTGCGTAGCATTAAAATCAACAGGAACTGACTTATGCGCAAGTATTCAAGCTACAGGTAAAGGAGTGAGCCCTGGCCTTAGAATTGAACAGGATTTTGGCGATCGATTAAAGTTATTTGTTGTTGCAACTTATGTTAATCACACATTGCAAGCTGAAGGATTTCATGGACGTGTTCAATTAACTTATGATGCATTTCATTTACCTTATAACTTTGATGTTTTTGTATCAGTTTTTGCTGAGTATAGTAAAAAACAACAAGATTTTAACAAAGTAAGTGAATTAGACTTACACTCCGATGGATATGTCGAAGATTACAAAGAAGTTGGTGGATCTGTTGTTGCGGTAAAACAATTTAATAAAATTCAATCTGCAACGTCATTTGGTGTGGAAGTAAAAGGTACTGAGTTTAAAATGGGAGAAGCAACTATTCAAGAAGGTCAAGTTGTTGCTACTTTTGGTTTAGAATTTGGGAAACCAAAATAAATTCTATAATTTTTATTAAAAGGTAAAGTTATAACTTTACCTTTTAACTTTTTTTATTGAGATCAATTCTAACCTCAATACCCTACAAACAATCATAAGATTTAACTCTAGTGTCATGGTATACGGTGTCCATATTTTTCAAAAATGAAGTCATAATTTTATTTTTTTCTTCATTCTGATTTTCAATTTTAGAAGATGGTATTACTCGCAAGAGTTCAAGTTCAAAAGGTTTTGATGAATAATCATTTAAATTGACCTTCATATCTTCAAATGGAGGAATCTCAAAATCTGCAATACTTGGCGCCAATGCTATAAGATGATTATAATTCGACAGAGCAAAAGCTTCTGTTGGAAATCTAGCAACTTCATCTGAAATGTGATTATTATTTTCATCATGCAAACACATCATAGAATATTCGTTTGCTGATAAATTTGAAAATGTAATTTGTTCGGCATCATCTTTTGATGCTTGAATCATTAATTCTTTTTTAACCATTTCAAATTTAAATTCAGATTTTAAAAGTTCGGGTGTAAGTTTATTAATATCATCTATACTAGTATTTTTTAACAAACTTGCTTGATCACTTGGAAATTTATTTAGGGTGCCTTCTAAAAATTTATTTATACTTTTAATATTATTATGACATTTTTCATTTGGACATAAGTAGCATTTTAAATTTCCACTTTTAGAAGTTAAATTATTTATGTTAATAATTAAATCTCTTGCAAGTAAATTTAAACTAACTAAAAAAATTGCAAAAAGTATAAAATTTTTACCGATCTTTATTTTACAAATTCTTATTTTATTTATATTAAAATATTTATAATCTTCAAAAATCATAAGCTCTCTCATAAGGCTTAGGAACTAAAACTGGATTTTTTAATTTTTGACTGGTATTGATTGCCCAGTAAGGGTTTCGCAATAATTCACGACCTAAAAAGATTAAATCAGCATCTTGTTTTTTTAAAATATCTTCTGCTACTTCACCATCTGTAATTAAACCAACTGCTCCAGTACGGATTTGTACTTGTTTTTTTATTTGACTTGCAAATGGAACTTGATACTGAGCATTGATATAAATATTTGCCTTAGAAACCGCTCCCCCAGACGAGCAATCAATAAGGTCCACTCCCCTTTTTGTTAACTCATTACAAAATACAATTGAATCAGAAAGTGACCATCCATTAGCATCATCCATCCAATCCGTTGCAGATATGCGTACAAATAAAGGACGAGACGAGGGCCAAACATCACGAACCCTTTCTACAACTTCTAATGGAAATCGCATCCGATTTTCAATAGAACCTCCATATTGATCTTCTCTAAAGTTACAAAGTGGAGATAAAAATTCATTTAATAAATACCCATGAGCCATATGCAATTCAATAATATCATAATCAGCTCTAAGTGCGCGTAAGGTTGCTGAAACAAAATCATTGATTACTAATTTCATTTCTGCTTCATTTATTGCTTTGGGTTTTTTATAATTCATATCAAAAGATATCTCACTTGGAGCCCAAGGAGTTTCTAGTATTGATTCGTTTGATTTGCGACCAGAATGAGCGAGTTGAATACCAATGGCTGCACCACTATTTTTAATCAACTGACACAATTGAAAGTGACCTGAAACATGTTCATCATTCCAAATCCCTAAATCTTTATTACTGATTCGACCTCGTGGTGAAATGGCTGTGGCCTCTACCATTATTAGTCCAACGCCTCCAATGGCCCTAGTGGCATAATGCACTTGATGCCACCCATTGATATTTCCTTTTTCGTCAGAAGAATATTGGCACATGGGTGACATAACAATTCTATTTTTAAGTTTGAGATCTCGTATATTTATTGAAGAAAATAATTCTAAATGTTGATTCATATAATTTATTTTAAAACTTAAATTTATTTTATGTCTGCAAAAAAATAATTTTTTTTAATCTTGCACTTTTATATTTTATAAAGTTCTATGGGCGAACCACGAGTCCACATCTTTTAAAGGGGAGAGAGATTTTATGAACTCATCAAAACAATTCTTAAGTCTTGTTTTTGCAATTTTAATTACTGCAAATGCATTTGGTGAAACAACACCTTATGATCAATTAAAACCACGCCGTTCCGGTGCAATTCTTTTAAAATTTAAAAAAGATAGTAATCAAAATGATCTTATTAGATACCTTGAATCCCATGAAAATGAGTTAAAATCTTTTTCTTCTTTTTTAAATGGTGAAACAATTAATCGCAACAATTCAGCTGACGATTTTAAACCTATAAGTGAAAATGTTTTTAGCTTTAATTATGTGAGTTTTTCAACTTCTTTAAAATTAAATAGTAATCAAGAACCAACATTTGTTATCAAAAATCAGGGTTCTGAAGAGTTGATGGCCCAAATAATTAAAAATTCAAATTTAGTTGAATTTGCAGAACCAGATTATGTTCATTTTCCAGATGCTGTAATGGTTAATGACCCAATTCTACACTCCCAATGGTACGTAGATATGATTGGATTACAAAGAGCTTGGGAAGTAAGTGTTGGTAATACATCAGTACAGGTTTTAGTATGCGATACAGGTGTTCTCTCAAATCATCCCGATTTAAATGGAAATATAGTTGCAGAAGGTTTTAATTTTGTGGACTCAACTAATCAAATAGAACCTTCAGGAAATGCCCATGGTACTCAGGTGTCTGGATTGATTGGTGCCCATGGAAATAATTCTATTGGTATTGCTGGTTTAAATTGGGAAATTCAAATTATTCCTGGTAAAATTTCAAATGATCCCAAAGGTGCAACTCTAACTTCGACTATGATAAGTTGTGTACAATGGGCCGCTGAACATAAAATTAGACTTGTGAATTTAAGTTATAATGGGGGAGGTAGTGAAGCTCTCACTGATGCTTCTAAAACATTATTTGAAAATAATGGGTTACTAATTTTCACAAGTGGCAACAAGGGAGAAGAATTATCTTATCCACATAATCCTTATGCTGTTCGAGTAGGTGCTTCAGATTTTTATGATTTTAAAGCATGGTGGTCAAATTCTGGAAATTGCCTTGATATGGTTGCTCCAGGTGTTTCAATGTTTTCAACAGATCTTAATGGAGATTATAAGCGCGTTCAAGGGACTTCATTTGCGGCACCCATGGTAACTGGTGCTGCAGCTCTTTTACTTTCTATTGAACCCAAATTAACTTCTGCACAACTTCGTAACCTAATTATACATTCTTCAAAAGATATTGGCGCAAAAGGTTATGACGTAAATTTTGGCCATGGAAGACTTGATATCTATAATGCCATCCAAATGTTACAACAAAACAAATTTTAATTTCATATTAATTTCATAATTAAAGTTTGTATTTTCATATTTATTTATTTAGTCTTGTAAGGGATTATAGGGTGTTTGAAAGTCATCCTATACAAATAGTAAGGAAGAGAGATGTATTTCTCTTTCTTGTTTTAAATTTTTAAGGAGGATTTATGAAATCATTAAAATTAGTGATTTGTTCAGTGATGTTTTGGTCTGCTGGCTCAACTGCAATTGCATGTAACCACTGTATGGGTGGTGATCACATGAAACAAATGAAGGACATGACAGATGAACAAAGAACAAAAATGGCTGATATGCATACGAAAATGGGAGATTGTTTAAAAAATAAAGAGGCAAATCCAGATCCTCAAACCTGCTTTGCAGATATGGAAAAAAGTTGTCCTTTTCATGATGGAAAAGACGGTCAAACTTGTGAGCACCATAAAGATCACAACAAAGCTAATAAAAAGAAATAATCCAATATGAATGGTATTATTAACTTAGCTTGCAATATTGTAATTCCAATTTATTTGCTAAATAATATGACCACAAAGTGGGGATATCTCCCCGCTTTGATTCTTGCAATTTTATTTCCTTTAGGCTTTGCAATTTATGAATGGGTTTTTCATCATAAAAAAAGCATGATTTCAGTTTTAGGATTACTTAACGTTATCATTAGTGGTGGCTTTGGTTTATTTCAATTGGGCGGATCTTGGTTTGCAATTAAAGAAGCTGCTTTTCCTTTGCTTATTGGCATATTTGTAACGCTTTCTCCTTATTATTCAAAACCTTTTATTGAAACTCTTCTTTTGAACCCAGAAATTATGAAGGTTCAAGAAATTGAAAAAATTATTGAAGAAAAAAATGCTAAATCTCAATTTCAAAAGTTACTCATTAAAAGTAACTATTTCTTTTCTTTTTCATTCTTCTTTAGTGCAATTTGCAATTATATTTTAGCTTTAAAAATATTTACACCTATTGATGATATTCTTGACCCTACTAAAAAGGGCGCAGTTCTTAATGAACAAATAGCTACAATGCATTCAAAGGGAATTCTCTTTATAGCTCTCCCCTCATTTGCATTGACGATATTTTTACTTTTTTATTTTCTTAACCAAATGGAAAAATTAACAGGACTTAAAAAAGAAGAATTAATGAAAAGCTAAAATTAACTCGCTTTATGTTGATGTTTTGTCCAAGCCGATTTTAATTTATCGACTAAACTTTTAGGTGAAAAAGGTTTTAAAATATATTGACTAACACCCATTAATACAGCCTCTGTGACTTGATCTTTTTCTGACTCAGAAGTTAATAACACAAATGGCATAGTCTTAAATTCTGGCGTTTCTTTTACTTTTTTTAGTAGCTCTATTCCTTGCATAAATGGCATATTCCAATCTGAAATAACTAAATCAACTGGATGACCATTTTTATATTGCTGACACAAGATGTTCCATGCTTCCAAACCGTCTTTTGCTATTATAATATCAGAATACCCTTGGGATTTTAATTCTCTAAAGACCAAATCTCTTATTGATGTCATATCATCTACAATTAGAATTTTTGAATTTACAGGAAACATAAAATACAAATTCCTCTCTTTTTATAATGGTTTTACTTTACGTGTGGCATTTGTAACAGACTCCCATTCTCTCACAACGGCATCCATAACTTGAACAGCAAATTTTTCTGGTTCAATAGCCATATCTTCAAGCGCACATGTTTTTACTGGTGTCCCATCATTTGTAATATTTACTGCAAAATGTATTTGTGTTGAAACTGCACTTTTTGAAGAAATACTTATAGATAATTTTCGATCTCCCCAATATAAATCATCTCCATCACGAGTTAAGAACTGAGCATTTGAATCTGAAAATTCATGTACTAAATCTTTAATTATCGATGCCATAAGTCTCTGCAATAAAACTCCTGAAAATAATTCTCGATCAAACATTTCGATAATAAAATGGAGCATATCTGCACCGCAGATTTGTGCTCCTTGCAAAAGATCTTCCCCATCTACCATATGAGAATTATCAACATCACATGATCCCCTCCATGATATTATAGAGTTACCTAATATTTGATACTGCATATAAGCAAATAAGGGCCGTAATTGAGATCCATCATAATGTAAATGTTCAGAAACCCATAATTGTTTCATGTGTTCTCCTACCAACTTATATTACCTCTAGAAATACCTTAGCCAAGTCCAGTTCCAACATTTTTTCAAATGACATTTTATTTTTTTATTTATCAAATAAACTAATGACTAGTACAAACTCCACATTAAAACCAATTTATAATTCACAGCTAAATAGTTTTTTTAATTATTTTGAACATATCTTTGAAATAAAAGCTTCCTTTCAATCTATCAGTACTCAAATTTTTAAAGTTGATTTTGATCTTTTATTTAATATAAATGCAATTCAACCCATTAATCAAAGTTTATACTCAAATAAAAAAATTGAATTTCGAAGAAGTAGTTTTCATATTGATAAACCAAAACGACATCATGAACTTTGGAAACACACTTGCTTGGAATGTTTTTTAAAACCACAAAATGATAATATTTACTATGAAATAAATGTTAATGCTGAAGGATTTTGGAATATATATCAGTTCACTAATTATAGAGAAAATATGCAAGAAAGCACTCATATTAAAATATTAGATTTTCAGAGACTGTCTAAAGTTAAATCTGCTAATGAAATTAATTTAAAATTTAATTTAATTTTTGAGTCCCAATTTACTTTAACAAATTTAGACTTTAGTTTAAACGCAGTTATCGAAAATATGTTAATAAAGGATTCAAATCAAAATTTGGATTACTATGCCATAAAACATTCGCAATCCAAACCTGATTTTCATCATTTCAATAATTTTATTCCAATGAAATAAACATGAGAATAAAGGCGCATCAAGCTTTTTTAACAAATTCAGATT
>SXGU01388870.1_pt1 | contig 16603 bp, 13 predicted proteins | sample 3174531 | NCBI WGS metagenome assembly SXGU01 (sample SAMN11356863, study PRJNA531348) | freshwater metagenome | isolation source: freshwater sample F1-140 | place: China: Fuxian Lake, Yuxi | collected 2017-12-25 | reverse complement strand
GTAGTAGGCATATTTGGCGGAATTGGTCATCAAGGTCTTGATCTCGGGACGAAGCATCGGGGTGGTCAGGACACAGGTGTCGACCGTGACCTTGCCGCCAAAGGCCTCGAGCGGTTCGAGCAAGCCGGCGTCTTGGGCCAGCAGCGACATGATCCGGCTCGAGGTTACCAGGAACTCCACGTTGGGATGGCGCCGCCGGCCGGCGAGCAGGGGCGCCAACTGCCGGAACTCCGCCACTGAGAAATGAGGGCTTCCGAGTACCACCATGTCGAGGGCCGCCCCGGCTGAGGTCGTCAACTCGGCCCGGGCCGCCCGCAACCCGTCCATCGTGACCTCGAACGTCCGCTCGGGGCTCGCTCCCCGGAACGCAGCCTCTTTCGTCGGCGCCTCGGGGGTCACCCCGACAATGTGAAGCAGGGCCACCGCGCCCGACGATGCCGTGGCCGCACACAGCGCCTTGAGCTGGTCCTCCGCCGGCGTCACCGTCAGCCCCTCGATCACGGGAATCCGTTCCTGGGTGATCTTCCCGATCAAATGACCCAAGACCGGATAGAAGGCGTCGTCCTGTTGAACCGACTCGGGAACATCCCGAAGCCGGAACAGATCCTGGCCGCCCCGGTTGGCGTCGAGATGGAGACCGGCCTCCGGCACCCGCCCGGTGATGGCCGCGCAGATGTCCAGCAAGTCGGGATACCGCTCGGTCCGGGCGCCGATGACCGAGTTCGCAAAGCAAATCGCGTTCGACTCGCCCCAGGCGATCTGCTGGCCGAACACCGGCCTGGCCTTGGTTTGATACGGCGCGCAGGTCCAAGTCGGGGTGCACCCCATGGACTGGTAGGCCACCATCTGGCGGTGGGCACTCGCGGCCCATGCCGGCGGCACCGGCCAGTCCCGCCAGCCGTGCTCATCCACCCCGCTGACGTTGAGCGAGGACGGCACCGCCACCTTCGCGCCTAACGATGCGAGGCGCTTGGCAAACGCGAGGGTGGCGTCGCCCATGTAGAGGCTGCTGTCGATATGGGCGCCGGTGATGTCCATCAACCGCGGAGCCCCGGTGACCGTCGCCATCCGGACCAGAATCGACATTGCGAGCCGGGCGCCGGGCCCGTGATCGCCCGCCAGTAACTCCCGGTCGCGGACCGACAACTCCAAAGTCATTTCCAAACCCGCCGGCACACCGACTCCCAGTTTCCGCCCTGAATCCACCGGACCTGCTCGTCGGTGTACCCATGCTTCAGCATCAGGTCCGTGACCTGGGGAATGATGGCCGGACCGAGAAACAGCATCGGATCCCAGGCGCCCTGTTCTTTGCCGGGCCATTCATCCGGCCGGGCCTCGATGTACGCGGCCAAGTGGTGGGCCTGGTCGAGGTAATCGAGCCCAAACCCGACATGACCGGGGCCGACCAGCTGGACGACGTGGTCGAGGTGCCGGAAGTATTGCTCAGGCGAGGCGCCGCCCAAGTAGAAGGCCGCGCCGGTAATCCCGATGACGCCGCCCCGTTCCGCGCAGAACTTGATCTGGTCGTCCTTCGCGTTTCGAAAATGGGGATGGACCGCATGACAAGCCAAATGGCTGAAAATGACCGGCGCCTCGGAGACCTCCATCATGTCGATCGTCGAGCGATACCCGGCATGGGCCCCGTCGACCAGCATCCCGACCCGGTTCATCTCGTGCACCATCTTGACGCCGAACTTGGTGAGCCCCGTCTCGTGGCGGTCGGCACCACCGCCGCCGATCTCGCTATTCAAGTTGAAGATCGGGTGGACGAACCGGACGCCGAGCTGATAATAGACTTCGATCATCGAGAGGTCGCGCTCCAAACACCGGAACCCCTCGAGGTGGATCCCTACCGCCAGTTTTCCGGCGGCCTTGGCCCGGGCGATGTCATCGACCGAGTACACCAGGACCGCGTTCGGGTGCGCCGCGATTTCTGCCCGGCACCGGGCGATCCGCTTCATGGCCTCTTGGATGTTGTGCCGGTCGCCGGCCGGGTGCACCGAGATGAAGTCGACCCCGGCCGCCCGATACCGGTCGAACAGGTTCGCCCCGTTGCCCATTTCGGGCTCGTAAATGAACACCATGTCCCAGATCATCACACACCTCACTTCGTACACGGAATTGGGTACAATTAACCTACCACTCTCGGCTCGGGGCTTCCATAGCTCGGCACTCGGCACTCGGCACTCGGCGCTCGGCTTGGGACTTTGAAATGAAATATTCGGATTTGACGCGGCGGATTGCCGGAGAAGGCTCCGACGCGTGGCAAGTGCATGATGACGCGGTCGAGCGGATGGGGCGGGGTGATGACATCATCCTGCTCTCGATTGGCGATCCGGATTTTGAGACGCCGGCGGCGATTCGGCAGGCGGCGAATGCGGCCCTGGCGGGAGGCCGGACCCATTATAGCCCGATCGGCGGTGAGCCGGCGCTTCGTCAGGCCATTGCCGCGGAGAGCAGCCGCACCCTCGGCGCCGCCATCGACCCCGGACAGGTGACGGTGTTTCCGGGGGCTCAGGCGGCCCTGTTTGGGGTGGCCCAGTGCCTCTTCAACCCGGGCGACGAGGTCATCGTCGCGGAGCCGACGTACGTGACTTACGAAGCCGTCCTCGGAACCCCCGGTGCCCGGATGGTGCAGGTGCCGCTCCGTCCGGAAGACAACTTCGAGCTCAACCCCGACGCCTTGGCCCGAGCCATCACGCCGAAGACCCGGGGTATCATCCTCAACTTCCCGCACAACCCGACCGGCGCCTGCCTAACGGCCGCCCAGGCCAACGCAGTCGCGGCCCTTTGCCGGAAGCATGACCTTTGGTTGGTGTCGGACGAGGTCTACAGCGCGCTCTACTACACCGGCAAGCATCACGAAAGCCCGCTCAGCCTGCCGGGGATGCAGGAACGGGGCATCCTGATTTCGAGTCTCTCCAAATCCCATGCGATGACCGGCTGGCGTTGCGGGTGGGCGGTGACGCCACCGGCCTTGGCCGGGCATCTATCGAACTTGGCCCGGGCCATGTACTTCGGGGTGGCTCAATTCATCCAGGACGCGGCGGCGGTGGCCATCACGTCCGGTGGCGCCGAACTGGAAGCGATCCGATCGTCCTACGAACGACGAGCCCGGGTGATGATCGAGGGGTTGTCGGGACTGGAAGGGATCAAAGCGCGGATGCCCGACGCCGGGATGTACATCTTCGCCGACATCCGGGGCACCGGACTCGACGGCAAACAGTTCGCTCGCGGACTCCTCGACACGACCGGAGTTTCCGTGACCCCCGGCGAAGGCTTCGGCCCAAGCGGGGCGGGCCACGTCCGCATTACGCTCGGAACCGCGGACAGCCGCCTGCGGGAGGCGTGCGCCCGGATCACCCGGTACGCCGCGGTCATCGTCGCAAGGAAGTAATCCGCACGCCAGGTCGTGAGGCGGTTGACTTACCGATGGGCAGGTCTATCATTGGAGCTTAGAAGAATATTAGAATGAAATCCATTCTCAAATAGAGCTTCGATGATGAGATGTTTCGCGGCTTTGAACGCTGCCGCCGCCCTGTTTGCGACCACCGCCCTCGCCCAACGACCCGATTCGACGTCTCGACCCGGCCGGAAGCTCCCCACGGTCGAGGTGATCGGCACCCCGGCTGCCCTGGTTGGGATTCCTGGTTCCGGGACGCTGTTGTCGGCCGGCATGCTGAAGGCCATCAACCCCCGAGATGCCGGGCAGGCACTCCGGGTGGTCCCGGGTCTGTTGGTTCGGGATGAAGAGGGCTTCGGGCTGCGGCCCAACATCAGCATTCGGGGCCTCAACCCGACGCGGTCGGCCAAGGTGCTCTTGCTCGAAGACGGGATCCCGGTGACGATCGCCCCCTACGGCGACAACGCCACCTACTATCATCCGCCGATCGAGCGGTTCGACCGGATCGAAGTGCTCAAGGGTAGCGGCCAGATCCGGTACGGGCCTCAGACCATCGGCGGGGTGATCAACTACCTCACCCCGGCGTTCTCTGGAGCGTGGAAGGGCCAGATAACGACCACTCTCGGCAGCCAGGAGTATCTCAACCTCGCGGGCCGGGCCGAGGGAAGGATTGGAGCCGCCACCTTGGGCCTCCACGGACTGCGAAAAAGCGGGGCGGGCTCCCGCGACAACATCGGGTCGCGGCTCACGGACGTCAGCGCGAAGATCGCCCTCCCCATCGGCGCCAATCAATCGATCACGTGGCGCGCCAACTACTACGGCGAGCGATCCCAAGTCACCTACTCAGGCCTCACGGAGGCGGAGTTCGCGGCGAACCCGCGCCAGAACCCGTTCAGCAACGACTCCATGTTCCTGGACCGATGGGCCACCGACCTGACCCACCGCCTGGCGATCGGCGATCGGATCAGCCTCTCGACAACCGCCTACACGTACTTGGTGTCGCGCGACTGGTGGCGCCAATCGAGCAACTCGGGCCAGCGGCCCAACGACGTGGCCGATCCCCGCTGCGGCGGGCTTGCCAACCTCTCGACGACCTGCGGCAACGAAGGCCGGCTTCGCGACTACTATGTCGGGGCGGTCGAGCCCCGGCTCAAAGCCCAGTATCAGCTCGGTCCGATCCCGGTCGTGGCCGAACTCGGCGTCCGGCTCCACGCCGAACGGCAGGTTCGCCGCCAGGTCAATGGCGGGTCGCCTAACGCTCGCCAACCGGGACCCGCGGGCGATCCCAATGCCGGCCCGAAGGAAGACAACCTCCGGAGCAATCTCGCCTTCTCGGCCTACCTCCAGCATCAGTTTCAGTTCGGGCGGGTCGGCGTCACCCCCGGTCTCCGGTTCGAGCAGGTGCGTTTCCGGCGGACCAACCGGCTGGCCGGTCCCGCTTTGGCCGACACGGCCAGCGGCGAAACCTCACTCACGACGACCATCCCCGGCATCGGGATAAACTGGCTTCCGGACGACCGCCTGACCTTGTTTGCCGGGGTCCATCGCGGTTTCTCGCCACCCCGAACCGAGGACATCCTGGACAACTCCGGCCAGACGGTCGACATCGACGCCGAATCGAGCTGGAACTACGAACTCGGCGCCCGGGCCAGATTGGCAGAGGCCGGGACGTTCGAGGCCACCTACTTCCGGATGGATTTCAGCAATCAGGTTGTACCCTCGAGCATCGCTGGCGGAGCCGGGGCCGCGCTCACCAACGCGGGCGCCACTCGCCATGCCGGGCTCGAGTTCGCCGTCAACGTCAATGTCTCCCAGATTGCCGGCTCCAGGACTCCGATCGAGGCCGGCGCCTCCTACACCTACCTGGCGATCGCCCGCTACCACGGTCCCCGGTTCGGGTTCGTCGGCACCACCCCGAGCGACGGGATTGGGCGGGTCTTCGTCGGCCAAAATGCCGCAGCGACTCGGGACCGGGTCCAAGTGACCGGCAACCGCCTGCCCTATGCTCCCACTCACCTCGCTTCGGCCTGGGGCTCGATTGAGCCCCGGAAAGGGACCCGGGTTCGCGGTGACGTGATCATTACTAGCGCCATGTCCGCCGACCCCCTCAATACCGCCGTGCTTAGCCCGGATGGACAACAAGGCCCCATCGCCAGCTCGACAATCTGGAACCTCGGCCTCTGGCAGGAGATCCCGGCGATCGGCGTGGAACTCTCGCTCGGCATCAAGAATCTCTTTGACCGGCTGTACGTCGTTGATCGAAGCCGCGGACTCCTGCCCGGGCCGGCGCGGACCGTGAGCCTCGGCGCCACTCGGGCGTTCTGATGGCGTGGCCACCCGTTTGACGCTCGTTTGAACCGCGGCATCGACCAGTCGGCTCAGCGGGGTTAGAATGAACCGATGACCGCCCTCACCGATATCTTGCTCCCCCCCGACCAGACCGAAGGCACCACCAACACGGTCGGCAAATGGTTCAAATCCGTCGGCGAGGTGGTCGCCGCCAACGACCCGCTCCTCGAAATCACCACCGACAAAGTGACCGTCGAGATCGCCGCGCCACACGACGGTGTTTTGGTCGAGATTCTCAAGGCCGAAGGCGATTCGGTTGAGCCCGGCGAGCCCTTGGGCCGCTTGAGTGCTCGGCACTCGGCACTCGGCACTCGGCACTCGGAGCCCGCAGCCGAGGTCCCAGAGCCGAGCGCCGAGCACCGAGCGCCGAGTGCCGAGGACCTCGCGCCGGCGGTCCGCCGGTTGATCAAGGAGCGAGGGCTCGATCCGGCCAAGATCAAGGGCACCGGCCGAGGCGGCCGGATCACGGTCGAAGACGTCGAAGCCGTGGCGGGCGGTGCCGCGAATCGAATGGTGCCCCACTCGGCCATGCGGAAGAGCATCGCGGCCCACCTCGCCCAGAGCATGGCGACGGCGCCGCATGTGACCACGATCTTCGAAGCCGACCTGAGCCGGGTCATCGCGCACCGCGAGGCCACCGCCAAGGCCGCCACCTACACCGCGTATTTCGTCCGGGCCACGGTCGCGGCGCTCAAAGCCGTGCCCGAGGTCAACAGCCGGTGGCATGACCAGGCCCTCGAACTCTTCGACGACTGCAACATCGGAATCGGAACGGCGCTCGAGAGCGGCGGCTTGATCGTGCCGGTCATTCAACGGGCAGAGACCCTCAGCTTGACCGAGACGGCCCGACAACTGGCCGACCTGACCGCCAGAGCCCGGGCGGGCGGCCTAACGCCGAAGGACGTCCAAGGCGGAACCTTCACGATTTCGAATCACGGGGTGAGCGGAAGTCTGGTGGCCACGCCGATCATCATCAACCAGCCCCAGTCGGCCATCCTTGGCATCGGCAAGCTCGAAAAGCGGGCCGTGGTGGCCGAGGATGACCGGATCGTCGCGAAACCAATGATCTATGTGACCCTGACAATCGACCATCGGGTCCTTGATGGGTTTCAGGCCAACGCGTTCCTCACGAAGTGGGTCGAGACGATCGAATCCAGTTGGTGATCAACTCGGCCGTAGGCGCCGGGGCGGCCATCGGAAACAAGTGCCCGAACCCGGGAAGATCGACGAGTGTGGCCGAGGGACGGATCTCCCGGAACCGTTCGGCGGCCGCGGGGGTGAAGGTGTCGGTAGTCCCACCGCGAACCACCAGAACGGGAAGCGACGGATCGAGCCGGCCGATTTCCCGCCAAGCGTCCCGATAGAGCCCTTCGTAGTAATGCGCTTCCCAATCCGGCTGCCAGACCAAGGTGAGCCCGGCCCCATCGTCCGCGGGGCGGAGCCCGCCGCGGACGTAATGCCAAAGTGAGGCGTCCGGCCAATCGTGGAACAACGGCCGCGGCCGCCAGTACTCGAACGCCTCTTGCTCCGATCCGAATTCCGCCCGCCGAAACCGGGCCCGGGTGGCAAGCATATGCCGCGGCACGCCCTCCTCGTCGGGATGGTAAATCGACTCGGCGTGGGCCGGAAGCAGGAGCGTCGGGTCGAGCAGCACGAGCCGGCTGAACCGGTCGGGACGCCGGGCGGCGGCTACCAGCGAGGCCACCGCCCCAAACGAATGGCCCACCCCAACAACATCCCGGAGGTTGTGCTCCACGAGGCCGGCGGCGAATTCTTCGCCCAGCGCCTCCCAACTCCCGGGCCCTTCCGGGGCAGGTCCGGCGTTGGGCCAGAGGCCGCGAGGCGGGATGGCAACGACCCGGAACCGGTCGAGCCAGGGTTCGATCAGGGGCCGGTAGGCGCCGAGCGGAAAACTGTTGGCCGGCGCAAGGTGCAGCAGGGGGCCGGCCCCACCGAGTTCGACGAGCGGTCGAGTCATGGAGCGGGGAACCTAGCGCGGTGGGGCGGACGGCACTATCCCTTCAACACGAGCCGCCAGGGGTACTCCGCAAAGCGCGGGGTTGAGAAAGTCTCTTGGAACCTGACCCGGTCAACACCGGCGTAGGGAGTGCGGCGAGTGTCGTTGCCGCCGCGTTGGGCCACGCCACCCGCTCACTGGGTTGCGTGGCCTTTTCACGTGGGGGTCCGACCATGATGTACGTGATTCCGCTGCTGTTGCTGCAGGACACCCTGCCGCTCGCCCGGCGCAGCGACACGTTGGAAACGCTGGTAGTGCGGGCCACCCGCGCCGGGAGCGCCACCCCGACGTCCCAGACCACCCTCGACCGGGCTACGATCGAGCGGACCTCAGCCGGCCAAGACGCGCCGGTCGCCCTCCAAGGCCTCACGGCCGTCACGGTCTCGTCCGACGCCGGCGGGTATTCGGGCTACAGCGCCATCCGGCTCCGGGGTATCGATCAAACCCGGCTCACGATTTCTCTCGACGGCGTGCCCCTCAACGACCCCGAGGACCAGGTCCTCTATTTCTCGAATGTGCCCGACTTCATGAACTCGATCCAATCGGTGCGGATTCAACGCGGCGTGGGATCGAGCGGATTCGGCACGGCCTCGTACGCGGGGTCCCTCAGCTTCGAATCGATTCCGATCGCCGCCACCCGGCCCTTCGGCGAACTCCAGTTGACCGCCGGTTCTTGGGGCACGAGACGAGTGAGCGCCGAGGTGGCAACCGGGCTTCGCCGGGGATTCGCCGCCTATGGCCGGCTCTCGACGCAGGAGACCGACGGCTACCGGGAGCACTCCGGCAACCGCGCCCGCTCCGGATTCCTGAGTGCGGGATGGTTTGGAGCCCGCGACGCGCTGAAGTTCATCGGATTTGCCGGGCGTTCTCGGACCCAACTGGCCTACTATGCGCCATCCGAGGCCGAGCTGGCCGTCAATCCGCGGATCAACCCGATGTCGCCGGATGAGAAAGACGACTTCCACCAGGAGATGGCAAGCCTCCAGTACACCCGCGAACTGGCCCGAGCGGCGACCCTGACCACCACCGCGTATCGGAACAGCGCCGCCGGGAACTACGACGTCTTCGTCGGCCCCGGTCTCTGGAATTTCAATCTTGGCCACGTCTGGTACGGCCTGCTATCGACCCTGACCTGGAATGCCCGGGAGGTGGCGTTCTCGGCCGGGATCCACGCGAGCAGGTATCATCGCGATCATTTCATGTTCGTGCGCCCCGATCTGGCCAACCGGGCGTATGACAACACCGGCTTCAAGCAGGAACAGAGCGCCTTCCTCAAGGCAACGTGGACTCGGGGAGCCTGGGACTGGCACGGTGATCTTCAACTCCGGCGGGCCGGGTTCCGGTACCGGCCCACCCCGGGATCGACCTTTGGCGAGCCCGCGATCGCGTGGATCTTCGTCAGTCCGAAATTCGGCGTCACTTGGCGGGCCCAGCCCAACTTCTCGGTGCATGCGTCGTTAGGCCGGACCGGCCGGGAGCCGACCCGGAGCGACCTATTCGCCGGCGCGGACGACCTCGACCGGGCGGCGGCGGCCGAGTTGTTGCCGCTCGACCAAGTGCGGCCGGAGTCGGTTACCGATTTCGAGGCGGGCCTGCGATGGTCCCGGGGCGCCCTGGCCCTGAACGCCAACTTCTTCGCGATGCGATTCCGAAACGAGATCGCTCCGATCGGCGCGATCTCGATTACCGGGAGCCAGCTTCGGCGGAACGTGGAGCGAAGCCGCCGGATCGGCCTCGAAGTCGAAGGCGAGTGGCGGGTACGGCCGGCCCTGACCCTCACGGGCAACGCGATGTGGATGCGGGCCCGGATCGCCGCGTATACCGACGCGGCCACCGGAGCCACGTACCGGAACGTCTCGCCCCTGCTCTCCCCCTCGGTGCTCGCGAATCTCCAAGGCACCTGGCAAATGAGTCCCCGGATCGGAGTGACGGCTCGGGTCCGGCACTCGGGGCGGGTTTTCCTTGCCAATGACGGCAACCCGGCCCTGACCGCCCCGGCCTTTACCCTGGTCGACGGCGGCGGATCCGTGGCCTTAGGCCGCTACGCGATCCGGGTCCAGGCCGAGAACCTGTTCAGTGGACGCGCGTATGCCAGTGGCTACACCGACGGGACGACGCGATATTTCTTTCCGATTGCCCCGCGGACCCTCGTCGGGTCGCTGGTTCTGACCTTCTAGCCGAGTCAATCCGATGTCGATGCCCCGATCGCGACCGGATCCTCCACGACGGGGACGCCACCCCGAGATAGTCAATGACCCCGATTCAAGCGGTTGATGAAATCGTCGTCGCCGCGCCGCCGGCGCGAGCCTGGAAACTCCTCGCGGACATCGCCGGGATGCCGGGATGGTGGCCGTCGAATCCCCGGTTGCGGGTGCTTCGCGTCGAGCCCGGCATCATCGGGAGCGAAGTCGAGATCAAACCGTTCGGCGGAAAACCGTTCCGCTCCCGAGTGGTATCGGTCGAGGAGCCGAGCCGCATCCGGATGGAGTACTTCGGCGGCTTCATCAGCGGCCGGGGCGAGCGGCGGCTGGAGCCCGCCGGGTCCGGCACCCGGATCCGGTATGAACTCGACGTTCACGCCGCGGGCCGCCTGGTGGCCCGGATCGCCCGGATCATTCCGCTCGGGCCGCTCCACTCCAAGCCGATGCAAGCGGTCCTCCGAAACCTCCGGAACGCCCTCCGCTAAGCCTGTTCGGAGACGAATCCGCCCGTTTGCTTCGTGAATTCAATCGTCAGAAACGAGGCATGCACGGCCCAAGCGGCCTCGTGATCGCGGACCGACACCACTTGGACGATTCCAAGCAGGATCCCGGAGTCGACCTTGAGCACCTGGTCCGGGCGCGCGGCATAGGCCGTGACCATGCTGATGCCCGCGGGTGAAAGATCGCGCAGGTGCCCGGGGTGACCGGCGTGAGGCCATGCAGGATAGACCTGCAGCGCGGCGGCCGTAACGATCCGGGGCATCGCCCTCCGTTCCAGGAGTTCGCGAATGCTGGCGCCCATGGCGGTGGGCGGCGACAGAGGACTCGCGCATTGCCGGCAGCGCCGAACTGCCCCCGCGGGACTCCGGCAGAACGGACAGTTGGTGAATACGACCGGCGGCTTTCGGGCGGCGGGGCGCGCCGGACGCTCCGTCCGCGGACTCGAGCGGCGCCCCTTCAGCGTGGCATCGTACTCCCGGCGTTTCGCGGGGTTGCTGAGCACCGCATAGGCCTCGTTGAGCAGCACCGCCGCGTCATGGTCCCCGCCGAGATCGGGATGGCCCTTGAGTTGGGTCATCAGGCTCCGATAGCTGGCCTTGATGACTTCGAGCGGCGCCTCGGGCTGCACGTGCAGCAGCCGGTAGTAGTTCCGGCGGTTCTTCATCACCCGTCAGTTCCCGCGATGCGGTCGAGGTTTTGGAACCCTGACTCGCGCCATCGGGCCGCGCTCACTTTCCATAGAGCGTGCGAAGCCCCCGAACCACCGACGTTGCCATGACATCGCTGTGTCCCATGCCCGGATGGTACTCGATCGTCACTTTGAGCCCGGGATACTTCCGGGTCGCGAGCACGCCGGCGAGACGGGACATCCCGCTTACAATCTCTCCGACGCCCTCGAACTGCGGATCGGAGGCTTCGAGCGTTCCGGCCGCGAGGTAGATCCCGACCGGCAGGTCCTGGTGGCTGGCCGCGTAATGCGCTTCCTGGCGGACGATTTCGCCCCGGCCATACGCCATCGCGGGGCTCGAGATCAGATAGTTCTTGAACGGCGAGTTCGGCTGGAAGATCGCCCACGACGTGAAGAATCCTCCCGCCGACAACCCGAACAGGCCGAGTTGCGCGGTGTCGATCGGGAACTTCGCGGTGAGCGCTGGGATCATCTCGCCGGCGATCGCGGTGAGGAACCTGCCCGCTCCGCCGGTGCAGCGCGCGGCGTCCGTCTTGAGCGACCGACAGACTCCTTCGACCAGTTGCCCGAAGGTGTCCTTTCGGTCCCAGCCGGGAGGCGAAAACTCATAGATCCGCCGCCTGGCGTGTTCTTCTTCGCCCTCATCGAGCGCGGTGCCGACGCTGATGACGAACAGCGGCCTGATTGCTCCGGCCAGGCTGCCCGCGGCCGCGTTGACGGCCGGGAACGCGAAGTCGCCGTCGGTGACGATCAGGGCGGGGTATTTCTTCCCATCCCCCGCCTTGTAGCCGGCAGGCATCCCGACGTTCAACGAAAACCGGACGCCCATCGACGGCGACTGAAACGTGAACGACTGGACATCGCCGGTCGGGACCGGGCGGGTTTCAAGCTGCTGCCCGGACGCGCCGGACGCGGACGCGGCCAAGAGAAAGACCGTCGAGACGGTTGCGGCGTTCATTGGACGCCGAGGCGACGGCGCCACTCGTCACAGCCAATCAAGGGCTTCCGTCGCGGAAAGCTCGGCAGTTCATTCACGTCGTAGGGCTTGCCGAATCCGAAGAGCTGGGCCACGTCGACGAAGCACGACAACGGAACGCTCGGAAGCAGGCTCAGATCGTAGCCTTCAGTCCGTCCCTGCTGCGCGGGGACCAGACCCATCACGTTGAACGCGTCGAACACTCGCGAGAAGCGAAGCGGACCGGCATCCCATGGATCGACGCCCAGGACGAACATGAGATCTGCGACGATCCCTCTGGCGCGCGGATCGCTGCCGGCGATAGGCACCGTGACCCGGGCACCCAGAAGCAACGGGTCCATGAACAGCGCCATGTTCGGAAGGTTGATCCTGACGACCCGCATCCGTGAATGTCTGGACTGAATCCGCTCGGCCCGGGTGCTGTCGGAGACAAGTTCAAGGTAGCCGTCCGGCGCCACCCGTTTCTCGCCGCCGCTAACATCGATAACGACCTTCCCATCGAGTTCACCGAGACTGTCCACCACTTCTTCCACAACCTCGCCCGGGACCGCGAGAAGGACGATCTCAGCCTGCGCGGCCGCCTCCCGCTGACCGGCCGCGGAGGCCTTGGGGCCGCTCCGAGCGACCAACGTCCGAACCGACTCTCGAGCCGGGTCGCGGCTGCCGTAGATGATCCGGTATCCATGCCCGCCCATCACCGGACCGAGCGTTCCCGCGAGGGTGCCGGTACCGATAATCGCCACCGTGGGCCGGTCAGGGGCGACCGCGGGCATGTCAGGGGTGACTGCCCGCCCGCAGGAGCCCGTGGTCCCGAGGACGACAAACAACATCAGTCTTGATTTCATCTGAACCCTGGCTGTGGATGTGGCTCGATGCGGGGGCGTGTCGTCACGCTACCCGCCGCGAAGATATCGGTTGGGCACATTGAGCTCGCGTGGAACCGGCCGGCCCGCCGCCCTGAGCATCGCGCACACGTTGGCGGCGATCTCGGCTTCCTCCCGCTGAAACTGCGGCAGGGATCCGAGCTGGGCAAAGGAGATCGGCGTGACGTCGAAGCACGTCGTCGCCCAGGGAAACCCGGCACCCCAGGTAATGCCGGGGAGGAATAGGTCGGTCCGGGCTCCGTGCGCCAGCAACAGCGCCATCACCCCGGCCGACCGGTTGCCATTGGAGTTTACCGTATGAAAGAGCGGCGTGTGCCCGTTCAGGCCGTCGGGGTCCACCGCGGCACGGGCATCGACGTCCGCTCCGTGGGCCAGCAACACCTCAGCAGCGGCCTGATGCCCGTACTCCGCCGCGACATGCAACAGGGTGACCCCGACCAACGGGGTGAACGCGCACCGGAGCGAGGTGCGATGGTGCACGAACCCTGGCTCCAGAGCGAGCGCGGCTCGGAGCCGCACCGGATCGTTCAACAGCACCGGGCCCAACCGAGGATCGTCGAGTTCGCCGCCGGCGGCGAGCAGCAGCGCGAGGCAGGCGGGGAAATCATCCGACCGGTAGTACATCTCGAGCAACACCCCGACGGGAGACAGGCCGTTGATTGGGGCCCGGACGTCGAAGCCCGCCTCGAGCACGGCGCGGAGCCGGCCGGGCGAATGGGTCTCGCAGGCAACCAGGAACTCTTGGGTTCTCACATCCACGGCGGGCTCCGGCCCCCTGATCATGCGGGTCTGCCGTGCAAGATAAGCTGCAGCCGGCCAACATTACTCGAGGCGGCCGGCCGGTTGAACGAACCGTCACCGCGACGAGCCGGTCAGCAACTCCCCGAGGTATCGCTTCCAGATCACGGCCACGGTGTGGGTGCCGTGGCCCCGGGTCTCGGGTCCGAACGGGACCAGGATGGCCCGCCCCTTGGCAACCCGTTTCGTCTCGCGCTCGAGAATCCCGAGCTCGGGCGGATTGATCAAGTCATCGGCGAAGTTCACTGCGAGAAGCGGAGCCCGAATGGTTTCCAGCCCCGGGCCCGGGTCGTAGTCGCGGGAGGCCTCGACCTGGTAGAGGAGGTCGTTCGCGTCGGCCGTCTTCGAGGAGAGTGCCACTGAAGTGTCCAGCGCGGCATCGCTCGCGGCCAGGGTCCCCATCCGTTCCTGGCGGACGACGGGGTTGCTCGACATCAGGAAGAGCATCTGTTGGGCAGTGCGGAGACTCTGAGGCTGGCGCTGATAGTCGCCGCCCCGCCACTCAGGATCGTTCCGGATCGCGTCGATCACCACCCGGCGCCAGACCCGGTTCCGGCCCGAGATCTGGGTCGGCAGACTGGCCAGCGGCATCAGCGCATCCATGAAGTCGGGATAGAGCTGACCCCAGAGCCACGTGTGCATCCCACCCATCGAGGTCCCCATGACCAACCGCAGGTGGTTGACGCCGAGACCCTCGGTCACCAGACGATGGAGGGCCGGGACCATATCCCGATATCCGTACCGTGGGAACCGGGTTCGCAGGCCGTCACTCGGCTTGCTCGACTGTCCGTGGCCGATGCCGTCCGGGAGGATGATGAAGTAGCGAGTCGCGTCGAGCAGCCCGCCCGGGACGAACAACTCTCCGCCGAACACCGCGCCGAGGAACTGGGCGCCGGTGCCGCCGGTACCGTGCATCACCAGGACGGCGTTGCGGACGACGCCGCTGGCGTCGCGCTCGGGCCGGCCCAAGGTTCGATAGTGGAGCCGTAGTTCGGGTAGCCGCTCCCCGGACTCGAACCGAAAATCCTTGATGATGAAATTGCCCTCGGTCGGGGCGGGAACCTGCGCGGCGGCCGTCTGGCCCGCCACCAGCAGGACCATCGCGATTCGGGAACCCCTCATTGCACCTCCACCAGGTCCGGTCGGTATCGGGCGGCGACCCGGAGGGGCCGCCCTGACCAGGACGGTCGCCGCCGGGCGCCTCTCAGTCAAGGGCGCGGGCGTCGCGGCCTTTCCCGAGCAGGCGGCGCGCGGTATCCTACCGGACTTTCATCTGGAGCCCCACCATGCTGGCGACTCTCACCTTGCCACTGCTTGCCACCCTGTTCGTGGCACAGGACACCGTTCGCTTCACTCCCACCATCGCCCAGCCGACCTTCGCGGTCCGCGAGCCGGTGCTCCGGATCCGTCCCGGCACGGTACTGGTGAGCAAGACGAACTTCGGTCCCTACTACACCGAAGCCGGCGGCGACTTTCCGGGCGAGGTCGGGCCCTTCTACGTCGAAGGCGCCACCGTGAACGACATGCTCAAGGTGGAGATCATCAAGGTCCGGCCCAACCACAGCTTGGCCGCGTCCCAGCTCTACCCTGACTTCGGCGGGCTGGGCCTCGAGAAGACCGTCCGCTTGGTCAACGAGCCGATTCCGGCCAAGCGGTACCTCTGGCGGCTCGACACCGTCCGGATGGTCGGGACCACCGAGATGCCGAACAGCCGAGTCCGGCGGATGGAGCTCGACCTCCAGCCGATGCTCGGCCGGGTCGCAGTTGCGCCTCGGGGCGCCGAGGCTTTTTCCGGCAGCTGGCCCGGCGACTTCGGCGGCAACATGGACGCGCCCGAGGTTCGCGAGGGCACCACCGTCTACCTCCCGATCTTCCACGACGGGGCCTACCTCTACTTCGGCGATGGTCATGCCCGTCAGGGCGAAGGAGAGGTCAATGGGACCGGGCTCGAGACCAGCATGGACGTGGTGCTCAAGATCGACGTGATCAAGGGGAAGACGATCGACTGGCCTCGGCTCGAGGACCGCGATCACATCATGGTGGCCGGCAGCGCCCGGCCCTTGATCGACGCGTTCCGGCTGGCGCACGTGGAACTGATCGAGTGGCTGGTCGACGACTACGGGTTCGACAAGTGGGACGCCTACACCCTCCTCGGCCAAGCCGCCGAGAGCACCGTGGCCAACATCGTCGATCCCGCGTACACGGTGATCGCCAAGATCAAGAAGCGGTACCTCCCGCGATGAGTGCCGCCAGGCCTGGCGGCCTGGGCGGAGGTCGCAGCGTAAACCATTGATCATGCGGGTCGGCGGAGCCACCTGGACAGGTAGTCGAGGCCGATCATCCACAGCACGCACCGCAAACCGGGGCCGGATCAGAAAGAAGAGCAGCGCCACTGGGGTTCCAAGCAGTGCCCCAAAGGCAACGACTTCAAGGGTACCGGCCCAAGTTCCCCCAGCCTCGAGGCCAGACTCGAGGGCAATCCAACGCATCGCGAGACGCCCCACCAACCCAAGGACGAGGCCGGCGACGATTGCCGCGGCCATGGCCCGGCCGGGGCTACCAATCGTCTTACGAATGGACGGCAGGGTCATTTCATTGGGGCCGTGGCGAGCCTACCGGTGTAATCCAACGTGGTTACGTGAAGGGGTACAAACCGGGTAGATAGGTAACAGATCTGTCCGGGAACATGGGTGACACTCCTTCTAAACTGCTCGGTCGACCCTCGTGCGGGAGCGCGACCGATGCCTTGGCTGGAGACCGACCCCATGGACCAGCGGACCACGTTC
>SXGU01138751.1_pt1 | contig 16612 bp, 10 predicted proteins | sample 3174531 | NCBI WGS metagenome assembly SXGU01 (sample SAMN11356863, study PRJNA531348) | freshwater metagenome | isolation source: freshwater sample F1-140 | place: China: Fuxian Lake, Yuxi | collected 2017-12-25 | reverse complement strand
TCTGGAATGGCCCGGTCGGCGTCTTCGAAATCGAGCAGTTCAGCCACGGCACCCAGACCGTCGCCAAGGCCGTTGCCGACAGCCAAGGGTTCTCCATCGCCGGAGGCGGCGACACGCTGGCTGCCATCGAAAAATACGGCATCGAAGATCAGGTGTCCTACACCTCCACCGGAGGCGGTGCTTTCCTTGAGTTTCTTGAAGGCAAGAAACTGCCCGCCGTCGCCATGCTGGAATCAAGAGCCAGGTAAGCCAGACCCAATGACGCCGGGCAGCGCACAGCGGCCCGGCGTTTTTTGTTTTTTGGATCGTCAGGGTTCAGCCCACAATCACGCCGCAGGTGGCGAACCGCCTGTACAAAAGGCGCACATTAAGGTAAAACCGCTCACCTGTTTTATCACCCATTTCAACTAAAAAAGGCCAATAATCCATGGCAAGAGTCACCGTAGAAGACTGTCTTGATAATGTCGACAACCGTTTCCAGCTGGTTCTGGTTGCCGCCAAGCGTGCCCGCCAATTATCGATTAACCCTGATGTTTCCACCGTATCTTGGGAGAACGATAAACCCACCGTGGTGGCCCTGCGCGAAATTGCCGCCGGTGATATCACCCGTGACTACCTGAACGTACCCGTCAAACAGGACCGCTTTGCCTTCGCCCGCCCGCCGATCCCCACGCCAGGCCCCGATCTGGACGATGAAGATTTTGACTGAGCGGGCCAGCCCGCCTCTCTTTGCCCGCAGGCGGGGTCACCGAGACTCACTAAATCCCCATGCAGCCACTTGCGGTTCGTGAGGCAACTGAACTTCCCCAGGAGAAGCTGATACGGCGGCTCTGTACCGTCCTGTCAGGCTATCTGGATGCAGACCAGATCAGTGACGTAGAACGCGCTTATGAACTCGCCAACGGGGCACATGAGGGTCAGCTGCGGCTGACCGGCGAACCCTACATCTGCCACCCGCTCTCCGTCGCCCTGATACTGGCGGATATGCGCATGGATGCGCACGGCATCATGGCCGCGATCATGCACGACGTGATCGAAGACACCCTGGTCAGCAAGGAAGAACTCGCCCGGCAATTTGGTGAGGAAGTGGCCGACCTGGTGGATGGCGTCACCAAACTCGGACGCATCGACAGCAAATCACGTGCGGAAGCCCAGGCCCAAAACGTCCGCAAGATGTTTCTGGCCATGGTCAAGGATCTGCGGGTCATCATGGTGAAACTGGCCGACCGGCTGCACAACATGCAAACGCTGGACACCATGGCCAGCCACAAGCGCCGGCGAATCGCTGCGGAAACGCTCGACATCTATGCGCCTATCGCCAATCGGCTGGGCATGCATGAGCTGCGCCTGGAACTGGAAGATCTCGGCTTTGCCGCCATGTACCCGCTCCGCGCCCGCATCCTGGATCGGTCTGTACGCAAGGCGCGGGGCAACCGCAAGGAAATTGTCTCGGGCATTGAGACCAGCATCAGAAAGCGGCTGGCGGATTCCGGTCTGGCTCATTGTGCAGTCATCGGCAGGGAGAAGCATCTCTACAGTCTCTACCAGAAAATGCTCCGCAAGCGGCGCCCCTTTGCCGAAGTGTTTGACGTTTATGCCTTCCGCATCATCGGAGAAAACGTCGACGACTGCTATAGGGCACTGGGTATCGCCCACAATCTCTACAAGCCGGTTCCTGGCCGGTTCAAGGATTACATCGCCGTACCTAAAGCCAACGGCTATCAGTCCCTGCACACGGTATTGGCCGGCCCCTACGGGCAGCCGCTGGAAATTCAGATCCGTACCCGCGCCATGCACCACCTCGCGGAAGCCGGCATTGCCGCACATTGGCTCTACAAGAGCGATCAGGAACACACACTCTACAGTCAGGCACGCGCCCATGAATGGTTGCAGGACTTACTGGAGATACAGAAAAGTGCCGGGGACTCCATGGAGTTCCTCGACAATCTCAAAGTGGATCTTTTCCAGCGCGAAGTCTACGTCTTTACCCCGCGAGGTCAGATCATCAAGCTGCCCCGAAATGCCACTGTGGTGGATTTCGCCTACGCCGTGCATACCCAGGTGGGCAACAACTGCGTATCCGCCCGCATAGACCGGCAACTGGCACCCCTGCAAACTGCCCTACAAAATGGCCAGACCGTGGAAGTGATTACCGCTCCCTGGGCGCGACCCAATCCGCTGTGGTTGAATTTCGTTGTCACGGCCAAGGCTCGGGCAGCCATTCGCAATCATCTGCGCAACTTCAAGGCACAGGAAGGCATTGCGCTCGGGCAACGCCTGCTGGAGAAGGAACTCGACGGCATCGGCCATCGCTATGAAGATATTCCGCTACACCAGTTCGATACCCTGCTCAAACGGCTGGACATAGACACACGCGAAGCCCTGCTTGAAGACATCGGGTTTGGCAATCGACTGCCGATGCTGATTGCCCGGCAACTGGTGGATGCCTCCATCGTTCCGGGCAAGGATGGAACAGAAAGCCTGAAAACTTCGCTGGCACCCCTCATTATCAAGGGCACCGAGGGTATGGTGGTCAATCTGGCCAAATGTTGCCGCCCGATCCCCGGTGATCCCATCATCGGCTTTTTCAATCCCGGCAAAGGCATCGTCATCCACTTGACGGAATGCAAGAATCTTGAAGAGTTACGCCGGCGCCAGGTCAACTGGATCGATGTCCAATGGGATAAGCACGCCAAGGGCGAATTCCCGGCACTGATCCGTCTGGAACTGATGAATCAGGTCGGCACACTGGCCAAAGTGGCTTCCACCATCTCCCGTATGGGTGGCAATATCGAGAATGTCCAGATCGTCAACCAGGACAGTCAGCTTTCTGTCGATTACATCACGCTAATGGTCCGTGACCGCAATCATCTTGCCAACGTGATGCGGGAGCTGCGCAAGCTATCCATCGTCCTCAAAATCTCTCGCGTCAAATCCGAACTCAGAAAAAAACCGCCGCATGACTAAACAGATCATCTCCACCGGCCTGGCCCCTCAGGCTATCGGCACCTATTCGCAAGCCGTCAAGGTCGGCAATACAGTCTATCTCTCGGGCCAGATCCCGTTGGACCCAGCCACCATGGTGCTGGTTGAGGGCGGCATTGATCAGCAAATCCGGCGGGTCTTTGACAACCTCAAGGCAGTGACCGAGGCGGCCAATGGTGATTTCAGCGATGTCGTCAAACTGAATGTCTTCCTGACCGATCTAGGCCATTTCGCCCGTGTCAATGCCATCATGGCCGAGTATTTTTCGGCACCCTACCCCGCCCGCGCCGCAATCGGCGTGGCCGCACTGCCACGTGACGCTCAGGTAGAGATGGACGCCGTCCTGATTCTGCAGGACTGAGTGCCTTTCCCGCTTGACCTCGCGCGCCAACCCGCCCGAAACCCAGTCCATCGCCTCGCTCAAGGGCGCGGGGGAACAAACCCTGAAAAAACTTGAGCGGCTGGGTCTGCGGACGATTCAGGATCTGCTGTTCCACTTACCCCTGAGGTATGAGGACCGCACCCGTATAATCCCGCTCGGCTCGCTCCGCCGTGGCGATCAGGCCCTGATCGAAGGCCGGGTTGAGCTGGCGGAAACCTTGCCGTCCGGGCGCCGCTCACTGGTGGTCCGACTGGCTGATGACACCGGTTACATCCACCTCCGCTTTTTCCACTACACCCAGGATCAGCGCAGACAGTTTGAATGCGGACGCCGGCTACGCTGCTATGGTGAAATCCGCGATGGCTACTACGGACTGGAGATCAACCATCCGGATTACCGGCTGGTCACCGATAACGAAGCCGGAAAACCCGAAGCCACATTGACGCCCGTTTATCCGCTCACGGAAGGCCTGCACCAGAAAGCCCTCAGGCGACTGATCGAACAGGCGCTGGTCATGGCAGCACAAGTCAGGGATTGGCTGCCGACCTCACAGACTCACCAGCACGGCTATTCCCTGGCCGACGCCCTCCGGCTGCTCCATGCTCCGCCCGCCGGCACCACCGAGCATTCCCAGTCCATCAGGGCGGCACGGCAGCGACTGATTTTCGAGGAATTACTTGCCCATCACCTTAGCCTCAGCCAGTTCCGCGCCCGCATGCAGGCGCATCGGGCACCCATCCTGCGCATCAGTCAAAAGGTAACCGCACAATTCAGTGCAAGCCTACCCTTCGCGCTCACCGGAGCCCAGCAACGAGTCGTTGAAGAAATCATCGCCGACCTCAGCCGACCCCACCCCATGATGCGACTGGTGCAAGGTGATGTCGGCTCCGGCAAGACCGTCGTGGCCGCTTTTGCCGTGCTTGCGGCGCTGGCCTCCCAGCATCAGGTCGCCATCATGGCACCCACCGAGCTGCTGGCCGAACAGCATAGCCACAGTTTTCAGCACTGGCTGGAACCCCTGGGGGTGAAAATCGCCTTTCTCTCCGGCAAAGCCAAGGGCGAAGCACGCCGGAAAACGCTCGAAAGTCTCGCCAGCGGCGCTGCCGGGGTAATTATCGGCACGCATGCGCTGTTTCAGGATCAGGTGGTCTTCCATAACCTGGGCCTCGTCATCATTGATGAACAGCACCGCTTTGGTGTTCATCAACGTCTGGCACTACGGGAAAAAGGCGGCAATCAGGGCGGCTACCCCCATCAGCTCATCATGACGGCCACCCCCATTCCCCGGACCCTGGCCATGATCGGCTATGCCGACCTCGATCTATCGATCATCGACGAGCGTCCACCGGGCCGGACACCGGTTAAAACCACGGTCCTGCCGACCACCCGGCGCGAGGACATCATCGCCCGCATCAATGACTGGGTCGCTCACGGGCGGCAGGTCTACTGGGTGTGCACCCTGATCGAGGAATCGGAGCGGCTGCAGGCCGAAGCCGCCGGGATCACGGCCGAGCGACTCACCGCCGCCCTGCCCGGCCTGCGGATTGCGCTGATTCATGGGCGGCTCAAACCTGCCGACAAAGAGGCCGTCATGCGCCACTTCAAGGCAGCGGCAATCGATGTCCTCGTAGCCACCACCGTCATCGAGGTAGGCGTCGACGTTCCCAATGCAAGCCTGATGGTCATCGAAAATGCCGAGCGACTGGGCCTGGCGCAACTCCATCAGTTGCGTGGCCGGGTGGGGCGAGGCCCGGGAGAGGCCCATTGCGTCCTGCTCTACCAGCCCCCGCTGGGGGAAACCGCCCGTGAACGCCTCGGCATCCTGCGCGCAAGCGACGACGGCTTTGTCATCGCCGCAAAAGACATGGAAATACGCGGGCCCGGCGAACTTCTGGGCACCCGCCAAACCGGGCAAGTGCAGTTTCGCATCGCCGATCTGGTGCGCGATGCGGGACTAATCGAAACCGTCCGGCTAGCCGCCGACGAATTAACCCGGCATCATCCCGGCCATGTGCCCCCCCTCATCGAACGCTGGCTAGGAGCAGCCGCCCAGTATGCCGAAGCGTGACACCTGGGCACCCGCAATGGCATCCTTTTGCCTGGAAACAATAACGGCTAGCCGATTCACCCGCCGCCCACCAGAAACCCTTCCCGTAGAACCATCCGCATGAGCATGAAATTCGCCATTTACCAGAACGCCCGCCGTTTGCCAGAAATCAGTTTCGACAAGATCAATGAGGTGCTGGGCAAGCCGGACACCTTCATCTGGTTAACCATCAAGGATCCAACCACGGCGCAGCTAAAACGCATTCAGGCCCAGTTTCAGCTGCATGAACTGGCCGTGGAAGATGCAGGCTCCGCTCACCAGCGGCCCAAGCTCGAAACGTATGGTGAAACGCTCTTCATTGCCGCACACACCAGCCGGGTAAAAGGTGAAGAGACCACCCATGGAGAACTCCACGCCTTCATTGGCCGGCAGTTTGTCATCCTGATCCAGCATGGCGGCACCCTCCGTTACGACCGGGTCCAGGCGCGCTGCGAAAGCGAACCCGAGCTGTTCATCAACGGCCCGGGCTTTGCCCTCTATGCCGTGCTCGACCACCTCGTGGACCACTTCATCATGATTGCCGGACATTTGCAGAAGAAGCTCGACGAGCTGGAAACCGTCATTTTTCAAAGCCGGATGGACGCCCTGTCCATAGAAAGCCTCTATGAACTGAAACGCGAAGTCTCCCGTCTCCACAACGCCGCCTCGCCCATTGCCGGCATCTGTGCCGAACTGTTCCGGCTGCATCCGGAGATCGCCACCCCGGAACTCCACCCCTATTTCCGTGATGTCGAAGACCACGTGGAGAGAATTATCCGTAGCACCATCATGCTGCGGGAAGCGCTAGCCGATGCCATGCAGGTCAACCTGGCCCTGGTGACGGTGCGGCAAAATGAAGTGGTCAAGCGCCTGGCGGGCTGGGGTGCCATCCTCGGCATCCCCACCATGGTATTCAGCATGTACGGCATGAACTTCAAACACATGCCCGAGTACGACTGGACTTTCGGCTACCCGGTCACGCTGCTGCTCACCGCCTTCGCCTGTCGCGAACTCTACATAAGGCTGAAGGGGTCGGACTGGCTGTAAGCCGGGCGGTCAGAAAATACAGGTGAGGGATTTCAGAACCGGCCACTAAAAAAACGGGCACCGAAGTGCCCGTTCGAGATGAAAGTTGCAGACGGTTAACGTCTAATCATCACCCGCCGGCTGTACCAGCCGGCAGCGCCAATCATGCCCAGCGTCAGCAGCAGCCGTGCCCATTCGCTCAATGCCGGAATAGGGTTGGGTGGGCGCGGCTGAACAGCAACAAATCTCGCCGTAACGGATTGAGTCTGATCCATCGTAATGTTGCAGGTGGTGCTGGTTCCGGCACAGGCACCGTACCAGCCGGCAAACTGATAACCCACTGCCGGGCTGGCCACCAGATTCACCAAGGTCAAGTAAGCATAATCCTGACTACAGGCTGTCGGACAACTAATGCCACTTCCAGCAACAGACCCTGACCCGTCTACATGTACGGTCAACGCCTCGTTGCCAGGAGCAATGGCGGTAAAGGCCGCGCTGACGGCCTGACTGGTGGTCATGTACAGCACACAGGAACCAGTGCCTGCACTTGCACAGGCGCCACTCCACCCACTGAACTTATACCCAGCGACCGGAGCCGCGCGGAGTGTGACGGGTGTATTGGGTGCCAGGGCATCCGTACAGGTAGCGTCGCGGCATACCTTGACGCCGGCAGTGCCGGTCACCGCACCGCCAGCCCCCGAGGTGATCGTGAGAATGACATCCGTCGGTAAGCCAAAAGTCGCACGGATGCTCTCCGCCTGATTCATTACCACCGTACAGGTAACGCCGGAAGACGACGGACAGCCGGACCAGCCGGCAAAGACACCGCCAGAAGTGGGCGTCGCGGTCAGGATGACGGTAGTGCCTGATTTGAATTCGTGCGTACAGGTCACGCCACAATTGATCCCCTCAGGCACTGAGGTCACAGAGCCATAGCCAGGACCGGAGACCGTCACATCCAGCGGGTACTGGCCTGCGGGCGTCGCGGTGAAAGTGGCCGTCACCGTCTGCGCCTGACTCATGGTGACCGTACAGGTGAGTTGCGTACCCGGACAGTTCAGCGTGGTAGTGGATGAAGACCACCCAGTAAAGCTGGCGGCTGCACTACTCTTGGCCGTCAATTGCACCGTGGCGCCAGGGTCATACGTGCCGCTACAGGTCTCGGGACAGACGAAACTGGCAGTACCCGAACCGGACTGGAGTGCGGCTGTCACCTGACTGCCGATGGCCCCGGTCCCCGTTCTGCTCACTGCAAGGGAATATTGCGATGGGCTTTCTGAAAGCCAAGGACCAAAACTTACAACTATGTTCCCCCCAACTGTCTGATTCCACTCAGAAGGAACCTGCTGGGCACCCGAATAGGAAGGTGCCGGATTCTCATCAAAGGCAAATCCATAGGCCATCCCCATGGGTAGACCTCCCGGATCTGCGCTGGACGCAGGGGTGTTCGGCCTTGAGAAGAATGGATAATTTGCATCGGCATTCGGTAGTGTTCGGGTATGAAGGTAAAACGCGTATTCGTTCCGGGTCGCCTGCGCGGGATACCAGTTAGTCTCCTGAGCCCAAAGCCAGCTATCGGTACTTTGAGGATCATTGCCGGAAGAGTAGGTCTGGGTCAAACCTGAAACACCCCGATTGAGGGCAGTCACAAGAATGTTGCCGATATCACTCCCTGAAGTGTTAGGAGAGAGCGCTGTTGTGGAACCCCTCAGAACGCCACCGAAGACCCCAAGATTACCGAAGACCTGATCGCCGGTCGAGGCAAAACTTCCATCCTGATTTGGCCCACTTTTGGACGTTGAAGGAAACAGGCCAAACACGACCTGACTGGAAACATGTCCGGTCGAGTTTCCGTTGACTGTAACGGAATACAAGGTTCCAGAACATGCGACAACTGTATTAATTCCATTACACCCAGTGACGTAATGAAAACCATCCGCAAAACTGGAATTTGCATTCTTAAGATACCATCCATAGATACTGACACCAAAAGGAAGCGTGACAGGCAAATCAAAGCTGAGTGTCGATGAACTGGCGCTGACGGTTCCCGAGATCGGTTGAAGCCCAGTGGGCTGGGTCGTCAAAATGGTCGAATTCAGGGGTTTATAAATCCAACCCGTGGCATTCAGAGTGCCACCCTGATTGCCGCATATATTGCCGTGCGTCATGTAACTACCGCCGACATAACACAACGCAAGACCCGGAAGTCCGCTGGGATAAGTCTGCTGCAACAAAGACAGCTGAGCAGGCGAATAGCCGTGCGGCAAGGGCAGTATGGATACCGGCGTGGCATAGAAGGTGTCGTCTATTATCCCGGTCTTGTTGAGATAAGAGGAGTTTCTCGAAAACAGGCTGGAAACAGCCACATCGAAGACATAATTCAAGGAGCTGCCAACCCCTGGCATGAAAATCGACTCCGGCAGCGCTGGCGATGGGGGATTCGGAATGAATTGTGACAAAAGAGAATGCGGATTGAGAATGGGGGCGGTCCCGCTTGGGTAAGTGTAAGTAGGCCATGTCACAGGACCCCCCCCACCGGGCAAACTATTGGCCGACCCCGCTGACTTGAAAGAGGAAGCCAAAAGACTTAGATAGGGTTGTCCCCGATCACCAAGCGCACTCATGGCGTTCCTAAAATCAGATCGAATGCCAACTAGATTCTGGACACTGTTGATTGTTGTGTCAAACTGCCCGATTTGGTTATAGTTAGCGGTCGTGGTACCGATCACGGCATTGGCCGGCATGGCAAACGCGTCGACCATCGAGAGATCGAAAGTCTGGCCCGAAGTAGTATCGTTTGTGCTGGTCACCTCCGAATAGAGGTAGGCTCCGCCCGGGGCGAAATTGTTGGACACCGATCCATTGTTCCCAATCGCTGCGTAATAGAGATAGGGGAAACAAGTATTGCTCTGCACAACGTAAAAGTAGACTCGCGCACCGAGAATAGGAATAGTTCCCGAAGAGGTTGTGATATTAAGCTCGGTAGTGCCAGGGGTAATAGGAAAGGCAGGAAGTGGACCCCCAACCTGCGGGCTGGGGCTCAGACTGCTCGTGGTCGTAAAACTCGCCTGATTAGTCGATGTATTCAGGGAAAGGGCCATGAAGTTGCCGGTCACAGAACTTGACGTTCCTCCTGCTGCGTAACCCTGTGCGCAAATCATGTAACCGTTCGGAAGACCCGTATTATTGACGAAATCTACAGTGTAGGCCCGGGCTGTTAAAAATGGAACAAATAAGAAGATAAATCCAAAAACAACACTGCCTAATTTCGGATTTTTTCTCAAATCTATCCGCCAATATATCTGATCATTGCGCACATACATATTATCACCAATTAATTTAAAGACGCACACTCTTTACCATTATCAAAAACTCGAAATTCCTCGGATATTCCGAGGAATTGTTGCTAACAATAATCAAGACCATCCTCTATTTATATAATAACTCAGCCGCCATACCCTGCCCGTTTAATTAGATTCTTGGGCGCTTCGGTCGCCGATTTGATTATCCGATTACCTTTGAGCGTCTGATTAACCGGATGAGCCCCTGCTGCGTCCGTATACACCGGACAAAAGTTGTAAAAGAAGAACGGCGTCAGATACCACGCATAGTTGCCCTGATAGCGGATATCGCCATAGGTTCGGCAACCGCCAAAATCCCCGCCGTACGCGGTGCCGTTGACCAGGCTGGGTATACCGCTGTAAGGGAGTGGATCTATCGGGTTGGGTGATGGACCAAAGTACATTTCGCCCTGTGGGTTATCCAGCGACACGTTTTTTCGCAGGGTAATGTAGCGGCTGGCCGCATCGGTATACCAGGTATTGCCGCCGCCACTGGCCTGTTTGTGGCTGGCCACATTGCCTTCGATCAGCAATCCATGCGCATAGGAGGTACCCTGGAAGCCATTGGTATAAATGGCACCCCCATCCCAGGAGACGTTGAGGAAACTGTCGATCCGGTTGCGGACAATCCGGTTGTCATGATTGGTGCTCGGGGTATCCCAATTACCCCATTGGCCAGGGACCGCTCCCGGAACCCCGGGGAAACTCGGATCATCGAACAATCCCCAGCCCCAGCCAATGGCTATACCCGACCAGGGAACATCGCTGATGGTGTTGTGGCTGACCCGGGTGTGATGCGTAAATCCGATATAAATCCCGGCCGTATCGGTGTATTCACGTCCTGCCTGACGAATCAGATTGTTGATAATCCGGTTGTGCCGGGTTTCCTGTTGCGGGTACTGGGGGTGGTGATCCACCGTCTCCACTCCGCCCAATTGTACGGCGGCTGAAGAGATATCGATGAACCGGTTGCCGGTGATGCGGTTTTTCTGACTGCCAGTGCCGAAATCGAGCCCGACCGCTCCCAGATGTTCGAAGGTGTTACCGCGAAAGACAATGTTCCGGGCATACCGAAAGGACACGTTGCCCGGTGTCCGGGTATCGTTGGGGTCGTGTCCGGTCACATTGGTCGCGTGACCATAGCCAGTCAGATGGAAGCCGCTCTGGTCGGCGACATAGCCATCGTCCGAACTGGGGCCGAGCCAGGTGGCGTAGGCGAAGGTCAGGCCTTCAAAGCGGACATGCTCCAGCGGTGCTTCCAGACTGCCCTGTCCCTCGACCAGCCACTCCTGCACGGGAAGCACGACCTCGGCGGTCTCAAGATTTTCCCGGGGAATGTAGTAGAGGTCGCCTCTGACTTCATCGAGATACCATTCGCCGGGTTCATCCAGAAACGGGTAGGCATTCTCGAAACGCGTCACCTGCCAGAAACTCCAGACACCGGGTTGACCGTCCGGCCCGACAAATACGTTCGCATTGGTCCAGGCCGGTTCGCGCATTTTGATCAACCCGGTGTGTACCGTGGGCTGAAAGACAGGATCGGGCGTGTACTGGGGATACGGCGTGATGGACTCGACCGGCACCCGCATCATTTTCCACTGTGTCTGAATCACCGCCTCAATCTGACGGGGATTGGCCGGTGCCTGACTCCAGGTGGCGGGATCATACCAGTTGACCGGATTCAGCCAGGGTGCCGGAATGAATTCGATGCCGACCGGATCGCCAACTCCGCCCAGCCAGAAAAAACCGGGACGGAAGCCGGCAGGATAGGGAGTGGTCTGGGCTCGGGTCGCTCGCTGGCCGTTGACGTAGAGTTGCCGGGACTTCACATGGCCGACATGAGCCCGGTAAATTCCCAGGTTTTGGTCATGAAGCTCCCAGCCCTTCACCTGGATACCACCGGAGATGACGGGATTTTCGCCTGGTGCCGCTCGATAAACAATGTCATGTCCGTGTCGACCGGAATCCTGGGCACTCAGGCTCAGCGTTGGCTGAGCGGGATACGTCCCGCCCCTCAGGGTGACGGCAATGTCATTTTGCTGCCTTGAATTGACCGCTCTCACCGCGTCACGGGCACGTTGCAGTGTCCTGAAAGGCTGGCTGGCGCTGCCGGTGGCGGCATCATCGCCTTGTGGGGAAACCCAGAAATTTGTGGTTAGGCAGTAAGCATTGGAGGCGGCCAAGCTGATCAGCAGGCCGAGCCCCCATGATCTTGCTTTGATGTGCTTCTGTCTAATCGCCATGGCAGAGTCCAGAAAATTGTGGCTTCACACTAACAGCTACCACAATAATCTGCAATGAGTAAATCCGCCCAGTTTTAACTCGCGATCTATTGTCTCGTCACCCGGATGGGTGCCGCTTGAGCTCGATCAAGATAACTTTGCCATTGTTGTGCGGTGAGTTTCTGAAGTAATGGGACGACCGGGTTCAGCTCAATGGGTGCCGCATCCCAGTGCGTGTCGTAACCCAACTGCTCTGCCTCCAGCGCAATCCCATCCTCGGCCAATAAAGGCTTGAACAGCAGCGGCACAGAAGCATCCAGCACGAGTTGTGTCAGCCATTTGGGGGCGTTCATGGCTAGCAGCGGGATTTTGACGCTATCGAAGTAAAAGACGAAAAAGACGCGCGTGGTTTTTTCATCGATGGGCAACAGGAAACACCAGTGTTTGATGCTGTCACCCGTGTTCGACCACTGGTAGGGATATTCGTAACAGATTTCGATCGAGCGAGTATTGACCCGCTTACGGTTCACAAAAAACCGGGAAATCTTGCCCTCGGCCATGTAAGTGTCATACGTCAGGTACACCCGGTTATGGTCGGACTCGTAATGGGTGAGCTTGGCATCAACAAACGGCTGATACTTGCGATGCAAAAACGCGTGTGCGAAATCACAAATATTGTCGATCACCATGGAGTGGTGGGTTTTCCACGTGTAATCCACGGTGAATCCAGCCCAAGGCTTATCCCCTATGAGCTCGGGAATTTCAGGCACTTTCTGCTCATCAGCTTTGCCGGGGTCGCCGGGAAAGAGCCAGATCAAACCATAGCGAACCTGCAGGGGATACGTTCGCAGCTGGTGCTTGATCAACGATTTGCCAAAGCTATCGTGGGAATAATCCGTCAGCCATCCGTTCCGATCAAATGACCAACCGTGATAAGCGCAACGCAGCTGGCATTTCTCCACGGCCCCATGGGTCAGCTTGAGATGCCGGTGCGGGCAGCGGTTCTGAACCGCCGCCAACTCACCATCCTCACCCCGGTAGACGGCGATGGAGAGGTTCCAGAAAGTCACCTCCTTTACCTGGCCCTTTTTTATGGCACTGTCATATTCGACGGCATACCAGCGATCTGGATCCATACCCGAAGCACGCGCTTTCTGCCGGGCATTTTTGGCTGCACTGAAGGAAGGCGGGATGGAGGGGACGGTGTCGTTCTGGACATCGCTCATGGCGGAATTCTCCGAGGCTAGAAAAAACGGGGCAAGGTGCAGTGGAAGACCGGCAAATCAGCGGGGCCTGATCACGCCTCGACGGACAAAATCATCATAGGCGGCCTGCACGGCATTCTTGAGCGGCGTGGGCTGAAAGCCCAGTTCTTCATTTGCCTTGCGGTGATCGACCCGACGATGCATGCTGAGCAGACGTACCGCCGCAGGGGTGAAACGGCGCGGTTTATTGGGAAATGCGCGAAACCAGGTCTTATCGGCCACCTCCGCGATCGCCGCCATGACCGGTGCAGGCAGGCGCAAACGGGGCTTTGGCCTGCCCGTCACCTCGCCAAACATATCGAGCAGATCATCCACCGTCGAGTAGGCCGTACTGATGATGTACTTCTGGCCGGAACGTCCCTTTTTCATCGCGAGTACATGGCCCTCGGCAATATCATGGGTCGAGACAAATTCGAACCCGCCGGGAATGTAGGCTCTTAACTGGCCATGGGCATAATCGATCAACACTCGCCCGATGCGGGAAGGCACATAGTCATGGGGGCCAAGAATGGCACAGGATGTAGCCACCACGACGTTCAGCCCATCGGCATGGGCGCGAAGACAATGATGCTCGACCAAGTGCTTGGTAAAGCCGTAGGGCAAGTGCCGGTCGAAGGGGTAAAAGGGCATCTCCTCATGGCTTGGCTCGCCATCTTCGTAGCCAGTCGCGCTCAGCGACCCTGAGACCACAACCTTGTCCACAGCCTGTTCGGCGGAGGCACTCAGAACATTCAGGGTGCCCCGAACGTTGGTATCGAAGACCTCTCGCTTGTGTACCGCATCACCCTCAATGGTGGAGACCAGCGCCGCGCAGTGATACACCCGGCGACACCCCGCAACCGCACTGGAGACCTCCTTGGCGTGGCGAAGGTCACCAAAGACCCGTTCGACATCCAGTCCGTCCATCGAACCATTGTCCCGGCCAGGCCGGATGAGTACCCGAACCTCTTCACCATCGGCAATGAGCCGCCTAACCAGATTCGCTCCCAGATGACCCGTCGCCCCAGTCACCAGGGTTTTTCCAATACTCATGATAGGAAGTTCAGAAAGTTGCCGCACAATCGGGCAATGTTAACATGTGCCAGTCTTTCGGACCGTCAGTTCAGCGGCTATAAGCCACCCGCCGGCAACCCTCACGGCTCGTCCGAAACCCTGTTTCGCCACCCCATTCCGGGCCACTTTCGAACCTGTCCAAAACGTCGACATGAGCAGCAAAACGAATCCTACTAGCCACTTCTTTGAATACATATTGACTCATCATCGGGGACTATTCGCCACCCTGATTCTTCTACCCATATCCTGCATCTACAGCGCTTATGTGTTTGTCCGCAACCACATCCTGTTCCGCCTGCGATCTGCGCCTGCCCACCATGAACAGCGAGTTAACGACGTTATTCGGCAAATCGAAGAGTGGAAAAAGGACGGGGCCCAACAGCAGCTATGTACGGCACGATCCGGCTGGCAAGCCATGAGCGAAATGGTTCCCAAATACAAGCTTTCCCGGCGAAATATCCAGATCGGGATGTATGACATTCTTGAGATCGACGAGACACGGCAAACGGTCCGGGTTGAGCCCATGGCCAGCATGGGACAGATATCCCGAACGCTGATCAGCAAAGGATGGATTTTACCCGTGGTACCCGAGCTTGATGACCTGACCGTCGGCGGCCTGGTGATGGGTTTCGGCGTGGAAACTAGCAGCCATAAATACGGGCTCTTCCAGTACATCTGCGAATCTTTCGACCTTGTGACTGCCGAGGGCAAACTGATCCACTGCAGTGCGACTGAAAACGCTGAGCTGTTCCGTTTGATCCCTTGGAGTCATGGCACGCTGGGCTTCCTGGTCGCAGCGGAACTCAAGATCATCCCTGCCCGCAAATATGTCCGGGTTCAATATCAACCGGTACGTGGATTGGACGAACTGTGCTCCCACTTCGACAAGGAGTGCCGGGATCTCAAGAACAACGAATTCGTTGAGGCCTTGGTTTACAGTCGGCATACCGGCGTCATCATGACCGGCGTGCTCACGGATGAAACCAAGCCCGACGGGATCGTCAACCGAATTGGCCGCTGGTACAAGCCCTGGTTTTACCGGCATGTAGAAAAATTGCTGCTCAACAACCAGTCCACGGTGGAATACATCCCTCTCAGAGACTACCTGCACCGGCATACCCGCAGCTATTTTTGGGCCATGGAAGAAATCATCACCTTTGGCAATCACCCAATCTTCCGCTGGTTTCTGGGCTGGGCGCTACCACCGCGTATTGAGCTCCTGAAGTACACTGAGACCGAGACCACACGCCGGCTCAGGGAAAAACATCATGTCGTGCAGGATATGCTCATGCCGATGCCGCTCCTCAAAAAGTCTATTGAATATTTCGATGACCACTTTGACTTGTATCCGCTATGGCTCTCACCGATGGCAATTTTCGACAACCCGCAGCATCTCGGCCTGATCCACCCCTATAAAAGCCCGCAAGGCGAATTGGACGAAATGTATGTCGATATTGGCGCGTATGGCACGCCGCGCAAACCCGGCTTCGACGGCCGGATGGCCCTGCCTCTGCTGGAGCGTTTCGTCATCGACCACCAGGGTTATCAGGCTCTATATGCCAAGACACTCCTGTCAGAGGCGGATTTCCGGCAGATGTTCGACCATACCGCCTATGATCAACTCAGGGAAAAACTTCCCTACTGTAAACAGGCTTTCGGTGAAATTTATGACAAAGTTTCGTCAAAAGGACGCATCTCCCCTGTGGAGATGCGCAAACTGAAATCTGGCGAGGCCAGCCAATAGCACTGAACCCCAGCCACTTCCACGCTCATTGCATAACGGATAGTCGGCACATCACCCCGTTTCTGAATTGACTGATGGTCTCTTCACGCAGAGATGCAGAATAAAGCGGTATAGCGAAATCGCGCTTTGCCGCTTTATTTGCATAGATTCCCCAAAATCCACCCGACGCAAAGAGCATCCAAACGTGCCGAATCAGAAAAGATCCGGCGTGCTTGATGGAGCGGGACGACGTTCGGCAGGCTTGGGCTTGGGTGCAGGTTTCGGCGCAGCCACTGGTTTTTTAATTTCGGTGCTTTTGGCAGGATCCGAAATCGGTGATTTGGTAATTTGTGGAATCCAACGACCCCCACCCGGAACCCGGGATTTGGACGGTTTTTCGGCATCACCACCCGCCGCCGAGCCGGTCACCTTTTTCTGCTTTAACGGATCACCCTCGACTGACACGCCATCGTTTACTGGCGACCTTGATTTAGGCTTGATTTGCGGCTTTGATTGCGCGTCTGACTCC